>Ga0114933_10005580_pt1 | contig 11410 bp, 18 predicted proteins | sample 4SBtaG_FD_89691 | JGI IMG/M metagenome (GOLD analysis project Ga0114933, IMG submission 89691) | Deep subsurface microbial communities from Kolumbo volcano to uncover new lineages of life (NeLLi) - 4SBTROV12_W25 metaG | ecosystem: Environmental > Aquatic > Marine > Volcanic | place: Kolumbo... | reverse complement strand
TCACCTGGAGTATAGAACTCAAGTATTAATTGATCAAATTCTAAGTTTGAATAAATCCAGTCAGCTAATTCAGCATTGTCGGTCCCTATACATTCAAAATCTGCAGCTTCTGCTTTTGAATGTTGACTATTTAAACTCGATCCTATAGCCGCACACAACTCAGGAGAACGGAATCCACTAGTTACTTTAACTCTGCCAAAATGATCTCGAACGGGTTGTAAAATATTTTCACACAGTGATTTTAATTTTTCTATTTGACCAGCATTTGGATTGTTATTAATTCCCTTACGTATAGCTGTATCTGATTTAATTAATTCTTGTAAATTAAAATTACGACTTAAATTCATTACTACTCCAATATTAAAGAGGTTATTTTTTTCTGACCCATGTATATTTCTACTTTAGCCTTAGACTGTAAACATTTGTATACGACTCTATCGGTAGGACTTTTGTCCTTCATAGCATAACGTTTGGCTTTAAGACATTTTGAAAGGCTGTCCATATGTAAATGTTCTATAATTTTATGATCTTGTATTAATAAAAGTGCAAAAACTAATTCAATCATCAGTGTCCACTCCCATTTCTAATTAACTTTTCTACGTCCTCTGTAAGTTTTTTTGTTCTCTCTTGTAAAAATTCTATATTAACTGCATTGTTTCTCATGCTCTTTACTTCTTCATCTACGTCCTCTAATAATCCTGCGATATGCTCCACTAACATGAAGAGCTCCGCTTCTCCACTTGACTGACCTAACTCACCTCTTGGATATTTAATTCTAAACTCAGAGTTAGCCTCTAAATCTTTTTGCATTAACTCTATTTTTGTTGAGTGTTGGTTGAGAGTCTCATGAAGGCCAAAGTAAGCCCAGGTTCCAATTGCAACCATCATAATCAATGAAGCAACCGTTTTCATCGGCATTTGCACGGCAGCATGTTCAGAAATTTTTAATGGTTTATTGGACATGTGGTCCCCCACAGAAAGCAAGGAGAACTAACATTACGATCAGAATACCTGTAAAGTAATAATTCATGTTTATCTCGTTCATACGTTGAACTAGATTATCCACAAATAGTACAAACTTGTCTAGTGCACCAAAAAATTTATATATCCATTTATCTATCATTCGTATGTAATATCCTCCGCTTTTATTTTTTCTTCCATTGAGTAAAACATTTTGTCCGTATCTTCTGTAACCATATCATTATTTTCTGCATCCCAAACGGTGGTTTGAACTTTATAGTCTGGCCAGCTGTTATCAGTAGTATAACTATTAACGTGCCACAAAATACGATTATTAGGCTGAGCTGCATAATTGCCGTTAGCAAGAGCCAATATATGCGCACACTTATGTTCTTGAGGTATTTCAGAATGTTCTGTATTAAGAATGTTATTTTCTGGATGACCCCAATCAATCGTAAATAAATATTCTCCATGATAGAATTTTTTATCTAGACCTAGAAATTTACCTTTTAAACCATCCAACCAATCAAAGCAATGGACACTAGGATAGTAACTAAAACAGTTCCACAATTCCAATTCGTGCGTCTGCATATTCGGCACAGTGGCTCTATCATACGATTTTTGGAAAAACGCTGCGATAGGCAAACGCCAAAAGCATGCACCATTTGGTAACATAATATTAAATAAGATTGCACGACCTGTAATAGATGTGATACCGAAGACCACGCATTCTTCACTTTTTCCATGATGTTCTTTAAGATCATAAAGGTACTCCTTTTTTACTTTACAATATATGGGTGGTATATTTGCATTTAGATAAGCCATTCATATATTATTTTAGTATTAGTGTTATTAAAATCAACAATAAAATAATTCCATGCATTTCATTAGGTGTGGCTATTATTTTTGCGTTAATTCTTCGCCAAATTTCTTTGAGTTGATCTAACATTTCCATCTCCTTCTCGCTTGTCTAATTCTAGAATTAGGATCATTTCTTGTTTTTGCTGATGCTCGTTTTAATTGTCCTAATGATCTAGCACAATAAGATTTTCTACGATTAGCAGCTTTTGAACCTGGTTTTACTTTACCAGTTACAGCTGTTTTTAATTTAGAACCTGGATTTTTTCTTCTGTAAGCCATGACACCTTTTTGTGTCATACCTGCTCCTGATTTTGTAGAACGATAATTACCCGCTGATTTTCTTCTTGTAGGCATACCTCCATCTTTCAACAAAATAGGACTAGTGCCTTTAGATTGTATGCCTACATTACTCATTTAAACTCCTAGACAGTTAGCCTTTTACCTGAGAATTTATCAGTTAGTAAGGTATAAGCTGTAACTTTAGTTTTTGTTTTACAAAAAATTCCTTTTGGAAAAACTATACCGTCTTCAGGAAAAGAAAAGTTAATCACATCTCCACTTGGTACATCACCAATAAAAAGGGTCTCCCCTGCATTAGATGTGGTACTCAACTCTAATAATCCTGCTCCTGTGCCATCGGATGCAATTATAATTCCTCTTAATCTAATAGGTTGAGAGATAATTGGAGTTGCTCCTGCAGCAGTAGTTGATCTAGTAGCTTGTATATCACTTTTATAACTCATTTGTGCTCCTTAATAACGGCTCTCCGAAGAGAGCCGTAAATTTAATTTATTAGAACTGTTGTACGTTTATAATAAATCTCATGTTACCGCTTGCTGATGCGTTTACAGTATTTGTAATTTGCAAGAAAATATTTCTTGCTGCACCTGAAACGTTAGCCGCTGGAGAAACAGTTTTTGTTGATGTACCTGTTGTATTGATCAACGTTAAATTGTAACCAGCTCCTGCAGGAACAGTTGTTCCCCCATCTAAGATAGCATCAGTCACAGCCGCAACTAATTGCGCTCCACCTGTTGCAGTACCAACTTTAAAACCAATGTCACCCGCTCCTGTTAAAGTAGGTGCAGAAGTACAAACAATATCAATAGAAGTAATGATAGAATTATCTGGCTGAGAAAATGTTACCTCAGTTGTTCCAGCTGTTGCTGCTACGATTACGTCTGCAGTTCCTTGTCCAACAAGTTTTGTACCTGTGTAGGCACCTGATGAATTTATTTCAAAGACATTTGTGAATGTACCTGTAGTTGCATTTTTATTAGCTCCAATAAAACCATTTTCCGATCGTACTGGTCCGCTAAATGTAGTATTTGCCATAATATTCTCCTTTGTATAGCGTTAGTTATGTCGTCTCTATACCGTCTGCCTAGCCAGTCGACATAATAAATTTTTCTAGGTCTTTCGAGTATATATAAAAAAAGGGGCAGAGTAAACTCCGCCCCTTTTAAATAGTTAGGTAATTAAAAATTACGCTGCGCCTGGTGAACCAAAGATTCCTCTAGGGTCAGAAAAGCCGAAGCTGTATCTTTCTCTAGCTTTGAATCTCATGTTGCCAGTGTCAAAATCACCTTCCATTGCAGTTCTTAATGGTGCTCTAACGAAATGTTTCATTCCATTAGGTGCATCAGTCATGATGAAAAATGCATCAGTGTCAGCTAAGAAATGGTTGATTCTATAACCTTCTGGAATCATTCCCATGTTCTGTATCGCATTGATGTCATTATCAGCAGTACCGACTCTTAAAGGTGACTTTAAGATTCTCTCAGCAGTAAATTGTAATTCTTTTGGAATTATCAATTTTCTACCTTGAGTAGCGATTTTCATTCCTCTTTCATCAACGAAAGCCGCAATGTCAATTAACGACTGTTCTAATGATGTCTCAGATAGATCTGAAGCAGTTTGCAACTCGTTTCTAAATGTACCACCTGCTACAAGCGGGTGTGCATTAGATAATAGAGGTTGTCCGTCACCGCCATTAGCAGTGTCGAAACCATTGTTAAGAACAGCTGCAGCTTTCACTTGTTTAGTGTTAGCCATTGATCTTGCCAATGCTCTAGTGTAACGAGCAGCTAATCTGTCGTACAAATTATCTTCTACTGCTTCTTCTGTAACAGCAAATGCTAAAGCGATAGTTTCATGCGTATATCTTGCAGTGAAACTTTCTTTTGCATCGTCAAATGTTACAGCAGCACCTTCTGTTTTAGTTGGTGCACCACCGAAGCCTGATAACATAACTTCCTCTTCGAAAGCTCTGTCAGAAGATTCTGTAGTAAAGATTTCTGCGTGTTCATTTTCGTATCTATCATACTCCAGGCCGAATAAGGCATTCAAACCTGGCTCTAGTTCTTTAACTAGTTGTGCTCGTGATATAGCCATAGTTATTTTCTCCTTATTACGCCGTTAAACCAACTACTCCACCTTTGTATTGGTGAGCATTGATTCTAACGAGTACGTTTACGTTTGATGTTGTTTGATCACTATTCTCAGGATCTTGAGAAATATCAATTGCTTGTAAAACAAATGTAGACGAAGAGTCCGCAGTTGTTTCATCTAAAGCTTCTCTAGATTGTCCTGAATTAGTGTCGCCAGCTGTTGCAACGATCTTGTAGTTTGCAAACAAATGTCCAGTTGCAAAACTGCCATCTGATTTTACTTCATAAACTACATTTGGATCGTCAATAACGTTCGCAATAATATCGTTAGCACTTATTGTGCCAGGATAATGATTTTTGAACGTAGGCTTCTGAGAAGTCGGGTCTGTATAGAAGACTCCATTAAAAACTCCAACAACAGGGTTATCAGTTACGCCAGCTCTTTCGATTGTTCCATTAGAGACTGCTTTAACTAAGTCACCTTGGAATATTGCAGTACCGTAGTTCTTCAATATTCTGTATCTGTTTTGTGAGTTATTAAACGGTGTTCCTCCTAACATTCTAGACGGTCTCAAGCCAAAGTTACCACTTTGATTAGCCATGGTTGTTACTCCTTAGTTTGTTAGTTGTTAGTTTAATAACCCCTTGGTAGTCACTAAAAAATTATTTTTTAGTTCCACTTCCGAAGGTTACTCGAGATTGTCTATCAATATTGATAGGCATCTCTGGTCGTTGCTCCTTCATTAAATCATGGTCTACCGCGTCCATCTGACCTTTGGTCTTGGATCTAAAGTAATCTTTACGCGATTCCACAATCTCTTCTGGTATCCTAGCCAACAATAGGCCCCCAACCCCAACTACGCCTTCGTGTGTTCCACTACTCATGACAGGAAAATCATTAGGACCGATTTGTTTTAACAACTCATCTGCTCTAACTAATTCCCAGCCCTCTCTAAGTTTTTTAGACATGTTTCCAGTGTCTTCAAAACCCATTGAAGTAGCTCTCAGCCATCTATGGACATAACCTTTCGGTGGCGGAGGCGCATCTAGACTTGACGGTGGAGTCCAGACCTTTTTACGAACATCTTTTGTTCTTTGATCTGACTCGCGCGAAACTCTTTTATTTTCTTCACTCATATTTAGCTCCTTTATTTAACATATTTCGCGTATTCTTCAGGTGGCACCCCTAATCTTTTAGCGATTACCAACTGTGACTTGGTGAGTTTCACAGTTCTGCGTCCATTTTGATTTCTAACAGCAGAAGCAACAGTTTGGACGGGTTTCTTTTGCTCCTGTCTAGGTTCCTCAACTACAGTGCCTGCAGTTTCGGGCTTAGTAAATTTCTGAGGAAAATATTCCGTCAGTCGTTTATCTAATTCATTATAATATGCATCTGTGTCTCCCGCAATACCCTCACCCTTGATTTGTTTATCAATTTCGAGTGCGGCAGTAGTCATGATATTATCATTCATAAACCATTCATTTTTCTCAGCCCAAGCTTGTGCTTTGGGAGAGGCTTTAATTTCAGGAGGTTGTGTTTCCTGCGGTTGATTTTTGACTTGCTCAGCTTCTTGCTCACGCATGTATTTTGTATTAGCTAATCTTTCTTTTTCAATACTTAATTGAACTATTCTTTCATTAGCTTTAGCAATTGCTCCAGAATCAGCTGAATCGATTGCTTGTTGAAGTGCTCTAGATGCGTCAGCAGAATCTGAATTAATTCTTTTTTCAAATTCAGATAAATAATTTTCCTCTAACTTAGGAAAACGTTTTTGCATATCATCAATTTTTTTTTGAATGCCTTTAGCGTATTCTAAAGCTGCTTTTTCTCTTCTTTGAGATTCTCTCCAATTTCTAGTAAGATCTCCTATTCTTCCTTTTACGCTTTCGGAATATTTATTTAAGTCTTGAGAATCTTTTTGATCTTCTTTTTTAGGTTCTTCCTCAGTATCTTCTGCTTGAACAACTTCTATCTTGTCGTCTTTATGTTCATTTACAGCTGTACCGTCTGGTTCAACTTCAAACTTCGGAATTACAGGTTCTTTAGACTCAACCTTTTTTTCTTCAATTGTAACTTCTTTTTCTTCTACTCCTGAAGTGTCAAGTTCTACTTCACTAGTGTCTAAACCATATTTATCTTTTACCATCTTTTAGCTCCTTAATAAGTGTGCAGTATATCCTCTGGATTACTGATTTTAGCGATAACTTCGTCATCGTTTAAGATACGCACTTCACCACCATCAATTTTGAAACGGCTTCCTGCATATCTACCGAAGATAATCCAATCACCTTCTTTACACCACGGTTTATCTCCAAATTTTTCTTTGTCTGAATAACAAAGAGATCCTAATTTAAGAACCAATGCACAAACAGTTGTCATTTGAATTCTCTCATGGGTCTCATCTGAAAATACTAAACCACCCTTAGATTTTTTAGGGCCTGAGTATGGAAGAACTAACATTCTCCATCCAGTTGGTTGAGGTAATTTTTCTACGGCTTTTTTGTCTATGGAATCGGAATGTAAGTAAAGTTTTTCTACTTCTTCCTTAGTTTTGTAAGCATTGAGAAGACTTCCATTTTTAGTCTCCTGCGCCTTCGGCGTTATTATCGTCATGTAGCTCCTGTTTTTTGAACAAGTCCGTTAGGTCTTGTTGCAGATCCTCTATGGATCTGATCTGTCCTATTATATATTTATATTCGTCCCAATTGTCAACACCAATTACAACTTTATCTTTGAGTCTTGCTTTTTTAGGTTCAAGCAGTTTAGTCTTGATGTATTTTATTGTTTCAAAGTCCACTATTTTTTTCCATTACGGAAGATTTGTGTACCCTTTATACCGTAAATGCTCGCCACGACAAGAATCCATAAATTTGTGAACCATGAAGGGAGCTGTGAGAACATCTCAAAAAACAATTTTACCTTGTCCATCGCCGTCGGATCGTCCGATACGACCGCCCAAGCTAGCACCAACACGGGCAAACTTAAAATTATGAGTACCGCCTCGTCTTTCCAGTCTGACTGTCGAGCTTCAAGCAATTTTCCCTGGTAAGCTTCCTCACCCTGGGCCATCTTAGTAGCATGCATCAATTGCGCATCTGACATTGCCATTTTTGTACGTTGTTTGTTAGCATAAATCTTACTTCCTGCAGAAACTGCTAATTTTATTGCTGATAACCACATAAATGCTCCTATTTTTTCTTTTTTTCCGTTTTTTTGGTTATTTTTCCACCATTTTTCATTTTTTGTCCACTAAAACCCTGTGGCATTGGCCCTTTTTTTGGTGGAGGCCCTGATTTTTTACCTTTATCTCTCAGAATCATTGTTATTTTCCTGTTCCATCTTCTCTTCTTGCAGTTCTATTCTTTTTCTACCCAATTCTTCATTCAAATTAAGTTTATCTTCAGCTAAAGTTTGTTGTGCACTAAATTTATTTGTTTCAAAATCCATTTTTTGTGCTTCTTCAGTAGCTTTTCTTTGAATATCCATTGCTCTTAAATCTAATTCTTTTTGTTTCAAAGCTAAAAGAGGATCTTTATTTTGTTGTGCAGTAAATTGTTGCTCCATTGCTACTAATTCTTGTATTCTTTGTGCAATTCTTTTAGCAACTGCATTATCAAATTCTATTGTAAAGGCTTCTTCATCAGCAGTTTGCATTTCAACCATTGCTGGGTTTTGGTTGAACTGTTGTAACACTTCTTGTTTACTTTGTAATGATACATGTTCCATTATATGTCCTTGAAGTAATCCATATATTTGTGGATTTACTTGTACCATTCTTGAAGTCATAAAAGCCATGTGTGCTTGAATATGTGCTTCATGATCTTGTTGAGGAAATGCTTTTGGAATAATCATTTGTAGTGCACCTGTATTTTCAATTGCAGGGTCTAAAGGTTTAGGTGGTTCAGGTGGTGGTTTTAAAATACCATTTATATTTTTTACTCCTAAAGCTTGGTACATTCTTTTATAAGCTTCATGAACATCATGCATCGCTGGATTAGATTGTGCAAGTTGTAATTCAGCTTGAGCAACTTGTATTCTTTGTGTCATAGAATAAATATCAGGATCCGCTACTGGAATTACATCTATTCTGTCATCAAAATCTTCTTGTTTAATAAATCTATTTCCACCTACTACATCGTATGGATATTCAGGTGGTAGATAGTCAGCAAATACGCTCGCTAACATTTTAAATTCTTGTCTCATTGCATAGTAACATCTTTTATGAATAGCAGACATAACTTTTGATCCCCGCTCAAGGATCGCCATTGTAGTTCCTACAGGTGATTGTGCATTCATATCAGATACTTTCATATCAGCGATTGAAGCAAATCTTCTACCTGATTCAACACAGAAATTTAATAATTGAAATAAAGTCTGGTCAGGGCCTTTAAATGGTAAAAATTGAAATTGATCTTTTATGTTTCCGCCAGGCGCATCTACATCTCTGAACTCACCTGGTTGTAATGGTTCAGCATCATCTCTAATTCTAAGACCTCTAGATTTAAAACCAGCAGGTAAATTAGATAAAGTTCCTGCATCTAACAATTGTCTCAATGCAGAAGTTGCAGTTCTAGATAAACCACCAATCATATGTATTAATCCAAAACCATAGAACCCAAGGCCTGGTAAAAATTTATAATGTACAAAATACTGTTTTGGTTTTTTTTGTGGATCGTTTTCTTTGTAGTTTCTATAAATAGAAAGAATTTTTCTAGAATCCTCATCTACAGTTACTATGTAAGGCACTTTAATTCCATCTGGATCTTCATAACCTGGAATATCCAAATTAGTATGAACCTCAACTAAATTATATAACCCACCACGATCCCGCCCGTCATTTGCGGACACACCTTCCAGTTCATAAATCTTTTCTTGGACTTTATCCTGTTTATAAACTGGTCTCGGAAGATCTATGTCTCTATAGAATCCCGAAACTTGTAATTTTCTTAAATCATTTTCTGATGTTTGTACGATCTGAGAAATTCTACTTGCATCTGATAAATCTGTTGCATTGTAAGGTACGACTAAATCTTCGGCTTTTATAAATTTAGCACAAGCTCTATTCATTACTGGATCAAAATAAACTTTCTTAAAAGTTGATCCTGTAAGAGGAAGTATGAATAACATTTGATCCATGTCTGGAGTGTATTCTTCCATTTTGTTCATGATCATGTAATTCATGTAATCTTTGACTCTGCTAGCTTGATCTACTTTTTGATCTGTTTGTGCACCGATTACTTCTGTTCTGACTGGTCCGTCTGAGGGTAATAATTCTTTTATAGCTTGTGCTTGAAACTGTGTTGCGGATTCTGCTAGTAATGGATGTGTTACACCAGCTGCACCTAAAAAAGGTCGGCTTGGAGATTCATATTTAAATCCTAACAAATCTAAACCTTTAACATAAGAATCCACCCACTCCTGTCTTGATCTTTTATCTTGTTCGTAATCAGATACCAAATCACTTCCAATTTTAGAAAGTGTTTGATCATCTAGAATTGTTGCAAGATTAGTATAAAAAGATTCTTCAGCAACTTCAGGTAAAGCTTCTCCTGCGATTACATTCTCATCTTCATCAAGTACAGTGCCTACGTCTTCTGGTAATGAACCTGTTTCTTGTTCAATTTCTAAATCAGTGTTTTCAAAACTTTCTCCTGACATTAATACATCCTTGTTTTTTTACGTCTGTTGCTCATGACCTTACCACATCCTTTTGCAATAAAGCCTCCTTTTTTCATATTTAAAGTTTTTTCTTTTTGAAATCCATCCATACCTAATGATACCTTTGTTGGTTGGTCTATTTGTTCTTGTGCATACGCTGCAGTATCTTGTGGAGCTTTAGCTGTCATATTTATTAGTTTATCTATCATTAAAACAAAGGTGCAAAGTTAGATCTATCAACATGCACGAATCCTCCAAATTTGTAGGCTTTCATTTTAGCCTTTTTATTAGTCCCTTGTAAATCTATTACTATACTTTCGACAAAATTTCTAGGATCATCTGGTTCCATTTTAATCATTTCTAATCCACCTTTTCTGTCTAAATTGTCAAAAAATTCTTCCATTTGGTATTGTTTTTCGAAAGCATATCTAGGCACTTTTTTTTCATTATCATATAGTTTGTATAGTTTATTTTGATCTGTATGAAATACTTTCTTTGTAGTAAACGTTGCTCCAAGTTCTTTTGCAACATCTTTCATGGCCTTTGGAACCACGGCCATTCCTCCTAATTCTTCAGTAGGCAGAGACTCTGAATAAGAATCATTAGGATCCTCTTTTTTGTATTTTCTATATTTACCAAATCCACTTCCATCAGCGTTATTAAAATTTTTTTTTGAATCTACATTTATAAATGCATCACCCAATCTTTTATTACCTAAACCATAAAACTGTTCAATCTTACCTTTATTATTAATTTTTAATTGAAAGAAGTCAGCTGGTGCTAGTGCGATGTATCTTTTATTATTTTTTCTTGCATCACTAATTAGCCCTTTAATATTTGCTTTGACCCAAGTAGATTCATTAGCCATTGGAAAATAATCATAAGTTTTATTATCTTGATCATAAAGTTCTCCTCTCTGATATGAACTACTACCAGTCGCCTCTCCTTGTTTTGCAGGCATTCTATTTAAATCTTTTTCCTTAGTTTTTATAGTTTTCATTATTGAATCTAATTCATCTAACTCTGGTGGTGCAAGCGGTCTTTCCATTGCAACTTTTTGTATTTCATTTTGTCTATTTAAAAGATCATCTATTTCTCTTTTAATTACTCTTGTTCTTATTGATTTACTATTGGGATTTTTTCTAACCATATCTACAGGACTATAATTAATTTCCCCCTTATTAAATTTTCCATAATGATCAGATGCAGCTTTAGTTAAACTTTGATGAGGGTCTGATTGCAACTCAACCATGAAATAAGTATCACCATAATTATCAACACCCCTAGTATCATATCTTACAAACGTAACAGCGTTTGGATCATTAAAGTGAGAAGAATAAGTTCTCATACCTAATGAGTTACCTGGTATGGCTTCATTTAAATAAGTTACCTTTTCTCTATAATCATATCCCCCACCTGGAAAAGTTCCTTTATGTCTTGGTACTGAAGTTGCTTCGGTTGCTCTTGATGCAATCCCAATTGCTTTTTCATATTCATCTATCAAAGCTCGTACCAGTATTTTATCATTGTCTTTAAAATT
>Ga0114933_10005576_pt1 | contig 11413 bp, 8 predicted proteins | sample 4SBtaG_FD_89691 | JGI IMG/M metagenome (GOLD analysis project Ga0114933, IMG submission 89691) | Deep subsurface microbial communities from Kolumbo volcano to uncover new lineages of life (NeLLi) - 4SBTROV12_W25 metaG | ecosystem: Environmental > Aquatic > Marine > Volcanic | place: Kolumbo... | reverse complement strand
GGGCAGTGGCGGACGACCGTGGAGGTGGACGGCGAACGCACGAACACGGTCTCGGTGACGTACTTCAACTCGACCTGCCCTGGCTTCGACACCTGTACCCGCGCGCGCAGCTACTGCCCACCGGCGGGCTAGCGGGCCTTGGCGAGACGCGTGTGGCGAGGGGCGTCGTGGCGTCCGCTCACAGGTGTGCCGTGCAGACCCTGCCGTGCCCCGTCGAGAGGCGGTCCTGCGGCGGGCACGGTTTCTGCTCCCTGCCCCTCTGCGATGACATGTGCCTCCTTTCCACGAATCACCCTGCGTCGGCTTCTCTCGCGTGCACCCGCCATCGCGGTGGTCTTGCTTTGCGCCCCCGTCACCGCCCAGGATCTACCCAGCGCGAATCCCCGCGCCGCCGTTCGAGTTCAGCTTCAGACGCCGGAGGGAACACGCCTGGTGAGTCTCCCGACCCTGCGACAGCGGCGGGAGCGGCTCACCCCGGAGTGGATTCAATCGGCGTTACTCACGGGCTTCGGCGCCGTCGGGCTCTTGACCGGCTTGATCTCGACGGTGATGGCGTGCGGCCAGGCGGGGGGTGCGTGGTGCGCCGAGGCGAATGGCGGTCTGCTCGGTGGCGGCCTCTCGACGACCGCCGCCAGTGCCTTGGTCCTCATCGGCGGCGCCGTCTGGCTCGGGGCCGTCAACCGCTCCCGCCGACAGATGGACCGCGCCCTCGAGCGCGCTCGCCTGAGCGTCGCGCCGACGCGAGGCGGGGTGATGCTCTTGTGCCGGGGCGCCTTCTAGTTGCGGAGCGAGAGGACTCGTGCCGCCGCGTCGGCGCCACCCGGCGGTCTCGGAGCCGGGGCGCCTGTGCAGGGGCAACCAACAACGCGCGCCGACCACCCGAGAGTGAGCAGCGCGGCTGCGCGTGTCTCGAGGCTACGCTGAGCTCTCAGGCACCAGCGAGCGTCGAAGGGCGAGCAGTCCAAGGATGGGACCCGCTGCCAGGGCAACAAAGGCGTATTGCGGGCCGACGCTCTGGGCGAGCCAGCTGAGCGCGAGGATGCTCGGGATGGTGATCGCGAAGCCGACGCTCGTGACGATGGTGAGCGCGGTGCCGACGAGCTCGCGGGGCGCGGTGGTGGCGTTGAGGGCCGAGAACTGCGGGGAGTCCATCACGACCGCGATGCCCCAGAGCACGAGCGCAGCCAATGCGACGGGCAGCGGCACAAAGAAGAGCAGCGGTGAGAGAAGACAGAGCAGGCCGGAGAGCCCGATGCCGAGCGCGGCGATGCGCGCGCTACCAACCCGCTTCGAATAGATGCCGCCCACGGTGCAGCCGAGGCCTCCCACGGCGATGATCGCGAAGGACCAGAGCGGCACGTTCAAAGCGGCCGAGTGGTGCGCGGCCAGCGCGGTGAGGAGCGCCGGCAGGAGCGCCCAGAACGCGTAGAGCTCCCACATGTGACCGAAGTAGCCGAACGCGGCGGAGCGGAACTCGGGCTTCTTGAAGATCCGGCCGAGCGCGCGGGGGTCGAAGCTCGTCTTGGCGCGCAAGTGGGGCCCAGGGGGGACCAGAGCGTAGAGGAGCAGGCCGCCCGCTACGGCCATCCCGGACACCGCGAGCAGGGCCGTGCGCCACGCGATGCCGAGGCCGCCCATCCGAAGTAGGTGGGGGAACGCGGTGCCGAGCACGAGCGCGCCGACCAGGAGCCCGAGCGCCTGACCGAGGCCCTTGGCGAACCAGCTCGCTGCGATCTTCATGCCCACCAGATAGATGCCAGCGAGGCAGAGCCCGACGACGAAACGCAAGACGAGCAGCGCGTTGAGTCCCTCGACGCCGAGCGCCACGGCCGCGTTGGCCGCTGCGCCCATCGATGCGCAGACGGCGAAGACGAGCCGAGGAGAGAGGCGGTCGGCCACGTTGAAGACGGCGAAGAGGAGCGAGCCGGCGATGAAGCCCAGCTGCACGCTGGAAGTCAGCATGCCGAGCGCGCCCTCCTCGAGGCTCCACTCCTGCTGAAGATCGACCATGACCGCGTTGCCGGCGAACCAGAGCGAGGTGCCCATGAACTGAGCGAGTGCGATGACCGGCAAGATGTGCCAGGGGCGGTCGTTCTCGGGGAGATTCGTCGTCAACTCGACGTGTCTTTGTCGTCGTCTCTCGGCGTCATCCGGTAGCACATCGTCGTACCGGTGAGCACCAGCACGCCGTCCTGCCGCGTGATCTCCATGTTCAGCTTGCAGACGGGCTTGGAGGCGTGAACCTCGAGCACCGTCGCCGTCGCCGTGATCGTGTCGCCCACGAACACCGGCTTGAGGAAGGAGAGATCCATACTCATGAAGACGGTGCCCGGACCGGGCATGTCCTCGGCGACGAGCGCGTTGAGGATCCCGCTCGTCAGGCCGCCGTGCACGACGCGTCGGCCGAAGGGCGTCTTGGAGACGAAGGCTTCATCGAAGTGAAGCGGGTTTCGGTCGCCTGTGATCTCAGCGTAGGCGTCGACGTGCGCCTGGGTCAGGGTGTTGGAACGGGTTGCCGTCTGACCGACGGTGAGCTCGAGTGCGGGCATCGGTGGGCTCCTCTCACGGGGAGAATCCGCGCCAGCTTTTCACCCGAGCGGCCCCCGCGAGACCCTATCAAGCGCGGCTACTTGCGAGAAGCGCCGACCCGAAGCAGGCGGGGGAGCGGCGGGATGTCGCGCGGCACGCGAGGCGGCGGCGGGACCGAGCGCCACACATGTTTCGACGAAGGCGCGCGCCGCGCGGCAGGGCGGCTCGGGGCGGGCGTAGCCCGGCGCTCGGCCGGACTTGAGCGCTTCACGGTCTCTGACGGCCGCGGGACCGAGATCAGGTGAGGCGCAGAGCGCAGCCTTGGGCGCGGCGGCAGCGTGGACGTGGCGCGGGGCGGCGGAAGGGTCGCCGCAGGCGGGACGCTCGGCGAGCGCGCCTCGAGCGGGATGGGCGGCGGGACCGAAGACGGCCGCGCCGAGCTCCGCGGGATGGGCGGCGGCACGGAGGCTGGCCGTGCCCGTCGCAGGGCGAGCTTCATGACCGGAAACGAGCGGTGGATCGGCGTGACATCGGCGACCGGCGTGTCGTCCGTCGGCTCCGTCACCCGGTCGACCTTCGGCGCAGAGCTCGCCGGCGTCGGGCGTGAGCTCAAGACGTCCGAACAGACCTCGACGAGCGCCTGGGCGCGCGCGCTGATCACCTCGAGCGCGGCGGGCTCGTTCGCCTCGGGGAAGATGCCGCGGTCGACGATCGCCGCGACTGCGCCGAGCTCCAAGAACCGAGGCGCGCTCTCGATGTCGATGCCCCCTGCAGCGATCAAGCGAGCCCCCCGGAACTGGCGCGCGATCGACTCGAAGTAGCGAAACCCGAGCGCGCCGGCGGGGTCCACCGCCACCATGTCCGCACCGGCGAGCAAGGCCGCCCCCACCTCGCTCGGCGTCATGCCGCTCGCGATTACATCGAGGCCCCGCGCCTTGGCTGCCGCGATGAGTGAAGCGTCCGCCACGGGGCAGTAGATGTACTCGGCGCCTGCGGCCAGCGCGATCGAGAGCTGCTCGATCTCCAGCACCCCGGTAACCCCCGCGATCAGACCGGCCCCGTCGGTGATCTCATCGACCAACGACGTGACCCCGAGCTGCGCGACGGGCACCCCGAAGACCCGCACCCCCCCATTGGCGACAGCTTTGGCCCACTCGTGAATCTGTGGGACCTGAGGATCGACGAGGGTGACGATGCCGTGGTCCGCGAGCGTTTCGATGGTGTTCCCCACGAACCTACCCTGGAGGAGGGACCACTTACGGGCTCTTACACCAGCGTTCGTTCGCTCACAGAGCCTCGTCTATGCTCTGAGCGCGCCCTGGTGCGGCTCTCGTCGCGCGCGTCGCCGGCGTCCTGACATGAACCTCCCAACGCACCGACTTCACCCGCTGCTGCTCTGCTTGGTCTCGGTTTCGTGCACTGGGTCGATGGCCGCGGACTCGGGATCGGAGCTCGACGCTGGCGCCTGCGGTCTCTGCGTCTCGGATGCAGGGGAAGCGGCCCCGACGCTCTTCGCTGGGGTAGCGACGGTCGACATCACTCCGACCCCGGGCATCGACATTGTCGGCTTCGGTACCCGCGCGTCGACCGCCGTCCGCGACCCCCTCGAGGCCTCGGTGCTCGTGCTCCGGAAGGAATCGCTACGGATCGCGCTGGTGACCCTGGACCTGCCCGGGATCTCGGACACCTACGCCGAGCAGCTGCGCTCGCGGGTCGCGATCGCCATCTCGTTGCCCTTCGAGGCCGTTTTCATCGTCGCGTCCCATACCCACTCGGCCCCGATGTTCGGCGCCGACGCCTGGACCGATGCATCGATGCTGGCGATCGCCTCGGCGGCCGAGCGAGCCGCGGCGCAGTTGATCCCGGTGTCATTGGCGCTCGGAGAGGGCATGGTCACCTTCGACGTCAACCGGCGGCTGGTGGTCGACGGGATCGCCGAGGCGCGGCCCGACCCAGAGGGACCCCGCGACGGAAGGGTACGCACGGCGGTGTTCTTGAACCGCGCCGGCGAGCCCGTCGCGCTGCTCAGTCACGTCGTCTGTCACGCCAACGTCCTGCTGGGGGTCGAGAGCACGGTGATCAGCGCCGACTTCCCCGGGGAGGCGCGCGAGCGACTCACCGAGCGCTTTGGGGTCCCGTGGCTCTTCATCCCAGGGGCGGCCGGCGACGTGCGACCGATGGTGGTGGACGAGCGTGGTGAGTTTCGGCTCGGCGAGGACGCAGATCTCGAGCGCCTCGGCGCGGAGCTCGCGGCGGCCGTGATCACCGGCGTCGAAGGCGCCGAGCCAGCGGGCAGCGAGCTCGCCTTTGGGCGAGACCGATGGAGCGCCCCGACGCGCGGAGGGGATATGCGGGGCATCGAGTTATCGGCGTGGAGGATGGGTCCCCTGGCCATCGTCACCATCCCAGGCGAACCGCTCGTGGACGTCGGCCTCACGATCGAGCGAGGGCTGCTCGAAAACGCCCCCGCGCAAGCCTGGGTCGTGGGCTACGCCAATGGTTACGCGAGCTACATCGTCACCGAAGAGGCGGAGGCGTTCGGGGGCTACGAAGTCGCCCGCGCGAGCCTGCCGGCGAGCGCAACGGCCGTGCTCGAGCGACGCCTCATCACCCTCGGCGCAGGCCTCTTCTAGTGCAATCGAAAACCCCGCTGACAACAAATCAACAAGTCAACACTACGTCCCCTGATCAGGGGACGTAGTGTTGACTTGTTGATTTGTTGTCCTGTTGACTTGTTTGTCCGGTTGGTTGTCGCGCGGCCGACGAGTGTCGGTCAGCCGGCGACGTGCGGACGTCAGGTGAGACTCGGGGCGCGCGATGGGGCGCTTCTTCAGGTCGGCACGCGGTTTGCGGAAGCGCGTTGCATGATGATGGAAAGAGTGAGCGGGCGGTTCTTTGTCGGGCTCGTTGCTGTCGTGGTCCTCGGGCTCACGGGATGTGAGAGCGGGCCCGAGGTGGAGGGCACACAGTGGACCGCTGATATGGCGACGCTGCAGTGGGGGAGCGCGGGCAACTCTCTGGTGCAACCCGGTGACAATCTGAGCATTACGTTCTTCACCGACAGCTACGACGAACGCATGACGCTTCATGGGAACCGACAGGACTACACGGCGACCTGGGAGGTCACGGAGTCCGAGGGCGACCACGCGACCGTGCACGTGACGACGGCGCTGGAGGCGCAGTCGTTTGATCTCGAGATCAATGGCGACACGATGACCTACAGCCGACCTTCGGATGCCGGCACCATCACGGCGACCTTCTCGCGTTTCACACGCTGATCAGGCAACGGGCCCCTTTGGGACCCGTCGCCGAGCTGCGCTTTGCTTGCGCGGCAGATCGCAAATCCAGGGCGCGGACGCCCGGCCGCGGATTCACCGTTACTCGTTCATCGCGTACTGATCGGCGAGCGTCTTCACGTGCTCGTTCCAGACCTTTTCGTACGTCTCGGGGGTCGTGACGGGCTTGCGGATCATCTGCAGGCACGCCTCCATCTGCGTCGGGGTGCTGCTCGCCTTGGAGTGCAGCGTCAGGGCGTAGTGCGAGAAGTCCCGTACGAGGACGTCGAAGATCATGTCGACTTCTTCGTCGCTGAGAACGCCGGGGTGCAGGTTCTTGTATTCGATGATCAGCTGGCCGTAGGCGACGAGCGTGAAGATCTCTCCGAGCGCGAGCAGGTAGCCGATGTCCTTGCCCTGCTCGGCGGCCGTCTTCATGTCGGCGGCGGATGACATCAGGAATCCCTTGTAGACCGCGATCTGCTCCTTCATCACCGCGACGTTCGGCAGGTCGCAGCTCTTGTACGCGATGTTGTAGTCGTGGAACGTGATGCGGCCGAGGCCCTTCGTGGGACCCTGGGCGAAGAGAAAGTCGTCGTTCTGCGGGGCGTTGATGTGGCCGACCTCGGGGAACTCGCCCGGCATGAAGAAGTAGTTCTTCATGAACTTGATGATCAGCGCCATGTTCACGTGCACGGTGCCTTCGAGCTTCGGGAGAGCGCGGATGTCTCGCGCGGCCATCTCGAAGTAGCCGTCCTTCTCGAAACCCTTCGCGGCGATGACGTCCCAGAGGTGGTTGATCACGTCTTCACCCTGGGTGGTGACCTTCATCTTCACCATCGGGGTGAAGAGCAGGTACCGCCGGTCATCGGCGGAGGCGCTCCGGATGTAGTCGGAGGCCCGCAAGGCGAAGACCTTCATGGCGACCAGGCGTGCGTAGGCGTCCACGAAGAGCTGTTTGACGTGCGGGAAGTCCGTGACGAACTTGCCGTAGAGCTCGCGGTGACTCGCGTGGTTGATCGCCTCATAGAAGGCGTGGGTGCACATTCCGATGGACGCCCAGCCCAGGTTGTACTTGCCGATGTTCACGGTGTTGAGCGCCATGTCCCAGGCATCGCGGCCGGTGGCCAGGACCTCTGAGGCTTGCACCGTGTAGTCGGTCAGTGCGTACTCCGCGACATACGACTGGCTGTTGACGACGTTCTGAACACACTCGTAGCCGTCCCGCGAGGGGTCGACGGCGAAGAACGCAAAACGCTCGTACTTGTCGGTCTCCTCTTCTCCTGGCTCGAGCACCTTGCCGATGGTCGAGAGCAGGGAAGCTTTGTTGCCGTTGCCGATGTAGTACTTGCGCCCGTTGGCGCGGTAGCTGCCATCGTCCTGCTCGGTGAGCCGCATGCCGGTCGAGTAGATGTCCGCGCCGTGCTCACGCTCCGAGAGGCCGAACCCAAAGATGCCGCCTTCCTCGAGCAGCTTGGCGGTGCGCTTCTTGACCTCGTCGTTGTCGCTGATCCAGATCGGGCCGAGACCCAGGATCGTGACCTGCCAGGTGTACCAGTAGGCGAGTCCGTAGAAGCCGAGGATTTCGCTGAACTCACAGTTGCGGAAGGTGTCCCACCGGCCATCGGCGTTGTCCCCCGCGAACTCCGACGGCGTCAGAAGCGTCGCGAAGATCTGGTGCTCCTTCTGGAAATCGATGAAGTCCTGGTACCAGACGCGCTCGTGGTCGTCGTGCTTGAGCTGTGCCCGACCCTTTCCCTCGAAGAAAGCGAGGGTCGCGAGCATGATCTCGCGGGAGCGCTCGTCGGGGTAGGCGCGCGTGTGCTTCTTCGGGTTCAGCAGAATCATGCTCGTCTCCTGGGTCGGCCGTCGGGCTGACGGCGCGGACATGTCGAGCGCTATATCCTCGCCCGAGGGTCGAGCGCAATCGTTCCGCTCAGGAGCCTTCGACGCAGCAATCGAAGAGGGCGATGAAACACGTCGCGTGCACTGCGACACCCACCACCCGCGCGCTCTCGTGGGTCAGCGCCGCGTAGTGGCCCGATGAGTGACTCCAACCCCACACCGCGTCGGCTCCGTCATCGAAGCCCGGGCCCGCGGCGATCTCGTTGACTGTCCAGGTGTCTTGCGGGAACCCACACGCCTCAGCCCGATCCCAAGGCCAGCTTCCATCGCGGCCGACGTGCCCGCAGGAGCCGCTCGCTCCGACGTCTCGAGCGTGTCGTCTCGCGGCGCACTGCAGCCGCATGTCGATCTCCACGGGCGAGAGTCCTCGCGTCGCGCGCTCGTCATTGATAGCGCGCAGCAGGTCGAGTTCTTCCGCGCTCAGGTCACCCGGCCCAGCGTCCCGTGCCTCAGGGGCGCCCCCGTCTGGTGACGGGGCCGGAGCGTCGATGGGCGGCGTGCCGGCATCTCCGGGCTCGGGGCGCGGACGCGGTCCTGCGTCCCAGGTCTGTCCGGCGTCGAGGATCGGTGGGTCCGGGGCGTCTTCGTACTCCGCGTCGAGCTCGCCCACGCAGCCGCCCACCGTGCAGACGAGCAGGCTGGCGAGGAGCGGTTTGATCCAACGGCACACGGCGTTCGAGAGCGGAGCAATCGCCGTGCCGAGCCGGCCGCCTGGGTGCGTCGCGGCGAGCTGTGTCCCGTCGGGGTTCAGCTTCGCCTCGCACGGCGCGTCGAGCGCGCCGCTCAGTCGTCGTCGGCGCGGCGGGTGTCCACCGCGACGTAGACCGGCACGTGGTCCGAGAGGAACTCCTCGAGGTAGCTGAAGTTGCTCCGCGTGTAGTCGTAGACGCCCTCTTCGGTGACCTCGGTGAGAGCGTCGGTCGAGTAGAAGAGGTTGTCGAAGCTGCTCGTGAGCCCCGCCACCCCGATCGTCGTGCGCGCTTCGGGGTCGGTCGTGTAGGTCATCTCGCGCCGGCCGGCGAGCGCGAACGCGGCGTCGCTCCCGGGCAGGTTCAAGTCGCCCCCGAGCAGGAGGTCCTGCTCCGCTCCGTTGGCGGACTGAAAGTAGTCGTAGATCTCGTCGAGGTACGCGGCCTCTGCGCGGCGGACGCGGATGGAGTCTCCGAACTGAAGGTGGAAGACGGCGAGCGTGAAGTCGAAGTTGCCCATGCGGAAATTCGCTGCGTAGGGCTCGCGCTTGATCGCTTCGTCGGGGTCTGGGTAGAAGCCCACCACCGAGGTCAGGGACGCTGCGGCCTCCCGCCAGACGAATCCGTAGAACTCACGGCCGTGTTCATCGCCCACTTCGCGCTCCGAGATGTGGTAGGCCCAGCGCGCTCCGGTCAGTGCTCGAAGCTCCGTGACGAGGTCGATCAGGCCGGACTCTGCGTCGACTTCGACGAGCCCGACGACATCGAAGTGGCTGACCACGCAAGCGAGCGCAGCCATGTCCTTGCCGTTCGACCAGCCGAGGTGCAGCGCGTTCAGGGTGGCCACGGTGTCGAGGCCCTCGAGCCGCGCGTGCGTCGTGACGCTGGTCGGGCAGGTGTAGCGGTAGGGAGCCTCAGCCGTCCCGCTCGTCGCGATGGTGAGCGGCGCGGTCGAGAGGTTGTTGCTCTCGACCGACTCGAGCACCGCGTCGTCCGGGTCGAGCACCGTGATGAGCTGATAGGCGCCCGGCGACACGTGATGAGGCACGCGGAAGTAGACGTCGAAGGTGGTGGCCTCACCTGCGCCGAGCGCTGGCACACGCGCGCGGACCAGGAAGCGCTCGGCGGCGCCGGGGTCGAAGATGGCGTCGGTGGAGAGGTAGAGCTTCACGAAGCTCGCCTCCGCCGCCGCGCCGCCGCGGTTGGTGATCGTCGCGCGCACGCGGACCTCACCGGCGGGCGCGACCGTGGAGGTGTCGAGCGCGCTGGCAGTGACCGTGAGGTCGGGGGCGACGATGGGTTCGTCGACGTCGACCGAAATGGGCAAGGTGGACAGGTTGTTGGTCTCGTCCGCCTCGGCGACGTCAGCGTTGGCGTCCGCCACGACCAACAAGTGCCAGGCTCCGTCCAGCGCACGGGCCGGGGCGCGGGGCCTCGCGGTCTCGGTGCTGCGGGCGCCGGGGGCGAGCGGGTCGACGCGGTCGTAGCCGACGTAGACGTCCGCTCCGCCGAGGACGTCGTCCCGCGAGAGGTAGTACTTCACGCGGGTTGCGGGGGCCGAGGTGCGGCCCTGGTTCTCGATGACGACTTCGATCTCGAAGGTCTCGCCGGGGCGGGGGTCAAAGCCGAACGTCGTGACGCTCGCGACGCTGAGGTCGCATGCGTCCGGGTCCCCGGCGCTGGGGCCCCCGCCGGAGTCGAGCCCGACGACGATCGGCAGCGCCGACACGTTGTTGCTCTCGTACGTCTCTGAGACCTCCTCGGTCTCGTCGAGCACGGCGAGGATGAAGTGCGGGCCGTGCGCCGTCGTGATCGGGACTCGAACGGTCGCGCTCTCGGGGGCGCTCGCGCCAACCGGCAGCGCGTCCACGCGATCGTAGTTCAGGTACGCGTCGCTCGGGTCGAAGTGCTCGTCGCTGGACAGGAAGTACTTCAGGCGGCTGACGCCGGCCTCTCGCACGCCGATGTTCTCCACCACGACCGAGACGTCGACCGTGCCTCCTGGGGCCGCGGTGGACGCGCCCAGCGCTGCCGACGCGAAGCTCAGGTCGGGCAGCGCTGCGTCCGGGTCGTCGTTGTCGATGAGGATCGGCACGGCGACGATGTTGTTGCTCTCGTCGAGCTCCTCGAGCTCGCGGGTCGCGTCCGCGACAAAGAGAATGAAGCGGGGCCCTGCGCTCGCGCCTGGCGGGATGGTCAGCGTCGCTCCCTCGGAGCTCGACGACCCCGGGCCGAGCGTGTCGACCTGGTCATAGCTGAGGTTGATGTCGCCGGCGTCGAGCAGAGCGTCGACCGAGTAGAAGTACTTCAGCTTCGTGACGCTGGCTGCCGCCGTCCCCTCGTTGATCACCACGCTGCTGACCGTGATCGGGTCGCGCTGGCCGGCGGAGGCCTCGGCGACCAGAGCGTCGGTCACGCGCAGGTCTGCGCTCGGGTCGACGTCGCCCAGCACCGTGATCGGGATGGCGACGGTGTTGTTCGCTTCGTCGGTCTCGGCGACCTCGTCGGAGGCGTCGGCGAGGACCAGGACAAAAGCCGAGCCCGGGACCGCGTCGGCGGGCACCCGCACATTGGCCGACTCGAGGGCGCTCTCGCCCACCGAGAGCGCGTCCACGCCATCCCAGTTGAGATACGCCGCGTCAGCCCCGTAGGTGTCGCGACGCGAGAAGTAGTAGCGGAGGCGCGATGCGCTGACCGCCTCGGCGCCCGCGTTGGTGACGTTCACCTCGACGCGGACCTGCTCGCCCGGCTCGAGCGCTGAGCGCGCCGCCGTGGCGGAGACGCTGATGTCGACGCCCGAGCCCGGGACGACCAAGGGAAGCGCCGTGACGTTGTTGTGCTCGTCGGCCTCGAGCACCTCGCCGCGCGCGTCGGCGACGAGCAGGATGAAGTAGGCGCCCGGGGACGTCTCGGCCGGGATACGCGGCTGGGTGTCTTCGTCGCTGACCGCGCCCGCGGGCAGCGCGTCGACGCCATCATAGCTGAGGTAGCGGTCCGCTTCGTCGTAGCTCGCGT
>Ga0114933_10005575_pt1 | contig 11415 bp, 8 predicted proteins | sample 4SBtaG_FD_89691 | JGI IMG/M metagenome (GOLD analysis project Ga0114933, IMG submission 89691) | Deep subsurface microbial communities from Kolumbo volcano to uncover new lineages of life (NeLLi) - 4SBTROV12_W25 metaG | ecosystem: Environmental > Aquatic > Marine > Volcanic | place: Kolumbo... | reverse complement strand
CGACGGTTCGAGCAGCAGAGATGCTTCATGAAACTCATCCAGATGTGAATCTAACAGTTCTTGTCGATTATTTTGGAAAAGAGATATCAGACGCTCTCGCTGTTTGTGACCGATTCCCTGAACTTACAAATTCGGGAAGACTCTCTATACGACTGGACACGCATGGTGGCCGTTACGTGGAGGGATTGGATATGGCGAACTCATATGCTGTTCTAGAAAAAAATGCCACAAAAGCGATTAGAGGCTATCGCTCCGAAACAGAACTTAGACATTTAATCGGGACTGGTGTTTCTGCTGCAGCTGTATGGCATTTGAGAGAAGCGTTGGATGATGCAGGCCATAAAAATGCGAAGATAGTCGGTTCAAGTGGTTTTTCACCAGAAAAGTGTCGTGTGATGGCTTTAGCGGAGGCACCAGTTGACGTTATCGGAACAGGATCATATCTTCCTGAGAGTTGGAGTGAAACCTATGCGACTGCGGATATTATAGATTATGACGGTGTTGCCCGGGTCAAGGTTGGAAGGGAATTTTTACTTCAAAAATGAATGCGTGTAACCCAAATACAATCCTACTGATAGTTCATCAAAAAAAATCTGTTTCAGGCCATATAGGGACTTTGCTATCAAGTCTTGGATACAATCTTGACAAACGTTGCCCCTGCATAGGTGATCCATTGCCTCAGAATCTAGAAAACTATGCCGCCGTTGTAGTTTTTGGTGGGCCGATGAGCGCTAATGATTGCGACATGGAGGGTATAAAGAAAGAACTTGATTTTATTCCAGATGTTTTGAAATTGAAGATACCATTTCTTGGGCTTTGTCTGGGAGGACAGCTTCTCGCAAGGGTGCTAGGAGCCAAAATTTCACCTCACGAACTAGGTCATATTGAGTCTGGCTTCACCAAAATATATCCTACAAAAATTGGAGAAGATTGGTTCGTTGAATCTGATATCTTCTACCAATGGCACAGGGAAGGCTTTGATGTTCCCGATGGTGCGCAACTCTTAGCTAAAGGTGATAAGTTTCCAAATCAGGCATTTGTATATGATGGTAACGCCATTGCAACGCAATTTCACCCAGAGATTACGCGTGATATGATTGATAGATGGACGATGCATGGTGCCCATCGTTTAAATAGACCGGGCGCTCAGCCTCGGCAGGCGCATGTAAAGGGTTGGGAAGTTTATAATCAACAAATAGATTTATGGTCTAAATCTTTGTTAAATCGATTTGGTCTGAACGGCCCTCAATAAAAAGGGTGTTTGTTACGATAGTTGTATTTTTGGTTTTATTATTTGCTTAAGCTGCAATCTATTAAAATTTGGAGCATCATTTGGTTAATTATCCAAATCTATTTTCTGAAATCGAAATTGCCAGCCGCCGCTTGCAAAATCGAATTTGCCTTTGCGCTACCGTTACTAATTTTGCTAGGGCTAATAAAATAACTGATGAATGGCGCAATTTTCTTATAGAACGTGCGAGAGGTGGAGCGGCCTTATTAGTTACAGAAATTATTGCCGTCGATCCCGAGGCTATCGCCCAGTCATCGACTGTAACTGGTTTTGATACAACCAATGAAGATGCTTTCCAAGCAATAGCGGTGGATGTCCAAAAAGAGGGGGCTATGATTATAGGTCAACTTTGGCATCCTGGACGGCAGCAATTATGGCATCCTACCAAGTCTCCTATTGGGGTATCTGATTTACCAGACCCATATAGCGGAACTGTTCCACACGTGATGGATAAGAAGGAAGTCTATCGTGTTGCGGACGCCTATATTGATACTGCGAAACGTTTAGCTCAATGTGGTTTTGATGGTGTTGAACTGCATGGCGCACATGGCTATCTGATAATGCAATTTTTGTCAGCGGCATCGAACAATCGTAATGATGAATTTGGCGGTGATACCAAATCAAGAACGCTTTTTGTTAGAAGAATTGCGAAAGGAATCAAAGAGGCTTGCGGGAAAAACTTCATAGTTGGCCTGAAAATGCCAGCTGATGAAGGTGTTGAAGGAGGTGTGGATCCAGATGAAGCCGAGCGAATAACCAAGTTATTATCATCAACAAATAATTTCGATTATTTTGCTTATGGCCAAGGTAATTTTAGCCTCAGTTTAGAGAATCATGTGCCGGATCTTTATTTTAAAGAGGCGCATTTCATTGATCTTCATAAGCGAATGCGAGATGCGGCGAATGGTGTGCCGGTTATGGCTTTGGGAAGGATAGGAGATCCCACAGTAGCGGAAGACGTTATAGCAAAAGGGAATGGTGATCTTGTGGGAATGTCAAGAGCGCTTATTAGTGACCCGGCTCTTCCAAAAAAAGCGCGACAAGGCGATATACAAAATATAAGACCGTGTGTTTTTGATAACTTTGCTTGGGGGGAAATCCATCTTGGAAAGCCATTGACAGAGCACCACAACCCTTATTTGGGAAAAGAAAACGAGGCTTTTTATAAACTAAAAACAGCTGAATTCGCGAAGCGGGTCTTGGTTTTAGGAGGCGGGCCTTCCGGCTTAGAGGCTGCTTGGGTAGCGGCTGCTCGTGGTCATGGTGTAACTTTATTTTGTGGATCCCAGCGCCTTGGCGGCAGTTTAATAGCAGAATCAACACTACCAGGAAGGTCTGAGATGGCGAAAATTATTAATTACCAAGTCCATCAAGGCAATACTTATGGTGTTGAATATGTTTTAAATCATAGAGCAACAAGTTCTGACGTTATTGAATTTGGTGCTGATGAGGTGGTTCTAGCCACAGGATCTATTCAGCGTGAACCTAAAGGGTTGAATAATAGCGATCAAGTCATCTCTGCCCGCCACTTCGCTAGCAATTTTGATCAATATACTGGTGAAAGAGCAGTGCTAATTGATGAAGACTTTAGTGCGGCTACTTATGGTGTTGCTGACTTATTAGCCAAAAACTTTAATAAGGTATTTCTTGTAACATCGCGTCCCCGTTTAGCAGGTAATGTCAATCATTGTAGTGCGATAGGTGTGTTTAGGCGCTTATATTCAGCTGATATTGATATACGTCCAGCCCAAGAAACTATTGGGTTCTCATCGAATGAATTAATATTAAAAAACCCCTTTAGTCAGGTTGAAACTAAAATCAGTGAAGTAGATTTGGTGGTTTACTCTACTCCTAGAATATCGACAGATGATCTCGCTCCAGAAATATTGGGAATCAATTGGCATCGGATTGGAGACAGCCGGTCGCCAAGAAACCTTCTAGCTGCTATCCAAGGTGGGCACGCTTTAGCCCTTGATTTGTAGTGATGCCGAATTTGGGTTAGGAAATAAAACAATGAAGGTTTTGGGACTTGGTGCCTTAGAGCAGCGTTTACAGCACGATTTAAATATTATTGGATATCCTCTGAATGAATGGGTTCCAGAGAAGTTTACCAAAGAAGGTGAGAGGGTTTTAGACGTCTTAATTGTAGGTGCTGGTCAGGGTGGCTTGGCAATCGCCTTCCAATTAATGCGAGAACGGGTCAATAATGTGCTTGTCATTGATAAAGCTGAACCAGGCACAGAGGGGCCGTGGATAAATTATGCCCGGATGCCGATACTTCGTTCTCCTAAAGAAGTGAATGGACCAGATCTGAATATACCAAGCCTTTCCTTTCAGGCTTGGTACGAAGCTCAATTTGGTGCGCCTTCGCGGGGAGGCCATGGGGAAAATTCCAACGAAAATGTGGATGGACTATCTTGTTTGGTATAGACGTATTCTCCAACTACCAGTGGAAAACGGGGTTAGATTAGATACATTCGAGCCATATGAAGATATTCAAAAAGTTACGTTATGCTGTCTTCGGACAAATACAAATAAAACAGTTTTCACGCGTAAGATTGTTCTTGCAACAGGGATAGAGTCTTCCGGGGAGTGGTGGTATCCGGCGATTACTGAGAATGTTCCAAAACGATATTGGTCTCATGCTAGCGAAAATATCGATTTTAGCAGGCTTGCTGGCAAAAGAGTCGCAGTTTTAGGTGCTGGGGCATCTGCCATGGATAATGCTGTCGCCGCGCTTGCTGCTGATGCCTCCGAAGTCACCATTTTTTGTCGACGCCCAGAACTTCAGCGCATTCAACCATTCAAATGGCTTTCCTTTCCGGGATTTTTAAGACATTTCTCAGAACTTAATGATGATTGGCGCTGGAAGTTTATGAGCTACCTATTGGGGTTGAGGGAGGCTTTCCCTCGAGAAACTTGGGAGAGAGCTAATGAATTTGATGGTTTTCAGTTGGAGACTGGTGTCCCCTGGCAGGATCTTTCCATTCTTGATAAACAAATTCTTATTGACACCCCGAAGGGGCAATACACCGCAGATTTTCTTATATTTGGCACTGGTTTTATAATAGATATATCAAGGCGGGCGGAGTTGAGACAACATGCAGACTTAATAGCGCTATGGAAAGATAGGTATAACAGTCCTAGAGAAGATAAAGATTCTTTGCTTTTAAACTACCCTTACCTGGGACATGGATTCGAATTTCTGGAGAAAAAACAGGGTACTGCATGTTGGTTGAAAAACATTCATTTATTTACATTTGGTACGACTATGAGTTTCGGGCCAAGCGGCTCCTCAATTAATGCTATGAAATTTGCGGTGCCAAGATTAGTGAACGCTATAACAAAGGATTTATTTTTTGAAGATATTGATGCGCATTATAGATCGTTAAAGGCCTATGATCTGCCAGAGTTTGCAATGTTGGATGAAGATGTAAAAATTGCTCCAAACAAACCGCAAATCCGTCGGGTGGAAGGTAATAATTTTAGTTAGGTAGAAAATGCCAACCCTAAAATCATTAATACTCATAGTATTGCGGATTGATAATTAACCGTTTCTTGTTTTAATTGTTCGTTCGTGGCTATTAAAGTTTAAGGTATGTAGAAAGATGTCAGTGTTAAACCCTGCGCCAGGTTTTTTGAAATCTCCTGGAAGGACGCTCAATTATAAAACTATAGACCGAAAAATAGAGGTTGTTTTTAATAACAAAATAGTCGCGTCAAGTAATATGTTCATTCTGCTTGAGGAAGAAAATTATGCTCCCGTAATGTATGTTCCTAAGGATGGTTTGTTTTTTAAATTCATAGAAAGTACAAATTACTCCACATACTGTCCTTTTAAAGGAAAGGCATCGTATTGGAATATAAAATATAGTGGCAATATTGTGGAAAATGCTGTTTGGAGTTACTCAGATCCATTTGACGAAGCATTGATTATAAAAAATCACTTTGCATTTTATTCTGACAAAGTCAGTACTATAAAGACATATTAATGGATTGAATTTGGAGTAAATAATTGAAAAATAATGCCCCTATTGTGAATGCTTTTCTCCATGAATCTTCATCAACAATTAGCTATTTGGTGTTGGATGAAGTAACAAAATCAGTTGCATTGATTGATCCAGTAGCCGATTACGATATTTCTACGGGAAAAATGGCCCACAGTTTTAGCGATAAGATAGTCAATAAAATCAGATCATGTAATTATAGTTTAGATTGGATTATTGAAACGCACGTTCATGCAGACCATGTCTCCGATGCTCAATATTTTAAATCAGAATTAGGTGGCAAAATAGCAATCGGTGGCCGGATCAAAGAGGTGCAGGAAACCTTTGCTTCAATATATGATGAGGATAAGCTTTTTCCTTGTGATGGTTCACAATTTGATCATTTGATATATCCAGACGAAATAATTCAGATAGGGGAGTTAGAGGCAAGAGCGATATCTACACCTGGCCATACCCCTGCCTGTATGAGCTACTTAATAGGCAATTCATTATTTGTTGGAGATAGTATCTTTATGCCGGACTTTGGAACAGCCCGTTGCGACTTTCCGGGAGGAAGTGCGCGCGACTTATACGCATCTGCCAAAAAATTGGTTTCTCTTCCTGATGAGACGCGTGTTTTTGTGGGTCACGATTATGGTCCGGGCGGACGTCCTATAGCTTGGGAAACTACTATTGCTGCCGAGAAACAATCTAATATCCATGTTGGGGATGGGATAAACCTTGAGGAGTTTGTTAGGATGAGAGAGACAAGAGACGCTCAACTTAACCTACCCGGGATGATTATTCCTGCCATTCAGATAAATATGAGAGCTGGAAAGTTACCGGGGCCCAGTGAAAATGGGGTTTCATACTTGAAAACCCCAATTAATAGCTTTCCGGGTCTTAAATAGTTGAGTCTGGGCCTCAATACTTTTATTCACGTATGCAACTTATGGTGCGTTTTCCAGTTTTGTTTTCGATAAGCCTCTTCTTTCAATTACCGATAAAAATAAGGATAGTAATGGTGGAATAATAATCAAAGTTAATACTGCAGAGAGCGCTAGACCCCCGATTACGACCGAGCCCAAACCACGGTATAATTCAGCACCTGCTCCAGGAAAAACAACCAGAGGTAACATCCCTAAAACGCTTGTCAAAGTTGACATGAATATAGGTCTGATACGGTTTTTAGTCGCTTCCAATATAGCATCTGAAATCGCTAAATTGTCTGTGCGTAAATGGTGTAATGTCTGGTGAACTAACAGGATCGCATTATTGACGACAATCCCAATTAATATCACAAAACCGAGAAGGGTTAGCATATCAAGGTTTTGTTGTTGAAATTGTCCGAGTAATACTAACCCAATAACGCCTCCTGCAGTAGCCAACGGTACTGATAGGATAATGATAAGTGGATAGAAAAAGCTTTCGAATAGTACTGCCATTACAAGATAAACAATTATCAGTGCCATAAAAAGATCAACAACCATTTCATCCCATGTTTCGGTCAATTTATCTGCAGTCCCTGATAATCGGAGCTTAACTGTATTGGGAACTGCTTCTTTTCTAAGCTCATCGATAACGCCTATTTGAATATTCTCCATTGCAACTTCAAGAGGCATATCAGCGGGTGGATTAATTTGTAGCGTTATTGTTCTTAGCTGTTCTCTATGTCGGATTTCCGATGGGCCTGTAGTGACATCGATAGTCGATAAAGAACTGGCGGGTACAATTTGGCCACTCTTAGTCACAACAGGAAGGTTGTTAATATCTTGGGTTGCTTCGATATGATGTTTTGGGCCCCGCAGCGTAAGGTCAATGCGTTTTCCATCCACTGTGATTTCAGCTACGCGCAAACCGTCATTAAAAGCGTCTAGAGTTTGACCTAAAGCCTGAGTAGAAACTCCATTATCCGCCAAGTTAACCCTATTAGGCGTAACCCTTATTTCTGGAGACCCCAGACTAAGGGATGGTCTGGGTCGCATTCTGGTTCCCTCTTTCCTAGGCATGATTTTTTCTAGTTTTCCGGCGGCTCGCTGAGCGACACTGATTATCTCTTCTAGTGTGCCACCGGAGACATCCAGGTCTACTGAGCGTGATCCCCCAATGCCGCGACCAAAAATTGATCGTTTTCTCATTATTCCATATGTTTTAGGTTCACTGTAAAGAGACCGTTCCATTATTGGTATGAGTTCGTCAACTCGAGTTGGGTCAACCGCAACTGCTCCAATAATAGCATTAGCGCGAAAAGCGGCGAAGAAAAATCTTTCCATAGTAGGGACGCCATTTTCGTCTTCGGTTTGCCTGCCTTCAGGATCCCATAATTTTTTTGTTGCATCTTCTAGTTTTCCTGCAATTTTCGTCATTGTAGGAAGATTGTATCCAGACGGAGGGAGAATATAACCAATGACAAGATTGCGGTTCCCATCTGGTAAATAATCTAATTTTGGGAGTAAAAGTGTCGTAATAATCCCCGAGAGTAAAACGACCATAAGCACTACCCCTGCGGCTCTGGTACGGCTAGAAATAACACGCTTTGTGAAATTTAAAATAGTCGCTACAAATGAGCTAGCGAATAGATCCAAAAAAGGTAGTTTGCGACCTTCCACAGTTTGTCTGAGGTTTCCTGATAAAAGTTTACTTGATAAAGCAGGAATTACTGTAATAGAAACCAACAAAGACAATAACACCGAAACGGATATAGCAACGGCGATATCTCTAAAAAGTTGACCTACCTCCAGTTGCATCACAAGTATTGGTATGAAGACCATAACCGTTGTCAAGGCAGAAACTAGTACTGCCCCCCAGACTTGATTTGCTCCTTCGAAGGCGGCCTGTTTTATCGGTAAGCCGTTTTGTCTCAATCTAAATATATTTTCTAAAACGACAATCGCTGCATCTACAACCATCCCCACCGCAAATGCCAAACCTGCTAAAGATATTACGTTGATAGATCTACCGAGCGCAGCCATTGCTACAAAAGACCCTATCACAGACACAGGTATGGCCAGAGAAACAACAAGGGTAGCCGAACCACTCCTCAAAAATAAAAGAAGTACTATGGCGGCTAATGTTCCCCCTATATAGATATTTTGTTGAACCAAATTAATTGCGGAGTCGATGTAGGTTGTTTCGTCATAAACTTGTGTTAGGAATATCTTTTCTGGCAATAATTCATTGTTATTCAATTCAACAACAGCCTGCCGAATACCCTTCATAATCTCGATTACATTGGCCCCAGTCTCTCGATATACTGGTAATGCGATGGCCGGTTCACTCATCATGCGAATTCTTGAGACTGGTTGTTTGTAACCGAAAACTACATTAGCCACATCACGGATCTTAATTCTTGTAATACGCCCAGATGCAGGATCCAGTACAGATCTCAATACAACTTCATTGACAGCTTCGACTGAGTTAAAATCGCCCTCAGTCCGAACAACATAACGTCTTTTCCCCTCGTCTATTGCACCAGCTGATACGGAGGCATTTGCATTTTGTAGAGCTTTAACTACATCGGGAATTGTTAACTTGTATTGTGCAAGACTTTCGGGGTTTGTGATGACTTGCATCTCCCGTTCAGCACCGCCATAGACCCGTACCTCGGAGATCCCGTTTACTCGCTCGAGGCGATCTTTAATGAAATCTTTAGCCAAGTCGTAGTAACCATGTATTTCTGAATTATTGTCAGCTAATTTCCTCAATATTAACCAAGCTATGGCATTGTCCTCCGATCCAGCCGTATTAAGGGTAGGCTCGTCAACTTCGGTTGGATAGTTGCCGACACGGTCCAACCTATTTGAAACTAACAAGAGCGCTTTTGTCATATCCTGTCCGACACCGAATTCAAGTGTTACGCGTGCTCTACCCGTTTCAGATTTGCTGACAATAGACTCAATGCCTTCTATACCTTTAAGTTGTTTTTCCTGTCTGTTTACAATCTCTCGTTCAACTTCTGCGGGCGCTGCACCTGGCCACTGCGTTGTAATGGTGATTACTGGTTGATTAACATCTGGTGTTAATTGAATTGGAATGCTTTGCAGCGCAACACCGCCGAACATTACAATCATTAGGACGGCTGCTATTACGGCTATTGGGCGTATTATCGAAACCGAAATTAGGCGGTCCATGGATCTACCTCATGCCATTCGGTTTGATAGGTTCTCCTGGCCTTAACCGCTCATTGCCGCGCACAACCACAAGGTCTCCAACTTTTAATCCGGCGAGTACTTCAAATCTATTTCCAATCGCCCGTCCTAACTTAATAGGCTGAATATTTGCGGTTCCTTTGCGAAATATAAAAACAATTTTCTTCCCATTTTTAACCAACACTGCGTCTTTATGGACAGTCGTGACGTCGTCCGGGTTTCCAATGGGGAGTTTAAGTGTCACAGCCTGATTACCAAGAAGGCCGTTTTGGTATTTCTCATCTTTGATAATCAACCTTATTGCAACAGCTCGGGTCAGTGAATTTTCTTGTGGGATGATAGCTCTAATTATCGTGTTCAAAATAATCCCATTTTGGAGCTTCGCAGTTACCTTTGTATTCGTTTTTAGTGCCAGCGCTCGTATTGATGGCACATCTGCCTCTATCTCGAGGTCAGTATCATTAAAAATAGTTATTATTGGATCACCAACTCGTACGTAATTTCCGGGCAAAGTATGCCGTTTGATTACTACCCCGGGATAGGGGGCTTTAATGTACGTGTCCTGAAGAGAAATTTGCCCCGCTTTTAGACTAGCTTTTGATTGGTCAATATCGGCGCGAGCACGACTCACCATTTCTGCAGCAATTTCCATATCCCGCTCACTATCTTCTTCTCTATCTTTTCGAAATGCTGCTGAAGTCCTTAGTGCCAAAATTCGCTTATGCGTCTGCTCCATTTTTTTATAATTTACTGTTTCTTTTGCCAGTTGAGTCTTCGTAATTTTTAAATTAGCTTGCAAAAGTTGTATTTGGTTATCGAGGCGATCCGACTCCAGTTTTACTAATAAATCACCTTTTTTTACTCGGTCTCCAACTTGAACATACATTTTGTGAACACGTTCTGCGATTCTCGTTGCAACAACACCTGACTCCTTTGCTATAAATCGTCCAAGGACAGGCATTGTTTGAAGAAGAGGCTCCGATATCACTTGGTCAACCCCAACGGCACTAACTCGTTGTTGAGCGGCGCCTACAGAAATCATAAACGGTAGTAATAAGAGTCCAAACATATTAGAAATCAATACTAATTTGATTTCTTGTTTTCTAATCATGTCAAAATCCAAACCAAACTGATAGCTAATGATCGACTAATCAAATGATAATTTAGGAACTATACATTCTTCTTAGTTTTACAAGTCTTTCTATGCAATTCTTTTTATGCAATTATAGCCCATAATTAGGTCTACTAAATGTTAACACGGTGTTAATTTTTGGTTCAAACGCAGCTTTATTTGGCATTGTGTAAGACTAATTTTGTATGTGACACAAAATATTGTTGCCCAATACTTTAAATGAAAAAACCTATCAGGTTTTCATTGCAGTAATTAGTAAATATAATAGGTGGTCATGACGATCTTATTCACACATCAATCTTGCCTCCTACATGAAGTTGCTGCAGGGCATCCAGAAAACCCATCGAGATTGAAGGTATTGGAGGCTCTATTTGCAAACGACACATTCAAAGAATTAGAGAGAAGAGATGCACCATTGGGATCGGTCGATCAAATAGCATTGATGCACTCAGAAAAATATATTGAAGAGATTGTCAGGGCCGTTCCAGATAATGAACTTGTATATTTGGATGCGGACACGTCATTATCCCATGGATCAACTGAAGCGGCTATGAGAGGGTGTGGGTCCGTTTGCGCCGCTATTGATGCATTAATCACAGAAAATGCTAAAAACGCTTTTTGTGCTGTTCGTCCACCAGGGCATCACGCTGAGACAGAGAAGGCTATGGGGTTTTGTTTGTTCAATAATGCAGCTATTGGTGCTGCATACGCTCGAGAAAAATTTAAGGTTGATAGGGTAGCAGTTGTCGATTTCGATGTTCATCATGGTAATGGAACGCAAGAAATGTTCTGGTCGCAACCTAATCTTTTATATGCCTCAACCCATCAAATGCCATTGTTTCCTGGGACAGGCGCTGT
>Ga0114933_10005571_pt1 | contig 11419 bp, 11 predicted proteins | sample 4SBtaG_FD_89691 | JGI IMG/M metagenome (GOLD analysis project Ga0114933, IMG submission 89691) | Deep subsurface microbial communities from Kolumbo volcano to uncover new lineages of life (NeLLi) - 4SBTROV12_W25 metaG | ecosystem: Environmental > Aquatic > Marine > Volcanic | place: Kolumbo... | reverse complement strand
TGGGCTGCATGGAAACCAGGGTTGCCAAGGAAATCAGTGCGGGCAAGGCCTTACGCTTTAAACTTATGTGGATGCTCTACTCCTAAGAACTCAATGAGATCTAACGCAAACAAACATAGAGCCTGACCGGTTTCAAAACTAGGTAAGTGACGTTAACTAACTGTAAAGAATTATTTAATCAAGGACTTGGGACCGTTGTGCTTGAGGAGACCACTGGATCCAGCGAGTTTCCTGGCCCTGCCGTGGTTTGTCAGGAATTAATTGGGTGAGAACCAGCGAACCAAATGCGATTCCTGCACCCACAAGAAATACAGCGCTGTGGTTAATTACCCAAACAAATCCGAGTACTGCTGGCAGGATGACCGCGGCGATGTGATTGATGGTAAAGCTGATGGATGAAGTGGCAGCGATATCTGTTGGATCAGCGATCTTCTGAAAGTAAGTCTTGATGGCGATAGCCATAGCGAAGAACAAGTGATCTAACAAATACAGTGCTATTGCCACTGCTATTGAATCAACGAAAGCATAGCTGACAAAAATGATTACCAGGCCAATGTATTCCAGAGTGAGTGCCCGCCGCTCCCCTATGTAACTAATCAGTGCACCAATTTTTGGGGCCAGCCAATAAGTTAAAGCAGCGTTAACTAAAGTCAATAACACTACATTCTCTATTGGAAAACCAAACTTCTCTACCATAAGAAATCCGGCAAACACGACGAAAATCTGTCGGCGCGCGCCGGCAAGAAAAGTTAGCAAATAATAAAGCCAATACTGTCGGCGTAAAAACAAAGACTTTTTCTGCACGACGCTGTCTTCAAAATGAGGAATAGCTGTCCAACAAAAAAAGCCAATAACTATGGCTGCGCCACCAGCCAATATATAGATGAACAAATAATTCGCGGCAAAAAAGTAGAGATAAAGATAGATACCACCTAGTACTATTAAATTGCATATAGCACGCACGCTTAATAGCTGACCTAGCACGCGGGGCGCTTCATCTTTGCTAAGCCATTGCAGGCTAAGTGAATTATGCAAAGTCTCGAGGTAATGAAAACCAATGGACATAATCACTGTGGTGGCATAGAGCCACAGTGCCCCAGGGTAGAAAGCAGTAATAGCTGTTCCGATGCCCAGAGTGATAAGTGAAAGGACTGCGAAAGTCTGCTGGCGAATAAAAATCATTACCAGGATCGCAGTAAAGGCAAGAAAGCCGGGTATCTCCCTTAGACTTTGCAAAATACCGATTTCTTCTCCGGTAAACCCAGCTCTTTCAACTACAAAGTTATTGAGCAGGACTTGCCAAGTGGCAAAGGCGATGGTATTGCCTATAGCCAGCAAGAATAGCAATGGCTTACGACTTTGTAGCTTCGACAAATTCATTCTGTTCTATAGCTTATTTGGATTACCTGCCAAGATTTTTTCTGAGGAAAATCAAACACAGTAGATTGCGTTAGGACGCGATTGTATCATTCCCCGCCTATGTCTTCTCTCGCTATTTATGCAGGCCCTTTGGCGTTAAAAAAACTGCAAAAAGATGGTTTCCACCAGGAACATTTCAAGGTGCTTGTCGGAGCGTCCGGTGGGCCTAAGTGGTTTGTGTTGGCTGGAATGGATCGTTATCTGTTCGGCGAATTCTTCGCAAACCGAAGGACGGAACTATATACCGTTGGATCATCAGTGGGCGCCTGGCGTATGTGTTGCTTGGCTACCAATGATCCAGTTGGCAGTGTTGAAAGGCTTGCTCATTACTACAGTCATGAAAAGTACTCTGCCAAGCCAACGGTGAAGGAAATCACCGACAGTGCCCGCGTGATGTTGAGCAAAGTCCTAGGAGAAACTGGCGCTGAAGAAATAGTTAACAATAAAATTTTTCGTACTCACATTGTGGCGGACCGATGTAAGGGGATTGGTTCATCTAGATTTAAAAGTCTACAAGTTTTACATTTAGGTCTTGGCGCATTATGCAATGTGATTAGTAGGCGTTCGTTGAGTTTGTTCTTTGAAAGAACAGTATTTACAAGTAATGAGCAAGTATCGCCTTGGTCAAATTTAGAGGATTTATGCTCAACAATCGCCCCGTTAAGTCAGACTAATATTCTTGATGTCATGATGTCTAGCGGATCGATTCCCTTCGTACTCGAAGGAGTTAGAGATATTAAGGGTGCAAAAAATGGGCTCTACTGGGACGGTGGTATTACTGACTACCATTTCGATTGGCAATTCCATGCGGGAGATGAACTTGTGCTATATCCGCATTTTAGTACGCAGATAATTCCTGGATGGTTCGACAAACAGGTTAAGTGGCGCAGAGTGAGCAATAAATATCTGAACAATGTCGTACTACTCGCCCCCAGCAAGGAATTTATTTCTAATTTGCCGGGCCAAAAGATTCCGGACCGAGATGATTTTCGAAAACTTGAATACGAGACCAGAGTTAAGGTCTGGCAGGAAGTTATAGAAAAAAGTGAGGCTATAGCTGAAGATCTACATTTACTTGTGAATAATAGAGTAGGAATGGATCGAATACAGCCAATAAGTGAGAGGGATCGCTAGTACGATCTGCTATGTAAAAGATTCTGGTGCTGCCGCAATTACTGAAATTTATAGCTGGTATATCGAGAACAGCATGATCAGTTTAGAGAAAGTAAGGGAAACTCTTATCCATGAATTAAGAGCAATGCCGATACATGTTCTAATCGCTGGCATTGACTTACCAAATGAAGCCGGTGTCAAACTGCATGAAAAACTGGGACTTAAGAAGATTGGTCAGTTAGAAGAAGCTGGAATTAAATAGGATAAAAAGATTGATGTGGATTACTGGTAGCTAATCTTATGAATTTAAAACGAACACTATTAAGAGCATTCTTTCTAATTGCGCTGGTAATCGGAATGCAATCATGTGTTGGTGCAATCGTGGGTACCGGGGTGGGCGCAGCGGTTGAGGTTGCTAAAGTACCATTTAGAGTAGTCGGAGCAGCCGTGGATCTGGTGGTTCCAGATGATGATGAGGATCCGATTGATTAGAAAGGACTTATAGAGAGCAAACAAATAGAAAATGAGTTTCAAACCTGAAGATTACGATATTCCCAGTCACTTCAAGCACTGGGTGGGCGATAAAGCCGAAGACTACATCGGCCCATTCTTTTTTCACATGGACGGCGACACTCCCCGTAGCGCATTTCGCGTACAACAACATAATTGCAATGCCCACGACTCCGTTCACGGCGGTGTTTTAATGACCTTTGCTGATTACACCTTATGCCTAGGTGCCAATATGGGCGAGAGTGAAAGTGTGGCAACTGTAAGTCTGAGCAATGAATTTATCGCTCCTGCCTATAAAGGCGATCTTGTAGAAGGAGAGTGCAAGATCATTCGACGCGGTAAGTCTATGGTATTTAGTCGTTGTGAATTAGCCGTAGATGGCAAACCTATATTAAACAGCAGTGCAGTAATTAAAAGAATTAGACCCCGCTAAACGAATGCGCCAACTCCGTTGGATTATTGAAGATATAATCTGGATTTTTTGGTGCTCAACTCTTCCGCGTTTCCGTAACTCTAAAGCACAGCAGCCTCTGCAAGTCCATTGTCTCGGATTGCAGTTAAATCCACATAGCGATCGCCAATCATGATGGAACTGTTGGTGATTACATTTTCTACTAGTAATTTTCCTAGTCGAATTACTTTTTAGGTTTTCTCTGTAGACCCATCAACAAATTCGAAATAGTTTTCGATTTCAAATCGTTCGAGAAACTTTACGGCAATCGTTTGAAGTTTAGATGCGCACACACCCATTCTTATATTGTGTTTCAGTAAAGTGCTGAGAATCTCAACGATGTTCGGGCAGAGCTCATTTTCGGTGTAACCAATGTCAAAGTAGCGCTCGCGATAGTTAACAATCAATTCATTGATGTGTTTTTCGTCTTTCGAGTCAGTTAGATTTTGTATTGCTTTTTCGAGTGGTGGCCCGATAAATTGAGTAATTTCATTTTCCGCTTTTGGTCCATAATCGAAACTGATGAGGGCATAGTTCATACCGCTTACGAAACCCAATTTCGGATCGGGCAGTGCGTCATCCAAGTCCTGGATTAATGTCTCACGATGCAAGATTTTCCACCTCAATCGGTAAAAGCTGTACTACGGATTAACAATGCGGGTGGGTGGCTTATCGCATTCCACCTATAGATACTTGATGATTCGTTGTTATAGTATGCCGCAATAGTAGCCAGGGCATAGTCGGGCTAAAAAACAAAAAGTAGCAGGAGCTATGCATGAATCTCACCTCTCTCGTCATCATTCTCTACCTCGGCGCCTTTGTCGTCTTTGGCCTTTATTTAAACAGCAAGAAAGGCAGTGCGTCTGATTGGGCAATTGGTGGCAGCACTCTGGGAATAATCATGATCGCTGCCGGGGCAGCGGGAACTCGAATAGGCGGGGCGGGTACTTATGGTGTAGCTGGCGACGTTATCGCCGAAGGTATAGGCCATATGTGGTATGGCTTTAATTCCTTCGCCGCTCTTTTTCTTGTTGGATTGTTCTTTGTAATTCCTTATCGCCGGCTCAGGGTGGTTAGTGTTGGTCAGGTTTTCGATCGCCGCTTTGGTTCTTACCGCTGCCAGTGGTTAACCAGTCTTTGTGTTCAGGCGGAATACTTCATCGTTAATATCATTGAGCCTTACATCATCGGCGCCATCGTTTCAGGTTTCACTGGAATTCCTTTTCCGCTGGGTGTTGCCATCGGAGCTTTCTTGATAATTTCTTTCACTGTGTTTGGCGGATTAAAAGGAACCGCTCTCGCCAACATTGTACATTGTTCTGTCATTATTTTTGGTCTACTACTTGTCGGTTTAATTGCCATGAATGATATTGGCGGTTGGAGCGTGGTTGTAGAACGAACATCGGAAAATCTGGCAGCTTCTGACCGCAATGAAGTTGCCTGGTGGAGTTTTACTGGAATTGGATTCGCCACCATTATTGCAATGTTTATTTCTGCAACGATTCATACACCTGCGGCTTCGGTATATGCGAACTATGCTTCGTCTGCAAAATCTGAAGATGTGCTGGTTCCCGGATTTTTCTTTGCCGGCCTGATAGCCGCCGCCATGCCTCTGGTAGCGGGCTTTATTGGGATTTTAACTATGGCAGCTTATGGCTCCGATGCTGGATTAAGTAGCTATCTGAATATCGCTCAGCTTGCTATCGATGGTGGAGAAATTCTTGGTGGCATTGCCCTTGCTGCAGTTCTAGCTGCGGTTATTTCATCCGGCGCTCCAATTTTGTTGGCCAGTTCAACCATGTTTGTAAATGACTGGATTCCGGCTTCGAAAAACTTTTCGGAAGAGAAGCAATTGCGCTGGTACAAAGTTGTTGCAGTAATCTACGGAACCATTGCCGCATTAATTGCCTGGTTAGGAAATATCACGTCGGTTCTTGGATTAGTGTTAATTGGTTTTGCTATGGTGGTTCCACCAGCTGTCGCAGTTGCATTTGTTATCTACTGGAAAAGAACTTCTGAGAAGGCTGCGTTCTATGGTATGGCATCCGGTTTTGCCGGTGGTTTAGTAATGTGGTTGTTTAATGTGTTATTCGATGGGCCTGAGAACGCAGATGTCGGTGGATTCGCGCAGTTCTATCATGAGTTTTATACTCAGTTTGGTGCATGGACCGATCCAGCCTTCGCGACTTTTATCTTCCCAATGATTGTTGTCCCGCTATTCACTTTCATTTTTCCAAACGATGAGAAAGCGAATGAGCATAAGGACGGTTTTTACCGCACGCTTGGTCGAATACAAAAGAACTTTAAATGGACTAACGAAGAGGCTAACGCTTAATCTCACCGTTAGCTTGGATGATGAACGGACCAGGTGTTGCATAACTCTTTTCTAAGAGTGTGCACAATTCTTCACCGGTGTCTGCTTTGCCACCGGGTACACCAAATCCCCTGGCTAGAGCAACCCAATCGATGGAAGGGTTGCCAATGTCGAAAAGACTCGCGGCGATTTCCCCCACTTCGGTAACGCCAAGACGGCCATACTCCACGTCGAGAATGTTGTAAGAATTATTGGCAAAAATTACTGTTGTTACATCTTGATTTTGTCGTGCCTGAGTCCACAGGGCTTGAATCGTATAAGCAGCGCCGCCGTCACCTAACATGGCCAGTACTCTTTGACCGGGACAAGCAAGTGCTGCGCCTACTGAACAAGGCCCACCTTGGCCAATCGCTCCACCAGTAAGGCTCAGCCAGCTATTCTGTGATCTGCTTTGACAGAGTGGATAAGCTGCAACTCCTCCGCCTGAGTCGGTACAAATGACTACATCTTCAGGAAGTGTAGCTGCAATAGATTGCACAATGATCTTTGTATTCAGTTCGCCGCTAGGCTTATCTATTTCTTGTTTTTCAAAAGTAGTAACAGCCGCATTACTCGCACCTAACCTATCAGCGAGCCTTTCCATTGCGTCGATTGCATCTTCTTCCACATAAGAAAGTCTTGTGACTTTGCATCCTTCGGGAATTAATTGAGCAGGTTGGCCTTTGTAAGCGAAGAAGCTGACGGGAATCGAACCACCTACAAGAATAAGATTATTAACACCATCTAAAGTAGCGAATACGTGTTCTGGGAAATAGGGCAGGCGATCGATCTTCACTCTGCCGGGGCCACCATCGACTCTGGCTGGAAAAGTCCCGTTATACATTCTGCAACCATACTTCGTAGCAATTTTGCTTGCCGCTGTCATCGAAGCCTGTTCGCTTCCATGATGTTCCAAAAGAATTGCAGTAGTGCTGCCATCTTTTTCGATCACACTGGCAACACTCTCAACTGCCGATTCATTTACTTTGGATCTTTGAGGCAAGGCATTTGGAGTCGCCGGACCGTCACATTCTCCCCAAGCGGCATCGGCTCCCATTATTAAAGTTGCAATCTGGCCGGTGGATCCAGTGGACTGCCTTAGAGTTGCGGTATAGGCATCTGCCCCATCTTGCGCTAAAGAGTCTGCAGTGCACTCAGACTTAATCCAACATGAAAAATTACAGGCCAGGGTATCGATATCCGATGTTAGAGGAGCATCGTGACCCACATGAAAATTTGGATGATTGCCAACAATATTAATCATGGGTGAGTTGGCCCGTCTGGCATTATGCAAATTGGCAATACCATTGGCCATACCCGGACCAAGATGAAGAAGCGTAGCAGCAGGCTTGCCGGTCATACGGCCAATACCATCAGCTGCACCGGTACATACGCCTTCAAATAATGCAAGTACTGATTTAACTCGTGGTACTGCATCCAGTGCCTGGACTAAATGCATTTCAGAAGTGCCGGGATTTGCAATACAAAACTCAACGCCACAATCGGCAAGAGTATTTATCAATGCTGTTGCTCCATTCATGCTATTGTTTTCTCTTCGCTGAAATTACAAAGTGCTTAACGGCTGGGTATCATAGCATTCAATCATGCCTATATCTCAAGAAGAAAAAGAATTCGCTGAACACGTTGTGGACTTGTCTCTACGCATTGGGCCGGTTTATTCAAAACGTATGTTTGGTGGATTCGGAATTTTTTTGGAAGGTCTGATGTTGGGACTGATAGCAGATAATGTCTATTACATAAAAGTAGATGAAGAAACCCGATCAGAATTTGAAGAGCTTGGATTAGAACCATTTACTTATGATAAAGCCGGTAAAAAAATGAATCTTGGTTATTTGCAGGCGCCAGAAGAAGCGATGGAAAGCGCCGAAGTGATGGCGGAGTGGGCTAACAAGGGATTTGACGCGGCACTGAGGGCTGCAGCAAAGAAAAAACCTGGGAGCAAGGCAAGAAAAAAGAAGAAAAAGGTCTGATTGTTGCTGCTAGCAAAATCATCAACTCAAATTAAACACAAGCTAGAAAGAACTTAAGTAAAAAGAGAAGTAAATGAAGAATTCACGTAGAGATTTTATGAAATTAGTTGGCCTTGCTGCAGCTGGACTAAGTCTAACTGCTCGTGCACAGTCGCCTCTTAAAATTTTAATGCTAGGCGGCACCGGATTTATTGGTCCACACATGGTGCAATATGCAGTTTCCCGAGGTCATGAGGTATCAATTTTTACACGTGGAAACAGGCGGCTCGATATTCCTGGAGTTGAGCACCTTATAGGAGATCGTAACGACAATCACGACTCATTAATAGGGAGATCCTGGGACGTCATCCTGGATAACAATGCGCAAGATTACCGCTGGGTACAAACCAGTACGGAACTATTCAGAAATGTAGTTGAACACTACATCATTGTTTCTTCTATTTCTGCCTACTCCGCTGAAGGGTTTGGCTACGAAAATTGGCAGCGTCTCGTCTTTGAGCCAATGATTGATGAAGGTTATGAACGCCTACGTCCACCGGAGGGATGGAACAATCTAGATGATGTACCTTATGGCTTAATGAAAGCGCTGTGTGAAGACATTGTCCATGATGCGTTTCCGGATCGCTGTGCAGTAGTAAGACCTGGGCTAATTGTAGGTCCCGGTGATCCCACAGATAGATTTACTTATTGGCCGGTGCGTCTCGATAAAGGAGGTGAGGTATTGGCGCCGGGAAATCCGAATCACGCCAATCAAATAATCGATCAACGCGATCTTTCAGAATGGATTGTTCGGCTGGCTGAGGGTCGGGTTGCAGGAGACTTTAATGCTACTGGTCCAAATTTTCGCATGACCATGAGTACCATGCTTTCTGCGATAGGGGTGGTAGTAGAAAGCGATTATGTTTTAACCTGGATTCCGGAAGGATTTTTAGAAGAGCAGAATGTTGCTCCCTGGAGCGACATGCCAACCTGGATACCCGGCGATTCACTTTCCTATGTCAGCATCGAGCGTGCACTTAATGCGGGTTTGACTTTCCGTAGTATCGAACAAACTGCTCGAGATACTCTTGAGTGGGATAAATCACGACCTACAGAAGAAAGAGAGAATCGCCGCGCTGGCTTATCCCGCGACCGAGAACGAGAAATAATTGCCGCCTGGAAAAACCGACACCCTTGATTCTATATTCTATTGGTAAGTCAATAGTTGAAACGTTCCGCCATTTTCTTTGGCAATTCTGCTCATTAGTGCAACATAATCATTTGCGGCAGTGCGATAGCTCTTAGGTCCGTTAAAGATCGTTCTTATCGATTAATGGATTGTTTGGGCTCCAAAAAATTCAAATGTGCCAGATTATTCAGGCCTGGTGGTTAGTTAAGCCTTATTAAGATTATGTTCAGCCTCAGGCTGGTATTCTCTTGTCACTAACGGAATATTTAGACAAAGCAGGCATTCCTCGCAGAACCCACATCTTATCGTCCTGTTTAGCACTGACATTGTTTCTGTGAATCCCCACTCATCTATAGGGCGGATAGGGAATGTGGATTTTTTATGTTCCCGCGATATATCCATCTGACAGGCGATTTAAAGAAAAGAACCCACCCTAGAAATCAGCGACTTGATCTGAACTAAATCTTTGATAAGATTCAGCTTTTCTCACTCGTGCAGTGGTTGCTGTGCGATGGACCGCAGGACAAAAATGACAACACGCAGTTGCACGCCCTCTCGCTTTCTAAAAGTCTGGTTTTACTTCACTGTTGCCGGCTCGCTAGTATTTAATCCATTCCTTAACGCTCAGGAGTCCAATCTGGCGGAGTATTCGGTGCCTGCGGATATGAGCGGTGTGCATTTCTATCTGATAACCGTCGACGTGGGTGATGCAGTATGGGACAACTTTGGCCATACCGCGCTGCGGGTATTCGATGAAAGCAACAATACCGACACGGTATTTAATTGGGGTTACTTCAGGCTCAGCGGGGGGCCGGTTAGCTTTTCCTGGAATTTTTTCAGAGGAATAATGAATTACAACTTGGTGACTAATTCAACCGGCCAGGAATTTTCCAATTACCGTTATCAGGAAAGAACTGTCTGGCAGGATCGAATCAAGCTCACAAACCAGCAGAAAGAACAACTTTAGCGAAGATTAATGTGGAACTTAGAGCCCGCCAATGTTGAATATGAGTATCAATACTTCTTTGATAATTGTACTACTCGAATTAGAGATTATTTGGATGAGGCGCTCTCAGGAAGAGTCAGTCGACAATATGTAGACGAAACCAATGTCACTTTCCGTGATCAAGTGCAGGCTCACTATGAATCTGTTGGTCTAATTGCTTTTTCCTTAGATGTTCTAATGAACAGCAATATCGATAGGAAAATGACCGAATGGGAAGATATGTTCCTGCCTTCGCAATTTCGTGAGCGCTTACTGCAAGTCCGTTCCGATGTGGCGGAAAACGATGAACAGTTAATGCTGTTATCAGATCCACAAGTCATCATCGAGTATCCTTCGCCCACTGCAGATTCGAATCCCTATCAATTAGCTTCACTGGTATTAGTTTCGCCAGTATTGCTATTGATGCTAATGCTTAAACGTATTCCGCAATCCTATTACGCAACTCATTCCCGCATAGGATTTAGAGCTGCTGGAATAAATTTTCGAATTCTTGGATTGCTTGGATTGTTAACCGCAGTTTTTAGTGGTATTTACGGCATCTTAATGTTGGGAAGTTGGTTCGTCTCTGATCACATCGATACGCACCACAATGTAAACCTTTTACTGTTCTGGCCTACGGACATATTAGGAGTCATAGTAGCGCTGCGTTGGTTCTTCTTATGTAAGCCGTGGCCTATGACGAACAACAGCGCTCCATTCATTAATTACTACTTACTTACTCACGTATTAGTAGTGATGCTTTATGTAGTGCTTGTGTTCTTTGGTTTGGTTGCCCAATCCATTACAAACATTGCGCTTTATGTGGTGCCGGGATTCTTTCTATTTACCTTGCTAATTTGGCTTGTTGGTTTCGAACCGGTAAAACCAAAGAACATGTTTTTCTAAGAGATTGTAATGAATATATTGAGAAGTGCTGAGGCCATGCGCGCTGATGAGCTCAATCCTATAGCGCAAAAAGTCGCCGATGCATCAGCCAAGTTGCATCAGTTAGAGGATGGCACTCCGGAGGAGGCTAGAGCCTTTCGAAGACAAAGGGGAAATCCTTTTGCTCCTAATCCTGTTCAATTAGAAAGCATAGAAGAAAGAGAAATCCCTATTAGCTCGGGCTCACTGACTATCCGCATCTATCGGCCTTTTGGCTGGAACGAAGGATCTAATACTGGTTTCGTTTTCTATCATGGTGGCGGATACGTGCTTGGTGATGTCGAACAATACGATACGGTAGTTCAACACATAGCTGCGAAAAGCCGCTGCGTTGCGATATCGGTGGAGTATCTTTTAGCACCGGATAACAAGATAAAAGGAATACATCGAGATGGATTCGATGCTTACAAATGGGTGCGAGAAAACGCAGAAGAACTTGGCATAGATTCAGAAATAATTGCAATCGGCGGCGACAGTGCTGGTG
>Ga0114933_10005568_pt1 | contig 11422 bp, 12 predicted proteins | sample 4SBtaG_FD_89691 | JGI IMG/M metagenome (GOLD analysis project Ga0114933, IMG submission 89691) | Deep subsurface microbial communities from Kolumbo volcano to uncover new lineages of life (NeLLi) - 4SBTROV12_W25 metaG | ecosystem: Environmental > Aquatic > Marine > Volcanic | place: Kolumbo... | reverse complement strand
TAACATAATTAATCGATAGGCTATCTTCTAATGGAGTATTAAATTTATTTCTCAATTTTCTATTAAAATCATCTTCATAATAAATAATTTTTCTATTACATGAGTTAATAAAATCAGATTCAACATTAATAATTAAGAAGAAGCAGCCATGTGATAATTTGTCTTGTTCTTCAATATCATAGTTAATAGCTAACAGAAAGTTATCTTCATAAGGAATATATCCAATATATGTTAATATTAAATTATGAATATCTTTTCTTTTCAAATATTGAAATATAATATCTTTTTGTTGATTAATCCAATTTTGATTAATTATTTCTTTAAGTACTAATTTTTTATACATTACATTTGTATCTATTTTATCAACATCATGGGCTTTAATAATATTAATAAGTTCATTAGAGTCTTTGTTATATTTCCAAAGAACTTGAGATATTTTTTGTATTAGAACATCTTTACTATCTCTTCCTGATAATCCAATTTTTTCAGCTATCTTCACTAATTCTACAAAGGAATATTTATGAAGTTCGTCAATATCAATTTCAATTTCAATTTCAATTTCATCTTTCTTCACATCAGTTTCTTTTTTCACTTCAGGAACTTTTTTCACTTCAGTTTCTTTCTTCCCTTCAGTTTCTTTCTTCCCTTCAGTTTCTTTCTTCTCGGTTAAGCATTTATACAGTCTATCAATAAGTTCATTTTTATTTCCGATAATTTTTTCCGACTTTTGTTTCAAAAGTGTTTTAATATCTGTAATTTTTAATTTTTCAAGATCTGATTTATGTTTGATATTAGAAATATCACTAATATTTTTCAGAGTATTAATTTTCACGATTGACTTTAGGAGTTCGTCTGAGAATATGTTAATAATTTTATTTGAGGTTTCTTTAGAATATTTTTCTAAAAGAAAATTATATATTACTGGTTTAATTTGAGTTAAATAATCCATACATTTATATTTAATCTAATATCTAGTAAAACTTAATTAATACATCAATTTTTTGAGAATATAATAAAAAATAAAATATGATATATAGATATATAATGTCTAATTTAACCCAATTATTAAAAAAACCAAGTGATGAAACCAATATTAGAAATTTAATAGCACCTCAAGTATTTTTAAAGGATCATGTAAGAAGAGAAAAATATGATAAACAACAAGAATCTAAAAAATCAAGAAAATCAAGAAAATCAAGAAAATCAAGAAAAGATAAAGGTGTAAGAAAGCCTAAACCTCCTATTGTATATAAAAGATTTCCTAAATTAAATGATCTTTTAGTGCATTTACCATTATACAAGTCTAAAACTCATGAAATAGGAGATATAGTTAAATTTTCCAATAATGCTATTGTTCAGATAGCCGAATATCGTAATCGTCTTGTCCCCATTATGTTTAAGTTATTTCCTGATGATATAGAATATTTCTTATCGTTGAATAAACATCAGAGATTCCAAAATGCCAAATGGCCTGAATTATCTGACCCTAAATTCCAAGAGAAAGTACAACAACTTTTTGTATCATTTGGATTTTCTCCTGATAAAGGAGCAGCTAAATATGACCCCCAGGCATGTGCTACATTACCTAAAGAGATCACATTAAAATATTATCAAAGAATTCCCCCTACTTATTTAGTATATGGACCATATAGAGGTATTTTAGTATGGCACGGATTAGGTTCAGGTAAAACATGTACAAGTATTGATGTTATAGACAAATTCATCCAAGTTAGACAGTTATCTAAAGGTTTATCCTTAGAAAACACTAAAGATGTTAAATTTAATATATTTGTTGTTTTACCACCAACTAAATCATTAGAGGAGAATATGCGTTCTGAGTTAGCTAAATGTCCTTCTTTAATTAGAGAGGCAATATTAGAATCTAAAGGTAGAAAGAATATTAAATCTGATTTAACTAACCGTATAATTAATCAAAATCTTACAATAATTAGTTATGTATCTTTATCTAATCGTATTAAAAACGGTAAGATAAACTTAGATAATTCATTATTAATATTTGATGAAGCCCATCAGTTTTTATATCCTGCTAAACAATTTGAATCCAAATATGCATATTTGAGAGAGCAAATACGTAAGATTAAAGACACTAAAATAGTTTTATTAACAGCAACACCAGTATTTAGAAAGATGACAGATATATCTAAATTATTAAATACATTAAGACATGAAAATAGTGTTCAATTACCTGAAACTGAGGTTGAATTTAAAAAGAGATATTTCATTAATAAAACATTGAACGAAAGAGCATTTATCAGAGATATTGCTGGAGAAATTAGTTATAATACAATTGAAGACAATAAGAGTTTATTTGCGAAGAAAATGCATTTACCAAAATATTCTTCTTATGTTACTGAAGATCATTATAATCGTTGGTTAGAAACACATAAGAATGAATTAAAATCTTATGGTATATCTGACGAAAAGATGTTGCAAAATCTTGAAGGGCAAGATTTAGGTGAAGATTTAGTAGATGTTAAAGATAAGACATTTTTAAATACAACTTCTGGATATCTTAAGAGAAGTTTTGCGGCATCTAATTACCCCGTTAGAGCCTATAAACCCAAGAGAATATGGCCTCAGAAATTTGAAGTATTAGTAGATGTATTATCTAAATATCCCCGTGAAAAACACTTTATATATTCAAGACATAAAGAAAGTGGTTCAAATGCTGTTGGATATTATTTGGAGCAAAATGGATGGACTCGTATGGGAAACAATAGATATGATCATGGAACAAATCCACCTGCAACAAACAACAAAGTAGGACAATTATTGTTCCAATTATCTCAACGATTAGGTAGAAAAGAAATAAGTCAAGAAACCCATAATAAAGAACGTAGTAAAATTCTTAGGGATAATGGACCTAAAAAACCTTATCTTGGTTTTACAGTATTAAACAGTGCTAGTAGCCAAAAAGAAATTAAATTTTCAAGAGAATTATATAATGATTTAGATAATGTTGATGGAAGATATGTTAGAGTATTTATAGGAGACGAAAAATTCGCCGAAGGTGTAAGTTTATTCAATGCATTACACGTCCATTTATTAGAGCCTCCTTACAATTATCAAACAGAAGAACAAGCAATCGCGCGTGTTGTTAGAATGTGTGGACATAAACAAATTCCTCCCGAGAATAGAGTGGTTCGTATTCACAAGTATTATGCACGTTCAGGAGAAAAGGTGATGACAGATCAAGTTTTACAAAGATTTAATGACGAAAACCAAAATATTTTAGAACAAATTCAAAAAGGTGCTATTAAAGCATCTTTAGAACATGGTCTTGAAAATGTTAAGATAAATGAAGAAGCACGTAAAGAATTATTTGTATTAAATAGTTTATCCGAAGCCGTACAATCATGAAAAATGCCCCGAATTTGAATTGAATTCCAATATTTTACAATTATCTCCTTTCATATATTTCATAACATGTCCATTATAATTATGTAGTATATTCACATCATATATTTCACATATTAGAATCAAAAATGGATCACATATAGAACAATCATAACCATCTCCAATTTTAGTCTCATCAAAATTTTGAATATGTTCAAAATTTTCTTCCAATTGTTTTTTACTTAATTTTTCATTATTCCATAATATCGTATTCTCCATTTGATTACTTTTCTTCAAATGTAAGATAAAATCTTTATTATTTTCTTTAACTTGTAATTTAGTTCGTAGTGCATCCCATAGACATGTCATTCTTATATTATTATATAATTATATAATTATATGATAATATCTTTCCAATATTGTGATAAAACAAAAATGAATAAAATTGATATAAATATATAAATATTATTAGATAAATATAATCATATAAATATTTATATATATTATGAATAATATAATTAATAATAATTTAATAGAATATGAGGATGAAGATGAATATATTATAGTTTCTAAAAACGAAATTTTAGCCCGTTTAACTGAGATTAAAGGGATAATTAATAATATGATTAGTATGAAATATCGTCAAACTTTAATCCAAAAGATCCAGGATTTATCAAGTTATATATATAAAGAAGAATTATCAAATAAGACTCAGGGATTCATAAGTCCTGGATTAGGTGGTTTTGAGTCTATAAATTCGATATTGATTAAGCTCCGAGAAATAGATCCTGATTTAGTGGTTCCATTTGTAGTATATAAGATATTATTATCTCTTTTGGTAATGCTACATCGTGATGATATAAAGTATCCCAATTGGATAACTGCATTTGTTCCTGATAATTCTAATATTAAGTCAATTATACTAAGTATTCAAGCCATGGTGGAGATAGATTCCTTAGATATTGAGAATATTGTCAATTGATGATATTGCGAAATGAAATTGATTATATAATTCTGGAATTGTTCCATTATTATTTATTTTACAATCGATGTAATCATTTAGTCTAAGTTCCATGCTAGATTCACTTGAATGTAGTGAATAATCATTTATTTTATTATTTCTTGAAATATAATAAATTTTTCCTCCTAATTCTTTAATTTTTTCAGCTTCATTAACAAAACGAATATCACTTACTACAATATTATTAGTATTAAGTTTTTGTAGCCATTTTTCAAAACATCTAACCCAGATATTTTCGGAGTTTCCAAATCCATGACATAAATCACCTAATCTTTCTCTGAAAATATCTGTTCCAATAGTTTGCATTAATGACCGTGGGCTTACTCCCCAAAATTCGTCTGTTAATTCTTTTTTACTGCCCCATAATTGTTCGTCTTCCAACATAAAAATATTTTGTATAGCTCGTTTTAATGGTTCTGCAAATGCATATTCAATATATCCATTTTTAATTAAATAATCTGCAACAACACTTTTCCCACTACCTTTGGGTCCAGAAAGTCCAATAATATTAAAATTATTCATATATTATATATTAACACGATGTTATTATATAATTTTATTTAATTTTTGTAATAGAATTATCACTATCACAATAGAATTTTAGTAATCAATAGTTTCAAATTCGTATAAAGGTTTTAATCCCTGGGTTGTTGCCGAATAGTAAATATCAATCTCCATGGAAAATACATCAAAGATAAAATCTTTTTCCCCGTTATCAACAAAAATCTTTGATAGGGATTTATAATATTTTTCATCTTTGGATTTATTATAGAGTTCCAAGTGACACAGTTTAAAACCATTTTTCATAATGAAAGCAAGATGAGTATTTTCATTAATATTAGACATATCAAAATTAACTTCTTCAATGTAATAAGTAATATAATCCATTAGTAATTTATTTTCAATCTTAATTGATTTAATTGCGTCTTGAAGCATGGTCAGATTATATTCTGCGAGAGCTTTGATTTTAAAAATCCCACAAATTGACTTACCTTCCTCGGCAAATACCATTGGAAGAATATGTCCTACACAAGATGGAATTTGAGAATAATGAATGTTGCTCTTAACGCACAATAAATACATCATTTATAATAAATATAATATACATTAATCCTTATATAATTATTAAAAATGGATAATCAATTTTATTATTTCTTGAAACTACACTACAAAGCTTTATAATTTGCTATTTCACTGGCATCATCCAAAGATTTATCTTGAAATCTTTTTTTGTTTCTTTTATTGTAGTATATACATATGATAACAATAGTAGATTCAGCGATAAGACCAATAATATAACATAATATTACCCAAAAACTTTGATGATTAAAAACAACTTGATATATAATTGTTAATCCACAACCCGAAGCATGTAAAATCAATGTAATAATAGAGAGAGACGCATTTGTTTTCAATTGTATACTTTCAATTATTTGAGGGATCCACATAAAAACGCTAAAAACAGCACTAATAGTATTAAGAATGTTCCCTGTAAATTTTATATCAGCATAGTCAAAAAATAAAAAATTTTGAATAATTATTCCAATTGAAATCAGAAAATTTATTGCTATAAACGAGTAAAATTTCCTTTTATTATTACATGAACTATAATATATGAAAATAAAATAGAAAATATACATACATATCATAGGTGAACTCAATTGAATGATCGGTAAAATATTATTGTAGTAACATACAGTATCACAATTTATTTCATGATAATAAATATATAGATTAATTTGTATCGTCCCCAATACATTAAGTAAACTACTTAAACAACCATATATTAACATATATTCATTAATTCCGGTGGCATTCTTTTTGACATATAACCTATAAAATTGTGGGGTATATGAAATATATGTGCCAATTATAAGAATCCAGCCAATAATATTATTTAATATTGTATTATTCATAATTAAGGAAATTGTTAAAGTATTATAGAATTTAAATTTTAAATTGATATTAAAGTTAAATATGAAATATAATTATATTATATAATTTAAGATAATATCTTATGAGTATTAATTTAGAAGAGTTGATAAAAAAAATATCTCCAACTGAGAGTGAACCATCCCAGATAATAATTAATGCGGAACATTTTCAAAAGCAGAAGGATTATACTGAATTAATGACTTATATATTAAAAACGATGGTAGCAGCTTTAACAGAATCAAGAGAGAATAGATATTCTGAAATAGATGTGCATTTAATTTTTCCGAAAAACATAAAATCAAAAGATTTAGATAGAAGATTTATAATGCATTTAGCAAAAACGATGATAGAGATGTTTCCAGACACATTAAAATCATTACATATTTATAATCCCCCGACATTTTTTAAATTAATATGGGAGGTATTAAAGCCGATATGTGATAAAGATATGAAAAGAAAAATTGTTATACATAAAGGTGATAACCATAATTTAAATTATGAAGAATATAATAGTGAGATGTCTAACGAATAAAAACAAGTTCATTAGTATAAATTAAATTTATATATTATAAATATATAAATTTTTATAAAATAATAAAATAATAAAATAATGACAAAAATTGGAACCGTAATATGTTTTACATGTAGTGATGAGATTTTTTTAGAACCAATGATTAAAACTGTTATTCCAATTTCCGATAAGATAGTTTTAGTTTATTCGGACAGATATTTAAATGGAGAAATGCAAGATATTTCTAAATTAAATAAATTAATAGCTTTGTATAAAAGTTTATCAAATAAAATAAAAGTAGTTAAATATGATATAGAAACAAATTTTGAAAAAGAAAGTGAATTTGCCATAAATAATATTACATGGAAAAGATATTGGATGTGTCTAGCAAGAAAATTGGGTGTGATGGAACTAGGAAATACTTGTGATTGGATCCTTCAATTAGATTCCGATGAATTTGTTGATATAAATTTATTTAATGAATGGAAAAAAAATTTTTTAGTAAATTGTTCTCAAGACATTAAAATAATTAATTTTGATAATTATGTATATTATTGGAGTCCGACTTATCAAGCAGATAAATATGAAAATAGTATAACTATGGTTAGACCGCAAATATTTGAAAATAACAATATTGTATATAATGAATGGGAAAGAACAGCATATCATAAATTTTTTCTAAATAGTATGAAATTAATGAATGTAAAATATAATAATAAATCAATGTTTCATCATTATAGTTGGGTAAGAACAGAAGAGCAATTAAAAACAAAAATTAAAACCTGGGGACATGCAGATGATCATATTTTAATTGAAATTGTAGATCCTATAAAAAATAAAGTCATAAAATTAAATAAAATAAAAGTTCATTACATGTATTCTGATTTATATAGCACTGATTGGATAGAAGAAAATCAATATAATAACGAATATAATAATGAAATAATAAAAGAAAGAAATATAGCAAAAAAATGGATCAAATATTATGAAAAACAAAAACAGCAAGGGTATGTGAAAAATTTACCACCTCATAAGGCGCATAAAATAGTTGAAGAATTTTCAAAATTTTTACATAGTCGTAATATAAAAGATTTAGAAAACATGGAAATATGTAATGTTAAAATCAAAATTGTAGATAATATATTTAATCTACAAATTAATAGTTCCAAGTAAATTATTAAATATGTAACAGATCTTGATTTTTGTGGAATGTAATCCAATCTTTCATGTATTGAATAAGTTTATTTATAAATTGTTGAAGAGAATGATAAGTTTCCAGGATTATTTTTTTTGTATTATTATAGTAATCCTCATTATCCTTATTCAACTTTGTTGTACTTTTATTAATTCTCTGATTAAAATTATCTTTAAATTGTAAGAGTTTAACATTACTCTCCATACAGAATCTATGTCTATAATCCCACGGATATTGAAGTGGGAGGTTATTCATCAAATAAATCCCTATATCGCTGGGTAGATTCCATATATAATAATCCAATATTTCTCTAAATTTACTAAATAAATTCGTAATTATTTTACGATATGATTTCAAATTTCCTTTTTCTTCTTTTAATGAATCATATGATTCCTGATATTCATCAATAAATCCACTAATTTGGTTATTTATATATCGAATATGGAATTCTTGATTTTCCTCATAATCTTGTTCCATTTTGTCACAATCTATGGTTCCATCGTCTCCATAATTTAATTCTATTTTTCCATAGGAACTATCGCTTAGTTCCATTTATATATATTAGTTAATCAACGTCATACCTTAATCAATTTTTATTTTTACATAAAAATCTCATAAAAATCTCATAAAAATCCCATAAATTGATTAAATTCAATATTTACAAGTTTTTCTTTGTCTTTATCTGATATATTCAATTGATATATCATATTTTTAAAATCTTTAAGTGTAATCTTATTTGAATTTCGTGTTAGGTCTTTAACTAATTCATATCCATTTTTGATTCCAATGCTTCGTAAATAAACTTGTATAGCTTCAGAAACTACAATAATATTATCATTTAATTCATTTTGAATATATTCTATATTAGGAGTTATTTTCTTCAGTCCATTTAAAAGTTTTTTAATTGCGATGCAAAAATGTCCCATTCCTACTCCAAAATTTCTTGTTATGGTACTATCTTTTAGGTCTCTCTGCATTTTAGAAACGGGTAAGTTTCTAGTAAAAAATTCCATCCAATTTACTGTTATCATAAAATTGGCTTCTGCATTTTCAAAATCAATTGGATTAACTTTATGGGGCATTGCGGAGCTACCTGTTTCGCCTTCTACAACTTTCAGTTTAAACACATTTCTACTAATATACAACCAAATATCTTGACACATATCAATCAAAATAGTTGAGATTCTTTTAATAACGTCAAATACTTCACTATAGTTATCGTAATGGTCTATTTGAGTAGTATATTGATGTCTCGTCAGTCCAATACTTTTAGTAAACATATTAGAGAAACTTATCCAATCTTTATTTGGGTAAGCGAAATATAATGAATTCATATTCCCAGTTGCTCCTCCAAATTTAGTTCTATATTCTATATTTTCAAGTAATTTGAGTTGATTTTCTAATCTTTCAGCAAAAACCAAAAATTCTTTACCAAGACTTGTTGGACTTGCTGGTTGTCCGTGTGTCATTCCAAGTAGCCATATATCTTTCCATTCATTCTCCTTTATTGTCCTAATTAGTAATTTAATATCTTGAATAAATATATTATTGATAGAATCTTTAATCATTAATATGGTCGCGGGATTATTAATATCTTGTGATGTTAATCCAATATGAACTAATGGAATTATTTTTGTTTTATTATTTATAAAAATTTTTTCAATTTTATCTCTTAAAAAGTATTCTAATGCTTTAATATCATGATTAGTTCGTTTTTCGTAATTTTTAATATCTAATATATCATCTTTTGTTATATTCTTATAAATATTTTGTAAATCTTTCTTATCAATATCACTTAAAACAATATCTGTATTAAAATCAATAAAGTTAATAAGATATTCAATTTCTACAAGTGCACGATATTTAAATAAAGCGAATTCCGAAAAAAAATCACGCAATGCACGAGTATCCGATAAATATCTTCCATCCAAAGGAGACAAGCAATAAACACTATCCATACTATATAAAAATTTATTACTAAATTTTTATATTCATAATGAAAAAAAACAAAATAAAAAACAAAAGTAAAAACAAAAATTGATAATAATATCTAAAAACTTTGGATGTAATTATTGAAATGGAAATTATAAATGATTTGGACAACAAGCAAAATTTACAATTTGTAAATGATATTCAGAAGATTGTAACTACTAAATTACAAGAGACGATTGAAATAGTTCATGTAAATTCAAATTTATATCAAGTATGGGCTAATTGGCTAAATATAAGATATAAAGCAACTATAATATACATTATTATAGAAGAAATAAAAGGAAAGATTTTTCCAGAATCATCCTCACAAAAAAATATACAATCTTTATTAGACTACTCTCGTAGTAGTAATATATTACAATGGGATATTATGGAAATTATAAGAAAAGCGCTTACTACAAATGTAAATTTCAAACAACATGTAGAGCAACATATTAAACATTTTGAAAAAAATAATCAAGCTCCTTATGCTAGTTTAACCATGTCATTAAATAATATTTCCCCAGAGTTCTATCATATACGAGAAGTATCTCACATTGAAGGACATAATATTATTCTTTATACAATATACTCCATCGAAATGATGGAAAGATTGATAGATAATTTAATGAGAATTAGAACACAATATTTTTGATATAACATAATATCAAAAAATATATATATAATTAATTTTATTAATTTTTATAATTTTTATAATTTTTATAATTGTAAATCAGTCTTTAACAGATTATGAAAAATATTTACAAAGAAAGAAGTTATCAAAGTAATAACAAAAAATATAATAGGAAAATAAAATATTTTACTTATACTTTTATTCATCCTACGTTCTTGTTTATCTTTTACTAATTTCATAGTCATATTATTTACATTCAAGTCAATTAGCTTTTTCGTTCCACTAAGTTCAATATTATTTAACAGATTATCATATAAACTATCTTTATTTACATTTATATCTTTCCATGTTTCTAATTCTTTTAACATATTATCATAATCTGAGCATTCATTTACACGATAATGTAAAATATAAATAAAATTTGAAATTTTATCCAAGTCTTTTATCTGATTTTTCATATTACATAATTGAATCTTTAATTCTCGGATTTCATTTTGATATTCAGAAATTTCTTCTTTCAAATCAAAAGTATATTTCTTTATCGCATTATTAAATGGAGGATAATTTATAAATGATGATATTTCATCAGATTTTCTTTTATTTCCACTAATTTTACAATCACTACCGCTACTTTCCACACTACTTTCCACACTACTTTCCATCCTACTTTCAAATTCTTTTAACTCCATATTATGTATAGATATATTACTATATTTTTATATATTTTTATATCTTTCTTTCTAAATAACGTGAACGGGATCTTCTTCGTCTTCTTTTTCTTTTTCTTTTTCTTTTTCT
>Ga0114933_10005567_pt1 | contig 11422 bp, 11 predicted proteins | sample 4SBtaG_FD_89691 | JGI IMG/M metagenome (GOLD analysis project Ga0114933, IMG submission 89691) | Deep subsurface microbial communities from Kolumbo volcano to uncover new lineages of life (NeLLi) - 4SBTROV12_W25 metaG | ecosystem: Environmental > Aquatic > Marine > Volcanic | place: Kolumbo... | reverse complement strand
AGTGCACTAAAAATTTTACCCATTAAAATCCCCATAATCTTATGACTACATTAACTGTGATACACGCTGTAGCCATAAAAATAGCAGTTGCAACAATAGATCTTCGCGAGAGTCTACTAATACCACAAACCCCATGCCCGCTTGTACAACCCCCGGAAACAGCTGTTCCTAAGCCTACCAGCAATCCACTAACAACTAATAAAAGGGGACTAGTTTGTATGTGTATCTCTTCATTAAGACCAAATATTAATCTGTAGAGGTATGTTCCAACTACGAGTCCAATGAAGAACGTTATGCGCCAGATATAATCAGGTTTACGCCATGTCAATAATCCAATTAAAATACCACTGACACCTGCTGTGCGACCATGTGTGAACAAAAACATAGCTACTGCTAAGCCTATAAGTAAACCGCCTGTAAGAGCAGATACTGGTGTAAAATTTTCCATTATTTTTAAGTTCCTGGAATCTAATTATTTTGTAACCAGATAGCCCTATAAAATTTGTAATAGGGTTTTATGACAAAACTAATTGGCAATTATGCTTAATTTTAATTTTTTTCGTAAATATCAATACCATTTCTATTGGTAGATTTTGTAATTTCGCCTCTTGAAATAAGTTCATTTATGTGGGCAAGTGTTTCAGGCATTGCAAAAACTGTATTATGGGAAGTTAGTGGACGACTATTAAATAGCTCTTTTGCTATCTCCCAAGCTGTAGCCGGTTTTAGGCAACATTTCCTTACTATCGTAAGTCTTGAGTCATGGTGATTAATCAGTTCGGCTATCCGAGTGTGAAGACCTGTAAAAGGTTCATTATGAGAAGGTAAAACCTTTAAGTCTGCAGGAAGATTTAAAAATTTCTTGAGAGTATAATAATAATCATTCAGGGGATTTGCGTCAGGTTGATCAGGGTATACTCCTATATTTGGAGTTATTCGGGGTAAAACAATATCTCCAGAAATAAATAATCCATCAGTTTCGCTAACGAGGCAAGCATGTTCTGGTGAATGTCCATATCCCATTATTATCCTCCACTTTCGCTTGCCAATATTTAAAATTTCACCTTCTTGTATCCTAATAATACCGTTCGGCGGTACTTCTGCGTATTGCGAGAAAAGGGGAGGAAAGTTTCTTATTTCACCAATAAGGTCTTCAGGGCAACCTGTTGATTGAAATAATTCTGCGAATGCTGCCATGTAATTTGGACCATTATCAAGCGCAAGCATTCTTGCATAAAGCCACTCTGTAAGAGGCATATAAAGTGGGATTTTAAGAGAGGATGTAAGCCATGCTGCAAGTCCGACATGGTCTGGGTGACAATGGGTAACAATTAGTCGTTTGACCGGCTTATCTTTAACTACTTTTTGTAATACTGAGCGCCAAACAATTTTTGCTTTCTTAGAACACACTCCAGTATCTATAATTGTAAAGCCATCTTCTTCATCTAATAACCATAGATTTATATGGTCTAGTGGCATAGGAAGAGGCATCCTAATCCACCACACGCCAGGCGCTATATTTTCTACATTTCCCAATTTGGGTTGTAAATTTAAGTAATAGTTTATTTGGTTTTTTTCTAGCTTCATGGAAGTAAAAAATATTTCCTTTAATGATACCCTATAGCAACTAATTTTATAGTTTGTTATTGAGTAGAACTATTAAAATATTATTCTGATACGCGATTAATAGCTTGGGCTATCGATGCTATTAGAGAGAACTCAGTCAGTTATTATGTTTATAACCATGGTTAATAGGGTCTATCGAGATTTAGAACTTAAGGTTATTCTCTAGTAATAAAATAATTTAAAATCCACTATTAAAAATATTGTTGTGTATCAAAGGACGCAAATAATGGCAAAATTTGGTTTTAGTCAATCAGTGCAAAGAGTTGAAGATGAGCGCTTTTTAATTGGCAAGGGACGTTTTTCAGACGATCTTAATTTATCGGGGCAGGCATGGGGTTGGGTCCTTCGTTCTCCCCACGCCCATGCACAAATCTTGCGCATAGATACTGTAAAGGCAGCTTCTTCTCCCGGGGTTATTGATATAATAACTGGTATTGAATTAGAAAAAGCTGACGTAAATCATGTGCCAACATTAGTTCCAATGACTAATAGAGATGGGACAGCTGCACCATTACCTAGACATCCAATACTTTGTAAGGATCGAGTTCTACATGTTGGTGATAGTGTTGCATTTGTAGTCGCAGAAACTCTTGATCAAGCAAAAGCTGCAGCAGAATTAGTGGAGATTGATTATAGACCCTTGGAACCTGTGTGGAATACGGATGATGCATACGACAAGCAGCAGCCATTAGTCCATGAAGAGGCCAAAGATAACTTAGCTTTTGATTGGGAATATGGAGACGAAGAAAAAAATCAATCGATATTAGCTGAATGCTCCCATGTGGTATCACTTGATCTAAAGAATAATAGGGTTGTAGTTGCTTCAATGGAGCCAAGGGGAGCACTAGCAAGTTACGATAAAAATTCAGATAAGTTGACACTACATACAGGCACACAAGGTGTTTGGCCTATTCGTGATTATATAGCAAACGATGTTTTGAAGGTTAGTAAAGATAAAGTAAGGGTCATAACATCAGATGTTGGGGGTGGTTTTGGCATGAAGGGTGCAGTATATCCGGAATATGCCATGGTAGCCTGGGCTTCCCGTAAATTAGGTAGACCAGTGAAATGGATTGGTGAGAGAAGTGACGCTTTTTTAACTGATACGATGGGAAGAGATCATGTTTCTCATGCTCAGCTAGGCTTTGACCAAAACGGGCGTATTTTAGCAATGAACGTTGAAACAATAGCTAATATGGGTGCGTATTTATTTACTTATGCTGGTTATATCCCAACAGATGCGGCACTAAAAGTTTTACCTGGCGTTTATGATGTTAAGAATTTGTATTACAATGTTAAAGGTGTTTATAGCCACACAGTGCCGGTAGATGCCTATCGAGGAGCAGGAAGACCAGAATCCATTTACCTTATTGAACGCCTTATGGATGTTGCAGCAGCTGAGTTAAATATTGATAGAGTTGAACTGCGGCGTCGGAATATGATCTCACCACAATCACTTCCATTTAGTACTGCCGCTGCAGAAGTATATGATAGTGGAGATTTTCCAAGAGTTTTAGAAAGTGCTTTGAAGGGAGCTGATTGGGATAGCATAGAAAATAGAAGAAAACTATCCCAAAAAAATGGTAAGCTAAGGGGTATAGGGTTTGCTTACTATATCGAGTCTACCTTAGGTGATCAAAATGAAAGTTGTGCTATTAAGTTCAAAGATGACGGACTTTTAGAGGTATTAGTTGGTACCCAATCCACAGGTCAAGGTCACGAAACTGCATATGCTCAAATGGTATCTGAACGTCTAAATATTCCGTTATCACAAATTAAAGTAATTCAAGGAGATTCTGATCAAATAGCTAGCGGTGGTGGTACGGGAGGGTCTCGTTCATTAACTGCACAGGCTTGGGCAATTCGTGATGCGACTGATGAGGTAATAAAAAATGGTTTAAAAATTGCTTCAGAAACACTTGAGGCAGCACCACAAGATATAGATTATAGTGATGACGGAATATTTCGTATTTTAGGTACGGATAGATCTTTAAGTTTTATAGATATAGCTGCTAAAGCTCGAGAGTCCGGACAATCGCTAGATGCAGATGCGCAAATAAAAGTTAAAAATTGGACTTTTCCTAATGGTTGCCATGTAGCAGAAGTTGAAGTTGATAAAGTAACAGGTTTAGTGAATTTGATATCCTACAACATTGTTGATGATTTTGGCGTGATTCTAAATCCTATGTTGGTTAAGGGACAAGTTCATGGTGGTGTGGCCCAGGGTGTAGGTCAAGCCCTAATGGAGGACGCTGTTTATGACTCTACAGGTCAGCTTTTAGCAGGTTCGTTCATGGATTATACAATGCCCAGGGCGTATGACTTACCTAATTTTAGTTTTAAAAACATTGAAATACCCTGTGAAAACAATCCTTTTGGTATAAAGGGCTGTGGAGAGGCTGGTACTGTGGGCGCTGCCCCAGCAGTAATTAATGCAGTAGTAGATGCCTTGAGTGAGCTTGGTGTTAGGCATATAGATATGCCTGCTACCTCAGAGAAAGTTTGGCGTGCAATACAGGACGTTGCATAAATGAATTTAGCTTTCGATATAGAAGCAGCAGCAGAACTTTTATGGCATAACTGGAGAGATGGCACGGTAATTAATTCAATACCTCTGCATATGCAGCCAAAAAATCTTGATGAAGGTTATGCAATACAAAATTGTTTTGCGGAGTTTTCTAAAAATCAAGTGATTGGTAGAAAAATTGCAGCGACTAGTAAAGAGGGACAACGCCATATCGGAATAGATCATCCAATTCAGGGCTTATTACTCGATAAATTTTGTTTTAGTGAAAATAGCTTTGTGCCCAACCATGGTATTTATATGGCCTGTGCAGAGCCAGAGTTTGCTTTCAAAATAGCTGAAAACCTTGATGGTAAAAAAGGTAGTTATAACTCTAGAAATATAGCTAAAAAAATTGAGTCTCTATTTCTTGCTATTGAGTTTCCAGAAACGAGGATAACTAATTTTAATGATGTTGGAGCAGCGCAACTGATTGCAGATAACGGCTGCGCGGGTTATTTCGTAATGGGGTGCAAAGTTAACGGTTGGCAGGAACTTGATTTAGCTAAGGTTAAGGTTTCGGTTAAGAAAAATGGTGTTATACAGGAAACTGGTGAAGGTAGCGCAGCTTATGGGGGTCCATTATCTGCATTGGCTTGGCTTGCTAATGACGCGGTAAAACGGGGTAGTCCAATAATAAAAGATGAAATTATAACTACTGGAACCTGTACAAAGCCGATTCACATAGAGGGTGGATCAAAAATTCATGCAATTTTTGAGGAACTTGGTGAAGTAGTCGCACAAGTTAAGAATTAATTTTTTAACTCGGATTGCATTTCTTTTGCTTTTTTGAGCAATATTTTCTCAAGAGAGTTCTTGGGGCTAATAGAAATGGCTTCTGCAAGGTTAGCTAGGGCTAGTTGATGGTATGAATCTTCATCAAGCTTTAGCAGACCACTGGCGTACTCAATTCTAATTAATAGGCTGTCAGGGTCTAATTGGACAGCTTTATTATAGGCTGCGAGTGCTTCAGACTCGCTTGCACCATATATCATTCGCCCCATAAATCCTGCGCTATTTATTATTTCAGCGTGCCAGTTTCCTAAAAGTACATACGCTCTGCTATAATTTGGATTAAGCTTGATAGCCTGATTTACTGAATCTAGTATTTGATCAGCATAACCTTCTGTTAGGGCTTCTAATATGCCAACAGTTTGTGAGTAGCGACCCATGGCATGGGCTACTTGGAGATGCGCAAAAGCACTTTTGGGGGCAAATTCAACACCTTTTTCAGCAAGCTTCATTGCCTGAGTAAAGAGTTTTTCTTTATTTTCTTCTGATGCTAAAAACCTTCCATAATAGCAAGTAATTTGGGCTGCTAGTGCATAGCCCTCGCCACTCCCCTCCCTTTTTGCTAGTTTTGCGGCATCGAGCCAATTTCCCTCTATAAACAAGTTTTTAGCATCAAGCAGAGGCTTTGTTTCTGCATTTGCACTTCCGTAATTTATGCACAAAAGAACCGCTAGAAGACATAAAAACACTAAGCTCTTTATTTTATAAGGGATCATATTTGACATAAGTAATAGTTTACCAGAAAAACACTTAATATAAAATTGTTGATATAAATTTATAGATAATTTTATTTTCCAACTGTTTGCGTAATTTTCATATTTAATTATTTGATTAAGATTAATTATAAAGCATTATTTTTTAATTTTGAAAGGAAGCAATTTGAATAAATTTTTGATTATTTTTCTAATTACTATCATCGCATTTTTTGTAACAGTGGAGTCATTAGAAGCAAAAGGGAAGGGTTTTATTAACTATGATGGTGACACTTTTCGTGCGACCTTTAGGATTGCTAATATAGATACACCAGAGATAAAGGGAAGGTGTCCATACGAAATAAATCTTGCAGAGAAGGCAAAAGTATTTACCGCAGAATTCTTGAGCCGCCCATCAATAATAATTCAGAGCCTTGGTATAGATAAATATGGTCGTATTCTTGCAAATGTAAATGATGGAAAAAATGATTTAGCAGAATTATTAATTTCAGCTGGTCTTGGAAGAAAATGGCGGGGAAGAAGAGAGTCATGGTGCTAAGAAATTAAGTCGATAAAAACATTTTATTTTTAAAGTTTAAGCTTTTAAGGACTCCTAGTTTTTATTGAATTAATAACATATTAATTTATTTCTAATTATTTTATTACATTGATGCTCCACCCCAAAAAAACCAACCTAATCCAATGAAGAATAGTACGTCTCCATATAGTCCGTGTTCAATTGATACAATTATCAAGGATTTAGTTTTTTGATACGTAAGAGCAAAAATAATTCCTGCAGCAAGACCTAAAATAGGTGCAACCCAGTTAATGAAAAGGATGTGTGCAAAGCAAAAAGCAATAGCACTCATACATACCATTAGAGTTTTCTCCCCAAACAAAGGTTTGTATCGAGAAAAGAAGAATCTACAAAAAATAAATTCCTGAGGCAGAGCCGAAAATATAGGGTAAAGGATTAATAGTTTCCACATGATATCCGGATTGCTTTTTTGGATACCAAAAAGTTTGTCTGGAAAAAATATAGATGTAAGAGCATAGAGTAGCCCTGAAGCTATCGCCCACCGGAAAATAATAAATAGAATAGTTTTTTTCTTAATAATGGTGGATGTAATATTTCTAATTTTGTTTTTTTCACAATAGTAATGAATAAAAATAGAATAAGCGAATGCTACCCAAAGAAAAATTAAGAGGTATGGAGATAGACCCCAATATGCTATCGAGAATGGTATGAAAATACTCAGAATGATTAGTTCAGAAATACGGTAGGCTTGGCTATTAATTATTTCCAATAGTAGGTTTTTTTTAAGCATATTTTTATTCACAAATTAGCATGATATCAAATAGGAAAAACGAGGCTCTTAATAACCCCATTTTCTAAATATAATTATCTTAATTATAATCATTGGTGATCCCGGCAGGATTCGAACCTGCGACCTCAAGATTAGGAATCTTGCGCTCTATCCAACTGAGCTACGGGACCATCATATATTATGTTTCAATCTTATTTAGTTTAAAGTTTGTTCAGCCTTGCTTCCCATTTTTTTTCATCTTTTAATTGGTGCAATACTTAACCATTATATTTGAAAAAAATAGAACAGCTGAAAATTATATTATATTAAAATTTTTCGACCCAAGGTCTAATTTCTGTTTCTAATGTCCATGCGCTCCGAGGTTGCTTATAAATTTGCCAATATAAATCTGCAATAGCGTCAGGGTCTATCAATCCGTCAGGCGGTCTTTCGGATTCTAAGTGTGAATAGCGCGAGGACCGTATTTGACCATCAATAATAATGTGTCCTATATGTATGCCTTTTGGTGAAAGTTCCCTTGCCATACTTTGAGCTAGCATTAGAAGTCCAGCTTTACCTACAGATAAATTAAAGAATTGCGATGCACCTCTCTTGCTTGCTGTTGCACCCGTAAATAATATTGTCCCTGATCCCTTAGGAACCATTAATTTTGCGGCTTTTTGACCGACCAAGAACCCACCAAGACAATTTGCTTCCCAACATTTTCGGAAATCTTTCTCAGTTGCATCAATAATACTAGTTTTCATAAATGCTCCTGCATTATAAATAACAACGTTTGGTTCCCCCCACGTAGACGTAGCATCTAAAAAAATTCGATTAATATCATCTGAAGATGTCACATCAGCAGTGGAGGTAATTAATCTATTGGGGGCTTTCTTATCAGCTAAAATATTAGAAAGACTAGTTTCTTTCCGAGCTACAGCTAATACTTGCAGCCCTTCTGATAAGAATTTACGAACTAGTGAAGCACCTAATCCAGAGCCCACTCCAAAAACAATAACATAATCTTTTTTTTTCATTCTAAATAACCTGAAAGTTTCCATAGAAGAATATAATTTACGGCATCTAATATTTTAGTATCGGAGATTTTAACTCAATATTCACTGTGAATATTTTAAGAGTTATTATATCTACAATTATTTCTTTATATTAGAAGTATCTAAATTAGTAATCTTAAATTTTAGCCAACTGAGCCATCTTAAAAAACTTTTATTTTGACCTAGTAAATGGGACTGAGTAGGACAATACCAACATTTCTGTGCCTGGATTTGAGTCATATATACTTGCATTAGAAATATGATGAAATGCGATACCTAATCGAGAATAGTCATCACTTCTCCATGCTAGCTCTGCACCAGTTCTGAATTCTAATATTCCACCCAAATCCTTACCATCGCCATCTTCGTAAGCTCCAAATGCTGCATTTGGTGTTAAAACAATTTTCGAACCAAAAAACAATTCTAATCCTAATCCGGCATAAGCATAAAGTGCATTGTCAGTAGTCCCCATTAGACCAACAAAGGGCACCATTTTCCATATGCGAATATCGGATCTGTATTCAGCTCGGAAATCCCCGGCAGTTTTATCATCATTGATATCGTATACCCCTGCAGAAAAAGTAAAGTATTCTGGCTCAGCAGCTTGTGTCATTTGAATGTTATACATGGGGAAAAGAGTTGCAGTTATTATTGTTATCACAATAAATCTTCCAAGCGTATTTTTTAGTCCTAATATACTTAAGCGATGATAAAACATCCCAAATCCTAAAATATAATAACAAATGACAATTATAGTTTCCTAAGTAAATATATCTTAAACTTCATGTTAACGTTCAAAATTTATTAAGCCAATGGTCACTAAGTCAAAGACTATGATTAATTTATTGATGATAAAAAACAACCTAACCTTAAATTCATTTTGTATATTGGTCTTTAGACCTTAGCGTTCTTAGTGTTTAAGCTCATTGGTTATTATAACAGTAATTATTAAATCGGGGCCTACATTGACCAAAGTTAAATTTTGTAAAGTTTCATTCTTAAAACTTGCAATAATAGTTATAGCAACAGTGTTTATGTTTGTTAATTATGGATGCTCCGTTAATCCTGCCACAGGTGAAAGAAGTTTTACAGGTCTCTTAACTTCTGAAGATGAAAAGAAAATAGGAGCTGAGGAACACCCCAAGCTTGTGAAGGCATTTGGTGGGCTTTACGAAAATAAAGAAATTCAAACTTACGTACAAAGTATTGGTAATTTAATAAAAGCAACATCTGAAATGAATGAAATGCCATTTCGCTTCGTTGTTCTTGATAGCCCGATTATTAATGCTTTTGCTTTGCCAGGTGGGTATATCCATGTGACTCGAGGGCTTTTAGCGCTTGCTAATGATGAGGCCGAACTTGCAGGTGTGTTAGCTCACGAAATTGCTCACGTAACAGCCCGCCATTCTGCTCAGCGTTACAGTCGAGATCTAGTTGTTAGCTTAGGAACTACGATTTTAGGCGCAGTAGTTGGGAGTAGACCTATAGCAGAGCTGAGCAATTTAGCTGGTAGTGCCTATGTTCAAGGATACTCAAGAGAGCAAGAGTTTCAAGCAGATATGCTAGGTGTTCGCTACCTTTCTCGGGCTGGATATGACCCTAATGCAATGAGTAGTTTTTTATCTACTATGGGTGCTGAAAACCTTTTACGTCTTAAGATTGACGGTAAAGATAATAAAAATAATCACTATAACTTATTTTCCTCACATCCAAGGACGGCAGATAGGGTAGATCGTAGTGCAAAACAGGCCAGATTGACAAACAAAAATGCAAGAATTCGCGACCGTAATATATATTTAAGAAAAATTGATGGCCTTGTATGGGGAGACTCAGCTAAGCAAGGCTATATTAGAGATGGTAATTTTGATCATCCATACTTAAAAATTCATTTTACTGCACCAAAAGGCTTCACTCTAAAAAATTCTTCCTCTACTGTTTTTGGAACTCACACTTCTGGTGCAAAAATGCAGTTTGACGGAGCAAAGGTTATTAACAAGAATCTTAGTACAGCTGATTATATGCGAATTGAATGGTTACCGGAAATCCAACTTAGTAATATTGAGTCGCTTATGATAAATAGTTTTGACGCTGCTACTGCGACTGGTCTTCTAACTATAGGTGGCACATGGGCTAATGCTCGCTTTGTTGCAATACGTTGGGCAGAGAACTATGTGTATCGCTTTTTATTTATAAACCCTAATGGTAAGACGCCTATTATGGATAGTAGTTTCCGAGATTCTGCATATACTTTTCGTAAATTAAGTAATTCTGAAGCTATGAAACTTAACCCTATGAGAGTTCGTATTTTGGAAGTAAAGCTAGGACAGGGAAAGCAGGAACTTGCCGCACTTATGGGCATAAAAAGTAATAAATTAGAGTGGTTTAATGTACTAAATGGATTCTCTTCAAATACAAAACTAAAGGTAGGACAGATGGTCAAAATTCTTTCTCGCTAAAGAAACCATTGCCTCATAATAAAAAACTATATGTCACCAAATATAGTGTTGGCAAAATCTGGACCAGCTTTTTTTAATAATATTTGTCTAAGTTTTTCAATAGCCCTTTTTTCTATTTGGCGAACTCTTTCTTTACTTATACCAAGTTCTTGTCCAAGTTCTTCTAGAGTTAAGCAATTGTCTTTTAGTCTTCGCTGTCCAATAATGTGTTGTTCTCTTTCCGTTAAATAGGATAGTGCATTTCTTAACCAAGTTCTGACAGTCTGGGAATCAAATTTATTGAGTGTTAATTCTTCTGGTTGAGGACGTTTATCTACAATCTTGTCTTGCCACTGTTCTTCAGACTTTTGTCCCAATGGTTTATTTAAGGATTGGTCTGAACCAGTTAGTCTGCCCTCCATTGTATCCACATCATCATAGGTAACCCCTAATTTCTCAGCAATTTGTTGTTTTTTTATTGGAGATAAATAAATTGAGTTAGAGTCTTTAATTTTTAATTTTAGACGCCTAAAGTTAAAGAATAAAGATTTTTGAGCAGCTGTAGTTCCTGTGCGAACAATAGACCAATTTCTTAAAATATGCTCCTGCATTGCAGCGCGTACCCACCAGTTAGCATATGTCGAGAAACGAACCCCTTTAGATGGCTCAAAGCGCTGGATTGCTTGCAATAAACCAATATTGCCCTCCTGAACTAGATCATTAGTTGGCAGTCCATAGTTGCGATATCGAAATGCTAGTGATGCCACTAATCGACCATAGGCAAGGACTAACTCATGCATAGCTTTTTCGTCTTTATGCTTTTGCCATCGCAAAGCAAGTTTGAACTCTCTTTCACGAGACAGTAGAGGTGTTCGATTTTTATTTATAAATATCTTTGACATTAGTTTTGCCTAACTTAACTAACATGCTTTATTTTTATTAATTATTT
>Ga0114933_10005565_pt1 | contig 11425 bp, 3 predicted proteins | sample 4SBtaG_FD_89691 | JGI IMG/M metagenome (GOLD analysis project Ga0114933, IMG submission 89691) | Deep subsurface microbial communities from Kolumbo volcano to uncover new lineages of life (NeLLi) - 4SBTROV12_W25 metaG | ecosystem: Environmental > Aquatic > Marine > Volcanic | place: Kolumbo... | reverse complement strand
TTGTGTCTTTTCATGTAATACTTATGAAAGGTGGTATGGAGAAAAGGAAAATCGATACAAACCCAACTGCTTTGCCTACTAAATCAATAGGCGTTCAGTTGGAAAATATTATTAAAGTCCTTATAAACCGAGAATCAATGGAAGCTCTAAACTCCAAGATAAGAGGAAGCGAGAGTGATATTGCTAAACAAACATTAAATAAGGGAGAAAAAGCAGGAAAATTCACAAGTATTGTTGTCGATTCGAAAGACTATAAATGGAACAGGAGAGAGAAGAAATGGACGAACGAAAAAAGCTAGAAGAGCTTCAAAAGGAGTTTAAAGTAAATGAATCGAAAGTAAGCAAGCGTCTTGTTGAATATCAGATGAAAATAGAAGACCTTGAGCGATCGTATGACGCAGATGGTGTAACGATGTTAGAGAAGCTATTGCGATACGCAATAATGCAATATTTCGAAAATGATAGAAGCATTACTATTCACCAAACAACAAAAGTGATGGTGGAGGGAATTGCAGGTAAAGAGGAAGTTGCATGGGTGGTAGAATTTTCCAATTATGATACATGTTTTCATAATAAATTTATTATACGGAAGAAGAATTTGTACCAAATAAATCAGGTAATGCAAAAAGATTCTAATAATATCCTTAGAAATCCAGAAATACTTTATGCATACACACAGGCAATTCAAAAAATATTGAAGAATCCCGATGATTCGGAGGAGGACGATGATTCGGAGGAGGATGAGGCATATGAAAAGGAAAAAAAAGAAGTAATGAAAGAAATCGAAGACAACAACAAACCATTATCATACACTACTAAGGAAACGGACGATGATGTTGAGATGGAAGTAGACACAAAGGAGGTGGACACACATCCAGAATTTGAGGTGGACGATAAAATAAAAAGAGCAGAACAGAAAAAAGTTTCGTATTTCCCAGCAAGTGTGTTTGATAGATTGCGTTATAATTATCCTGGCAAGTTTCAAGATAGGTCTGATGATGATATTAAAAAGACGATTAATACGTACCAAAGAGCCGATGATTTACAAAAAATAAAGCAAAACTTAGGTTTTTCCTCCTTGGCAAAACTTAAGCAATATTTAAAAAATGAAACGGGTAGTGATTATATGCAACCGAAAAACGTTAAAAAACTATTGGTTCGTGTGGTAAGAGCTAGGAACAAAGAGATAGAAAGTTATACTATTTTTGAACCTGACAAGGGTATACCAATACCAGTTGCTGTAGATGCAATAAAATATAAATGGGTGGAGGAGGATGATGAATACAATTTAAGTGACATTGAAAGAATAAAGGCAGAGTTAGATGATTTACAGGATGATTTAGAAATTGAAGCGTTGACAACAAAGGATTTTAGACAAAGAAGGCGTAAGATAAGAACAATGCAACGCGCTAAGAAGAATAAGTTAAGATCAGACTCTACATTATATACAGATAGAGAGAAGCAATTGAAAAAAATAACAGATAAGGAAGAGGAATTGTCGGAAGCAATCACCGCTCGTCTGCTATCAATAGAAAATGAGATACAAAACTTAAATAATAAAAAAATACAGAGGGAAAATGCGACACAAAGTCGATATAAAATGCGACCACGGAGGGATGCATCAGTGAAAGGCATAGATGGCAAAATTAAGCAGTTGGAAGAAGAAAAGCAAACATTGCAGGCGCTAAACCCAGAATTATACAGCGCTCTAGATCCTGATCAATATAAGGGTGATGAATCGGGTGAGGAATCAAGTGAATCCAGTGAGGAGGATTACAATTTTAGCGACGAGGACGATTTATAATGGCTACAAGTGATTTTAGACAATTTTTTTGCTACATGCAATTAAAATTTTATGAAAATGATCCTCAGCTAATTGGCGTCTACGAAACCTACGAGGAAGGCCTCCAAAGAATACGTTCAGAGTTTGACATCGTGGTAGAGAATTATATGGAATCAGATTTTCAACAATGCTTTCATCGTGAATGGCTAACTATAGATAAAAGCAGACGCTTGTTTATAAAAGCTTTTAAACTAGGGGATTATGAATTTTGTAAAAATTAAGGTATTTTAATACATTTAAGACATTTAGACATTTAAGACATTTAATACACACCACACACAGGCTTTTTCTTCCACACTTTTTTTATTGCACAAACTTTTGTGCAATTAACATAGACACAGCATTAATAATTAACGTAGACACAGCATTATGCAATAATTAGCATAGACACAGCACTATGCAAAAAAATCACAAACGCGACCGTGTGCCCAAATTACCCTTTTTTTTGACCAATTTACCCCTTTTTTATTGAATATACAACTCAATAACGACCATAACCATAACCACCACGAGACAAAACAACAAACATATGATAATTTTTTGCTCCCAATTTGACCCATTGTTAGTTGTCACTACATTTTCTTCTTTCCGCAACGCTTGAATTGTGAGCGGCTTGTGCTTTTTGATCTCGTTAAACATATTAATCGAGTATCTACCCATTTTCATGCACTCTATTTGACAATGACTCTGCATGTCATCACTATCCAATAGAATCACTTTCATTGATACTGTTTTGCCATATTTGATATCTCTCAATAGTTTCCTCATCGGTTTATGTTCAGACCACTGGATGCGTTCTAACTGGTTCATTCCGTCACCAAATCGAATAACCAATTCTTCCGAAGAGTAAGCAATAAAATTGGGAAGGCAATCTGCGTGCCAATCTATGACGGAAAACATAGATTTTGTTCCGTATTGCGTATATTGCGTTCCCACGAACGTTTTTAAATGCGCTGGATTCGGCGGTTCAGATCTGATCCCCATTAAAATTTTCAACGTTTTAAAAGCAAGTTTCAAGCCATAATGATAATCATTGGCCTTTCTATCATCCAATGCTTCAAAATCATCGACTTCCCGTGTCACCGCGTGAAATTCTGTATCCATGTTGATGACACAGGAGTCAGCGACGACTTGTGGTTTCTTTTTGTAATGCAAACAAACGCAATATCTACCGCGCAAAAATAATTGACAATTCCATTCCACTGGTATGCTCTCCTCGTCCAAAATACTGCAATCGACGGACACTTCCAAACCGCTCCTCAAATCTTTCAAACGACGAATCCAATTATGTTTTTCCATCCATGCTACTCTTCCTCTGCTATGGTTACGTGATATGAACGTTTGAACATGCGCATCGGATTCATAGACTTCGAAATCTTTGAGATACTTCGCTTGCCAATCGTCTATGATAAAGATTGACTCAGTGCCATGCTCTTCATAAAGCAAATCAATCAACTCGTTCATTTTTACTGGGTTGGGTGGACGTCGTGGCACGCGCAAAACAAACTTAATCATACGAAAACATAAATCATGAAAGGTTTGCATGTTGCTCGGAATAGTGTTTTTTTGCTCTATCTCGACTTCTGCTTTGATCTTCATTGCTTCTTGTTGGATGTAGTCTTCCTTTGCTTCCAAATCGTTGGTATCTAAAATTGCATCCGCTCGCTGGTATCGAAATATGCCGTATCTGTTGTACCGTTGGTAGAAAACATTAAAAGAAACTGCAATACCGTCTTCTCCTCGTACATCCGCTTTTTGGATAGTGGGTTTATGTTGGGTAATTAACAACCGTAAATCCTCAAATGAAAAACTGTATGTTCGTTTGGTGTTTCTTCTTCGCTCAGCCTTATCAGGCCATTTTTGTTGCCATGATTTTGATACATAAACAATAAAGTGATCTACGTCGATGGCATACAAATCAATCAGACCAAACAAAGCATCTTGTCCATGGTCATTGTAAACTCTTTCTACGACTTCGTTCATGGCATCTTTATCTATCTTTTCTCGTCTCGGACTAAAAAATTTTGCAATGCGAAACCATAAATGGGTAGTATAAAGAGTGTTTGGTTGGCACTCGTTCCATTCCGTCACTTCTCTCTTCAACGATTCTTCGGTATCAATTTTAAATGTACCTTCATCCGTTTTCTCCTCATCGTCTTTGACTTCCACTTTCTCATCGTCGTCGTGAGAAGCTCTGAAGCTAAGTAGGTCTATAGGAATATTTCTCTGTTCGTGTGTAACGATTTCCAATTCCATTCTCAATTCGTTTTCATCTACTCCTGGCACAAAAATATTAATTGGAAAATTCATATCTGCGTTGTCAATATCCAATGGAACAAAGGATAGATTTTCCAATTGTAGCCCAAATCGTCCGCACGCAATGGTGGCTAATTGCATATCCGTGATTTCTGCTTTTTCATTCTGTAAACTATAAATAAATTCGTTAAAAAATCGTTCGTTTCTTTGAATATGTAGTAAGTCAACAAGCATCGGCTCTTGGGGCGGGGTTTGGTTGTTGATGTAATGATTTATCGTGTTTCGAGCAGCTTCATGTTGTCTCTGTGTCCACTTCGGGTGTCTCATAGTAAACCCATTAACATGTATTGAACTATCTACAAACGGGTCGATTGCAGCAATGGTGTTTTCTACTTGAAACATTGTGTTAAAAAAAACATTGGCGTCATTACTTAAAAGAAGATTTTCTTGATGCAAATGCATCAAAACCAACATTTTCCATGCACCATTTGCGTCGCATTGCTTTATGAATCTTTTCGATACGTTTCTCGATATAGTGTTAACTCGGTTGATCACAGCAGGAAATTCTTCTATTCCGTCCATTAAACTTATATTGTTTGTAATAAAAAGTTTTTCTTGTACCCCAAAAAAAACCTCTTGTGTAATATTTAGAGTATGCATTCTTATTTTTTTAAACGCTTGCGTCACAATTAAATCATGATGCCAATACAACGAAGCGGGAACTTGTTGTTCTTGTGTTTGTGTTACTGGTTGCGTTACTATTGAAACCATCGTTCTATTTGGTGCACGAGTTTTGTTTGTATAAAAGTATGACTTCGCTGTGTTCTTGTTTGTTTGTATATATGGTGCACGAGTGCCGTGTACATTTTTGAGTTTGTGAAGATTGTATTTTTGTATATTCCCCATCTAATGTCGGTTGTTCATAGGTACAGTAATTCGTATTCTAATAGGTCCTATGTAATAATAGTGCAAAAAGTGTGTGACGTCACCAAGTTAGGGTGTTTGCAGGCATTTTGGTAGCTACTCGGTAGACTACGAACAAGAAATAGGAAATTCATACCTTAAATGTTGTTTTTTAAACCTTTACTTCACAAATCACTTTTTACGTCTACTATGGATTTAGTAGCATTATATCTTCTTCAATAATCCTTAAAACGCTTTCTTTAATGAATAATAAAAATAGCTTTTTTATATTTATCTTAGTATTTTAAGGTTTTATTATAATTATAATACCGTAAATGTGACTTTTGTAGTATTAAAATGCTAATAAAATAATTGTATTTAATTGCCTATTTAATAGTATTAATACTGTAAATAAAGGACAAATAAGTGTTTCTGTGGATATAAATATATTTTTATCTATTAAGTATATACAGAAATATTTGTGGATAATAAAGGGGCAATTCCAGCCAGTGAGTGATAGATATATATGCCCAAGCAAGATACCACTCCACAGAATTTAATTTTAATATCTTTATTGGTGGTCTTGTTAGCGAGTTTCTATCTACTGTACTCACCTATTGAATTATTAATAAACAAACTATTTACACCGTGCGATCAGGGTTTTTCGTATGACGTAAATTTGCAAAAATGTTCTTGCGTGGATCCCTTTTTTGGGGATCGCTGCGAAAAGTCAAAATGCGTTCACGGAATAGCTGTGCGCGGAGATTATGGATATTCTTGTAATTGTGATAATTTTTGGTTCGGGAAGCATTGTGATTTATGCGGAACGTATGATGCAGTGAATGGGACCTGTTATGGTGCCCCGCCGTATCCAAATTCAAATTTGTGCAGAACAGACGATTACGATTTCGGCGAAGTTGAATTTTTAGGCTCTAGGTGTGATCTTGGATGTTTAAAAATTGAAAACACCCGAATTATATCTGGAACTGCGTTGGATGTTTATTCTATGTTAACTGATAAAGCAGGGGATAATATACTTGGCTGTCCTGAAGCGTCATGCTACGGTTGTGATCCAGATACTCGCGAGGCGCTTTGTGTTTCAGGCTATTTGAAAAGCTTGAACAGCAAGTTGTGTGATATTAGCTGTGGGCCCTGTGTTGCGGATTATTGTAAACCGTGTAGCAGACGAGGAGAATGTGTTTTACGCGGCTCCCAACCAGTATGTATATGCGATCCACGTAGTCGAGGGACTGGTTGCGAAGATCTTTGCCCAGGAGTGACAGAGGTATTCAATGGAATTGCATCAACATTAACAGGCACAGAATGTTTTGGGAATGGAGTGTGCAATGACTTTGCAAGTTGTGAGTGCTACTCTGATGTTGAAGGAACGCCACGATTTATAGATAATTGTAAATATGAATGTCCTGTCACAAATGGTTTAGTTTGTAATGGACATGGTGTCTGTGATTTAAGTAATGACGGCGCTTTTTGTGATTGTTCTCCAGGTTGGTTTGGTCCTTCATGCACGTGTTCTGATGGCACAATTGATGCAAAAACTTGTGCGAATGGCGACTGCAATAACGAAGGAACATGTACTTGTTACGATGATGACGTTCAAGGTCACTGGACAGGGCAGTATTGCACCCAATGTGCGAATAATTACTTTACGGAAATTACATCTTGTTTGCAATTTTGTGAGCCTGCAACGACTTGCTCTAATCACGCGAGTTCCTGTGTGGTAGGTGAGACAGTATTAGAATCAAATGGATTAGTAAAACCATGTACGATCGTAGTGGACGATGGAAGTTTCTCGTATGATGGAACTTGTGCTGTATGTTCTTGCAATAGCAATTTTGATGATACAATCGCACTAAGTCCATTGTTTTCAGAATTTAATGATGGAAAATCATTAGCGTATAGTTGTATGGACTGTACTAGTGCTTATTACCCAAAAGCCGATACTCAATCCTTTGATGCAGAAATTTGCACTACATCGTGTACCTTCGAATCGTGCAACAATCGTGGCGTGTGTATGCGAGATTCTGGCACTTGTTCTTGTTACGGCGCTTGTCCCTCTGACGCTACCACGTACGACGGTGAATGTTTAGATACAAGTATTGGAATGTCGCCGCACATATCCAGTTCTGACAACTGCGAATTGTGCGAAACACATTGGGGTCCTAATTTAGATATTTGGCAAGGGTCTTGTGTCTATTATTGCAATCCATTAGCGACTGCTCAGGACACCTTACCTTCGGACTGCTATGTAAATTCTGTGATTCGAGACGAATGTGTTTTTTGCTCTGGACGTGCCTCAAATTGTTCTTCTTTGACGGGCAAACCAGAATGTAATTGCGAAGGCGGCGATTATACTGGAACATATTGCCAAAATGCATGTGGAAGTTGTAATAATGGGGTATGCGAAGAAAATAAATTATACAATTGGTTTTTATTAGATACACCAGCATATGCAAAAACGAGCGACAGTTCGTTTAAATGCACGTGTGATGCTGTCGATACAGAAGATCGTTCCACTTTTGAGAAGGAAATGTTTACTTTAGTGACGCACGACTTATCGATGGAGCGTGTGTTTATTGATTTGCCAGAGAAAAAAGAGTATTATGGAGGGACTTGTCAGGGTGCTTGTAAAGTTGGGTCGGATAGCAGTGTATGCAATAATTATGGCGATTGCAAAAGTGTACCAATAACAGGATTAGCAGGTGCTACTGAATGTATGACAGATACGGATTGTAACGTTGATCCAAGTAGGCCATCTATTGAGGATACTTCATATTATTGCCATATGGAAAAAACACCAACGTATTGGCAAGAAATAGAACGAAAACAAGTATTTGAATTTTGCTCGGCGGATGAAGTGGCATTTGTAAAAGGTTACATTCAACGAAGAGACTGGCAAGATTATTGTTACGAGCATGTTAGGGTGGCGATGCCAAATGAATTATTGAATGTAGAATGTTCCACTTGTAGCCAAGTAGTCAATGACATGTCCCTATGGACGAATGTCGATGCCAGTTGTTCAGCGTATTTAAATCATGCGAATCAAGAAACATTACAAGAAGACGTGAAAGGAGATTGTTCGTATGCCGTAGCAAATTTTGATTGGGAAAGCTGGTGTGAATTTCCTTCGGACGATTTTGCAAGTACGTGCCCAGCAGATTGTGTTGCAAAATTTCGATCCGTGGATTGGGTAGGAGATACAGGTTTTTGTGCTACCTTAGACACATTTACAAGCAATACCTTTTTAAGCACACACGCATGTGATACGTACAAGGATACATCTATTGAGTATTGCAGATTCGTGCCTGAGCATGAAAATTCTTACGATTCAAATACAGCTTGTTTCGTGGATCGCGAAAGTATTTTGGATCCTATTTCTAATCGACGACTAAGCAATCCATATAGCGGCTCTACCAATCAAGTGAATTGTAAATCCGTTACACAAAATCAACCAGAGGTGTGTGGATCCATTACTAAAGATATCAATCCTATCAAAGGCTCTTGCGACAGCTCCATATTAGATGTATTAGGCACAGGATTGAATGAATGTGAATTGCGTGATCAAGAGCACGACTATTGCACCCTTTTGAATAATCGATTGGATTGGACCAATTGTTCATTAGCTCTTCCAAAATGTTTTTATTGTGGGGATGCAACACATAACATTTACTCATCGTATGTATCATTTGACACGTTGAATGTAGATGCTGCCACGTATAATCCGAATCCAGAAAAATGTTGCCGACCAGGTGACATTGTAACGAAATCAGGAAGCACGTACAAATGCCATGCCGCTGATAGTTATGAAAATACTTGTCGATACGATGCATGTAGTGCTAGTGTGCAAGATATCGACTGGACAAGTAAGCTGAATACATTGGATGAATTGAAACGGTTGGATTCGATTGATATTCCAGCATTACAATCCGACAGCATTAGACGTTCGATGGATATTTCTTCGTATTGCTCCACGCGCCGCACGTTAGATGAAACGGTGAGCGCGGAATTTTCGTTGGAGTCGTTTGATAGTTACTGCAATTTTGTAAGTGCAAATGACGCGAGCAGTGCATATACGTTCACAGGGACTCATGCGTTGACAGAGGAGCAACAATTGGAATTAAACATTATTAAAAACAATTGGTGGTTGCTGAACAATGGTAATATTAACATTGACTCGTATGATATGGAATATTATTACGTATCAGGAACAAACCGACTGGTTACAACAAACGAGATACTGAGTGTGGCAGGTTCTCTTACGTATAAAATCTTTCATACGTGGTTGTATCTGGAGGAAGCAAATAACGATTACATTTTTTCGATTAGCATAGCAGATTCCACGGCCGCATTTTTGCAACTTGACTTGAGAAACAAGGTCCTGTATGTAAACAATGTTGCAACAACATTATATGATAGGACGAGTGGGTGGCATCGATTGGAGTTAAATATTATGTCGAATACAACGGACATCGTGTGGCAACACGAATTAGATGCGGAACAGGTCTTGCTGAACCAAGCATTATCTTGTTTTGATTGCAACACTATAATTAAAGAAGTTATACTAGAATCACCTGGAGCTACATCTGTAATCTATCATGATGTCCGTTTAGTGCAAGAAAACGAAGACGTTTCATTGACGTATTTGGAACATTCGCTGACGAATGATGGTATTAGCGATACTTTAGGTCAGACAGATTGTACGGCATTTAAAGCTATACCAGATTTAAAAGCCTTGCTATGTCCAAATGATGATTGTTTACCAGAGTTAGGTCAAGTTAACTTTGGCAGCATTTGCACGAATTATTTTTCTGCCGTGGAACTCACAGAACAAGAAAAAGTAGCTATTTGCGCATCCGACAGTGCGTGTTTAACTAGATTGGATACGTGGGATTATGCTGCTTATTTTGATTCGTATACCTACAATGATCGTCCATCACAAACCCGTGTAGATGCCTGCTCTGCAAGCGAGTGCAGCAATTTACTAGAAAGCTTTGATTATGTAGAGGTGTGCTCAAGTAATTTAAGAGATGTATTTGAAACATGCGGGGACTATAGCTCCGTGTTGGAAGATTGGCGTGGTTCCTTTGATAAAATAGGGTATTGCACAGCAGTGGAAACCGCTAAAGAAGATGTGAAAACCTTATTTACAAATGAATTGCATAATTGTTCCTCAAGCTGTTTGTCTCGTTTGGATACAATCAATTATTATGAATTTTGCAGTGCTCGTCAAGTGTACCATGGACCGTTTGCACCGTATGCAATGACGTTTAACGTATCCGACAATTGCCGCACCGAATTATTTGGTTTGGATATAACGCGTGATTTGAATACGGATTGTGCAAGTATTGGAAAGACAGGCTCGGTTACTGGTACAGGTAAATGCCATAAAGTATCATGTGATTGCACGGATCCAACCATTGGAGGAGAACGATGTAATATTCAATGTAGTGCAGGAAACGACGGATCGTCGTGTAATCAAAATAGCAATTTAGGAACCTGCTGCTTGTCTACAGGATCGGAGGTGACATTAGCCAATTGCGAAAAAGATGTGTTTCAATCGGATGTTACCATCCACACTGGTCAATGCTTATGCTACTCCGACGACATTGGTGGGTCCAATTGCGATACCTTTTGTGATAAATGTTCAGTATCAAATGGTAATTGTATTAGCTCTGGATATTGCATGTGTGCCGCTGCTCCTTACGAAGAGACGGTAAAATCCAATTATTACGAAACGGAAGTGCAACAAGTATCTGAATTGCAAATGCCATTTAATTGGGCAAATAAACAAAGCGTAGGTTATCCAAATGGATTAAGCAATGAACAAGAGCCATTGTATTTATTGTATAACAACGAAGAGAGTTGCTCTACTACTGCTGTGGATAAATGTTGCACGTGGGATGCATTTGTTACCAATACAGGGAACCCGTTACACGAAAACTACGATCGAAATCAAATGGTGCTTAGCACGTCCTCAGGAGATGACTACGTGTGCACCTCTGATATAGTGACTTGTGCGAAAACTGCGATCTCCTTATCAAAGACACACATTAACATGGAAGGTGCCATTTATGAAATACAAAATCCGTATACTTTATGGCCCTTGCCTCACGAGATTCGCTTGAGCGAGTCTGCTCTGGCACAAGAACCGACCAATTTATACAATCCATCGACCCTTTCCCAAACGACATTTTTAAATTCAAAATGTCCATCGTATGTGCTCGTGGATGGGTATTATCGAGTGGAAGTTCAAAAAGAAAAATGGATTTCTAGCAACAGCAGTTGTTATGATGCAAGTATTAGTATTGTCAGTGACAAAGGAAAAGATATTTGGCAGGTGCACCAACTATGCCAACAGGACCCTAGCTGCAAAGGTTATTGGAAAGATGCAGATGGGGACTTTGT
>Ga0114933_10005564_pt1 | contig 11425 bp, 13 predicted proteins | sample 4SBtaG_FD_89691 | JGI IMG/M metagenome (GOLD analysis project Ga0114933, IMG submission 89691) | Deep subsurface microbial communities from Kolumbo volcano to uncover new lineages of life (NeLLi) - 4SBTROV12_W25 metaG | ecosystem: Environmental > Aquatic > Marine > Volcanic | place: Kolumbo... | reverse complement strand
TATGTTCAATTCTTGGAATTCCAATATCGAATTTTTTCTATATTTCTCAGAATAATGCATCTTTAAATGTGATTGATTTTAAGGGAGAACTTCCACAAGTTCGGTTAATTAATGGTTGAATGTTAGAATTTTCGTTTATTGATCGAATTTTTTTGATTTTTCTAGTTGACATGATAGCCGTTTTAAAGGTTTAGTAACTCTTTGTTTTTTTGTTAATAAATTTGAAGGATTTTAGTTTGAGAATGTACCAAACTACATCAATGTTGACCAAAGAAAGTGCTCCTCTTACGAGGAAATGGGTTTTGGTCGACGCAGCTGGTCAGCCATTAGGTCGACTTGCGTCAAAAATTGCTTATGTTTTGCAAGGGAAGCATCGTTCTTCATGGACTCCTCATGTAGATTCAGGCGATTATGTAGTAGTTATAAATTCAAAAAATATATCACTAACAGGAAATAAAATGGAGCAGAAGAAGTATTATAGGCATTCTGGATATCCTGGTAGTTTGAGAGAATTTACTGCAAAAGAAGTTTTAGAGACACATCCAAATAGAGTTATTCAAAATGCCGTTAGATTGATGTTACCTAAGTCTAAGTTGGGTAGGAGTATGTTAAGTAAAATGAAAATTTATGAGGACTCTGAACACCCTCATCAAGCTCAACAGCCACAGATTTTATCAGATAAATAAGTTTCTTGGGGATAATAAATGAAAAATGCATCAGAATCATTTTATGCAACAGGAAAAAGAAAGTCTTCTGTAGCTCGCGTCTGGATTGGTGCTGGTAACGGACGAATCTTAGTGAACAACAGACCTTTTGAAGAATATTTTCTAAGGGATACGTCTCTTATGGTTATTAAACAGCCTTTCGAATTAACGGAAACTTGGGGTTCTTATGATGTTAGAGCAACTGTTAAAGGTGGCGGATTAACTGGACAGGCTGGTGCAGTGCGTCATGGTATTTCTAAAGCTTTGTTAGAAGTAGATCAGAATTTTCGGTCAGTGTTAAAGAAGGCTGGTCTTCTAACAAGAGATTCTAGAGTGAAAGAACGTAAAAAATATGGTCGTAAAGGTGCCCGAAAGAGTTTTCAATTTTCTAAGCGTTAAATTTTTTAAGAAACTTAATCTTTGGGGTGCATTTCATGCATCCCTTTTTTTTTTTGTTTTTATTTATGGCATGATAGAATCTCATTTATATGTAAGTATTTTATAACTTTTTCATTTTGAAAATGTGTTTGAAGGAATTGACAATGCAAAGAATAGGCGTAGTAGGAGCGACTGGTTATACCGGATTTGAGTTGTTGCGACTACTGTCATGTCATGATTCGGTGGAACTAGTTTTAGTAACTTCAGAAAAATATAACGAAAAGAATGTTTCTGAGGTCTTTCCTTCTCTTGAGAGGTATTCCTCACTAAAGTTTCAAAATTTTAATGAGGAAAATTGTAAAAATCTTGATCTGATTTTCTGTTGTCTCCCTCATAAAGTATCGATGAATATAGTTCCATCTTTACTGAAATTAGGAAGTAAAGTAGTTGATTTCTCTGCTGACTATAGATTAAAAGATAAAAGCGTTTACGAGTCATGGTACGAAATTGAACATACAAGTCCTGACCTAATATCAGCTGCAGTCTATGGTATGCCAGAATTGTATAGAAAAGAAATACAAGATAGTCAACTCGTTGCGAATCCTGGATGTTATCCAACAGGTGCTATTTTGAGTCTTGTTCCTTTAGCTAAAGAGGGTTTGATTAATCCTTCTTCGATAGTAATTGATGCTAAATCCGGAGTTTCAGGCGCAGGCAGAAAAGAAAGTCTCCAATTCCAATTTAGTGAAATTGAACAAGGGTTTAAGGCTTATAGCATAGGGAATCATAGACATACCCCGGAAATAGAACAGGAGTTGTCTAATGCATTTAGCTCGGAAGTGAAGATAACTTTTACTCCTCATTTAATCCCAGTTACTAGAGGGATTTTTTCCACTATTTATTTTGAAGCTTCAAAGGGAGTAGAGATTTCCTTGATAAATGAAACACTTAGTAATTTTTATGAAAAAGAAAATTTTGTCAGGATTTTTCAAAGTCAAGAAAATCTTGATATTAGTCAAGTAATTGGAACAAATTTTGTTGATATGAAAGTAACTTTTGATAAAAGAACTAAGAAATACATAATGGTTACAGTTATAGATAATTTAGTTAAAGGTGCTTCGGGAGCAGCATTACAGAATATGAACATTATGTTAGGGATTCCCGAAACGAAAGGTTTGCCCAATGCAGGTTTTTGGATTTAGACATGGATAATTTAGTAAAAGAAATAAAAGGAGGGGTTTGTGCCTCTCAAGATGTACTAGCTTCGTCTTTAACGGCTGGAATAAAAGAGTCAGGGCGTCCAGATATGACATTGATTCAATTGCCAGTTGGTTCAAATTCGTCTGGAGTTTTTACTAAAAATTTGGTTTGTGCTGCTCCGGTTGTCATTTGTCGTGAAGTCATGCAAAAGAATGCACTGAGGGCAATTTTGATTAATAGTGGAAATGCAAATGCTTGCACAGGAGAAAAAGGTGAGGATGATGCCCGATTGTTATGCTCTTCTTTAGCAAGTTTGATGGGCTGCGAACCCGATAATATTGCAATTTGTTCTACGGGGATTATTGGTGTTGAATTGCCAATGGACAAAATGTTGCCTGCTTTAGATAAATTAGTTTTAGGTCTAGCGAGAGATAATGGTGGGCCTGCTGCTGAAGCTATCATGACGACTGATACATGTCCGAAAGAGTATGCGGTCGAAGTTGATTTTCCTGAAGGAAAAGTTCGTATTGGTGGAATGGCAAAAGGTGCTGGGATGATTGCTCCTGATATGGCTACTATGCTTGCATTTTTAACTACTGACGCAAATATCTCAAAAGAAATAATGGATCAGATTCTAATAGATTGCGTTAATCAAACTTTTAATGCAATAACTATTGATGGAGATACTTCTACCAATGATACCGTTATAATTGCATCCACTAGATCAGCTATTAAAATAGATAACGAAGAGTCTATTTCACTCTTTGATTTTGCATTAAAGAAGGTTTGCAAGGAACTTTCACTATCAATTCTAAGAGATGGAGAAGGAGTTAGTAAAGTTGTATCTATAAACGTTTCAGGTGCAAATAATGATTCTGATGCACATTTAGTAGCAAGGTCAGTTTCTCAGAGTTTGCTAGTTAAAACCGCTATAAACGGAGAATTACCGAATTGGGGTAGGATCTTAGCGGCAGCTGGTTATAGTGGGGCAGAATTTGATCCTAAGGTTTTTAATCTTAAAATTGGTGATATTGGTGTAATGAAACGCGGAAGTGCGTTGAATGGTTGGGAGAATGCACTTTCAGATGTTTTGAAAAAAGACGAATATAATATAGAAATTAACTTAGGAGAGGGTGAGGGAACTGCTACAGTATGGACAACAGATTTAAGTTCTGATTATGTTCGCATTAATGCAGATTATCGTACATGATTTAGTTTTTCTAAATAGAGTTGAATCATCATTCTTCTTATGAGACATTCTTCTTTCTATTTTTAAGCGGAATATTGAATAAATATGTTTTTTTTCTGTTTTCTAGTTCACATACGATGCCTTTTCCGCTAAAAGGCATTATTTCGCTTCACGTTTTATAGAACGATGAAGTAGGGAGGGAGTTTTTTTGGATCAATTGACTTTACGTGAATTACTTGAGTCAGGTGCGCATTTTGGTCATCAGACTACGCGTTGGAATCCTCTTATGCAACCTTATATTTTTGGTGCTAGAAATGGGATTTATATCATTGATCTCCAAAAAACGTTGGGTCTTTTCAATACTGCAAGAGATTACATGAGACAAATTGCATCAGAAGGTGGAAAAATTCTTTTTGTTGGGACGAAACCACAAGCTCAAGAAATTGTTGCTGAGGAAGCAAAAAAAATCGGTATGCCATATGTTACGCAACGATGGCTTGGTGGGACTTTAACAAATTTTTCGACTGTGAAAAATTCTATAGCTCGCCTCGTTGATTTAGAAACTATGAAAGAGGATGGAACATTCGAGTTATTAGCTAAAAAAGAAGGTTCAAAAAGAGAAAAAGAGCGGTTAAGATTAGAAAAATTCTTAGGTGGTATTAAAGACATGAAGGAATTTCCTCAAGCTATGTTTGTTGTAGATGCAGGATATGAATATAACGCAGTTCGTGAGGCTAAAAAATTGGGAATTCCAGTAATTGGCGTAGTTGATACTGATGCTGATCCAACTGGAATTGATCATCTACTTCCAGGGAATGATGACGCTTTAAGATCGATCCGGTTTTTTGTGTCTAAATCGGTTGAAGCTGTTGAAGAAGGTGTAAATATTCGAACGGATGCAGGTACCGAGGAGGTAGAAGCCGTAATGAAAACAGGAGATACTGTTGCGGCAGAAATCCTTGCGGAGTCCTTTAAAGAAAATAGTGAATCTGAAGATAAAGAACAAAAAGAAAATTCTAAAAATGAAGATTAGCGTTATTTTTTAGAATTTTTATTTAAATGGTTTCTTGAGGAGAGTTATAAAAAATGGAAGTTAGTGCACAAATGGTAAAAGAATTACGTTCAAGAACAGGAGCCGGGATTATGGATTGTAAAGAGGCATTAAAAGAAAAAAACGGTGTTCTTGATGAAGCTATCAAATTTCTTCGTGAAAAAGGTCTTTCAAATGCATCAAAGAAAGCGGGAAGAGAAGTTAGTGACGGACAAATATATACATGTATTAATGAAACTGCGACAATAGGCTCTCTTATTGAAGTTAATTGTGAAACAGATTTTGTAGCTAGAACAGAAGAATTTCAGACTGTTCTAGAGACAATTTCAAAATATGTAATGGAAAAAAAAGACTCCTCTAATACTATTACTGAAACAGACGATTTTCTCGAAGATATTGTTAAATCGGCGATAGCAAAATTGGGAGAGAATATACAGTTTGGTCGTGCAGATAAATTCTCATTAGAAAATCAAAAAGTGGGTAGATTGGAGTCTTATATACACCCAGGTGCAAAAATTGGAGTTCTTTTGGAATTGCAATGTGAGTCAACAGATATTCAAGATTCTGAAGAGTTTAAAGAAACTGCTCACGATCTTTGTATGCATATTGCTGCAACCAATCCACAGTATCTATCTCAAGATGATGTTCCCGATAATATTATTAGTGCTGAGAGGGAAATTTTATTTGCGCAGTTAGCGGAAGAAGATAAACCCCAAGAAATTTTAGAGAAAATAGTAGAAGGTAGAATTAAAAAATTCAAGAAAGAAATTTGTCTTCTTGACCAACCTTTTGTTAAAGATACTGATGTGGATATAGATACATATATTAAAAATAAGAGTGAAGCCTTAAACGAGAAAATTGCGTTGACACACTTTAAGTGTTATGTCCTAGGTGAGTCTCAAATTGACAGTTCTAATACTTAGAAAAAATTTGTAGACTTTTTGATTCATTTTAAGTTTGTCGAGGTATCCTTTTGAATTCATCAAACCTACGTTTTGGAAGAGTGCTATTGAAACTCTCAGGAGAAGCTCTGGGAGGTCAAAGTCAATATTCTATTGACCACCAATTAGTTGATGAAATTGCAAAGGAAATTCTGGATGTTCATAAAATGGGAGTACAGGTTGCAGTTGTAGTAGGTGGAGGAAATATTTTTAGAGGAGCGGCTGCAGCAGAATCTGGAATGGAACGGACCAATGCTGATTATATGGGAATGTTAGCAACAGTTATAAATGCTCTTGCACTCCAGCATGCTCTTGAAAAAGTTAATCTTGAAACACGCGTCCAAAGTGCAGTTCATATGATGGAGCTTTGTGAGCCATATATCCTAAGAAGGGCGGTTCGTCATCTTGAAAAAAAAAGAGTTGTTATTTTTGCGGGCGGAACAGGGAATCCTTATTTCACTACAGATACCACTGCAAGTTTAAGAGCTAGCGAAATAAAAGCTGATTGTATTCTGAAGGCTACGAATGTTGATGGTGTTTATTCTTCTGATCCAAATAAAAACCCTGATGCTGAATTTATTCCAAGACTTACATATATAGATGTTTTGAATCGACAGCTTGGTGTAATGGATACTACAGCTGTGAGTCTTTGTATGGATAATAATTTACCAATAATTGTTTTTAATCTTTTGAAGAAAGGTAATATTTGTAGAGTCGTAAATGGAGAGAACGTAGGGACAGTTGTCGCATCCAAGTAGGACATTACCTTTCAGAGGAGGTCTTAGCTATGAAAGATATAATTGATGAACTTAAAAAAGGGATGAATGCAACTATAGATTCTCTGAAAAAAGAGTTGTCTCGTGTGAGAACCGGACGAGCAAATACTTCTCTAGTCAGTCATATAAAAGTTGAATATTATGGAACCCCGACAGACTTAAATCAAATTGCCAATTTAAGTGTTCCAGAACCCCAGCTTATAGTTGTCCAACCATTCGATCCAAATTCAATAGGCGAAATAGATAAGGCCATTAGACTTTCGGATTTTGGATTTAATCCAATTAATGATGGCAAAATTGTGAGAGTACCTGTTCCTCCCCTTACCGAGGATCGACGGAAAGAGATAGTAAAACTTATTAAGAAATCTGGGGAAGATCGTAAGGTTGGATTACGTAATGTTCGTCGTGATGGGAATGAAAATTTGAAAAATGCAGAGAAAAACAAAGAAATAACAGAAGATGATTCACGTAAAGGGCAAGATGAGATTCAAAAAATAACGGATGATTATGTTTCTCAAATTGAAGAAATTATTTCAATCAAAGAAAAAGAAATTTTAGAAATCTAATTTTTTGAGTGTTTTTATGAGGTCTGATATTAAAGAGATTGATTTCAAACGTTTGCCAAAACATGTTGGTATTATTATGGACGGAAATGGACGTTGGGCTAAAGGTAAGTCTTTGCCAAGAATTTCGGGTCATAGGGCGGGAGTAAAAGCAGTTCAGTCGACAGTAGAGTTTGCACGAAAAATAGGTATTTCTGCCTTAACCTTATATAGTTTTTCTTCCGAAAATTGGAGTCGACCTAAGAGAGAAATTGATTCTTTGATGGATATTTTGTCAGAATTTTTGGAAAGAGAGTTGAGCCGAATGTTAACTGAAGGAATTCGTTTCAATTGTATAGGACAGATTGAAGATTTACCCGATTTTGTTCAAAAAATTATTGTACGTGCTATCGAGGAGACTGCTGATCGTAATGATATGGTTCTAACTCTTGCATTGAGTTATAGTGGAAGGATGGAAATTACGAATGCTGTGAAATCAATTGCAAAAAAAGTCGATGTCGGTGAGATTAGTATAAGTGAAATAGATGAATCTACTATTCAGGAACATTTATATACTTCTGATTTACCGGAATTAGATCTTCTTATAAGAACTGGAGGTGACCTAAGGTTATCTAACTATATGCTCTGGCAAGTTGCATACGCAGAATTGTTTTTTACCGAGTTAAGATGGCCTGATTTTACTGAGTCAGAATTTAAAAAAGCTATTCTCGCCTTTCAAAAACGTGTTCGAAAATTCGGGCTTACTGAAGAACAACTATTGTCAAAGAAGGTTTAACGTTTTGGTCCGGACTGTAAGTGCTCTTCTCTTAATTTCTTTTTCTATTCCGATAATTCTTTATTCTCCCAGTTGGCTCTTCGTTCTCTTTGTGTTCTTCATATGTTCAGTAATCTCTTATGAGTACAATAAACTTATTAGAAAAATATTCTCTGGTATATCTACATGGGATGTGACGTTAGATGTAGTCCTTATTATCTTTTTTGTTTGTTACACTGATTACTCCTTATATTTCTTCATATGTTACTTAGTCTTACAAATTTCCATGAAATTGTTTTTTTCTAAATCTAAAAGTTCGATATTTTTATCTCTAGGTGGAATTTTTCTTGGTGTAGTTTGGATAGCCTTACCTGGAATTTCAATTATTTTTGTTGAAAGGATGGAAATCGGAAGACTACTAATTATTTCTATTTTAATTCTCACTTGGAGCAACGATATTTTTGCATATTTAGTTGGAAAAAATATCGGAAGGACTAAATTGCTTCCCAGCGTTAGTCCCAATAAAACTATCGAAGGATCACTTGCAGGATTAGTTGGAGGAATTGTATCAGGAATTTTAATTTTTAGATTTTTACTTCCGTATGAATTTCATATTTTTAGTATAGTTTTTGTTTGTCTTATTTTCTCAATCTTGGGTCAATTTGGAGATTTGTGTGAGTCTGCACTGAAAAGAAAAGCACAAGTGAAAGATTCGTCTAACCTTATTCCAGGACATGGCGGTTTTTTTGATAGGCTCGATAGTTTTCTTTTTGTTATTCCGCTTCTTTACATTTTTCTGAAAATATTATGATTGTTAATTAACAAGGAAAATTTTATGAGTCGTAAAAAGATTTCTATACTTGGGTCCACGGGAAGTATAGGTAAGAATGCGATTCGAGTTATTAGAGAAAATAAAGATAGGTTTGAAATAACTGCTCTTTCAGCGGGAAAGAACTGGGAAGAGTTAGCTAAACAAGCTATTGAATTTTCTCCATCGTTTATTTCAATTTCTGATCCAAAAGATATTTCTCGTTTAAAATCTATTATTCCGTCAAATATTGAAATTTTATGTGGAGATGACGGAATTAGTGAGATTGCTAAAAATACGGATGTAGATGTTCTTTTGTCTGCACTTGTTGGATCAGTTGGACTTATTCCGACAATTGAAGCCATTAAATCTGGAACAACTGTTGCGATAGCAAATAAAGAAGTACTGGTAATGGCGGGAAATTTAGTTATGGGTCTTTCGAAATCTCTTAATGTTCCATTGTTACCCGTAGATAGTGAGCATGCAGGAATTGCTCAAATTCTTGCAGGCGATAAAATAAAGGAAGTTGAAAAAATTATTTTAACTGCATCGGGTGGGCCATTTAGAGAATTTGATGAAATTTCTCTTCAAAATGTGACACTTAAACAAGCACTTTCTCATCCTAATTGGGATATGGGTCCAAAAATAAGTGTCGATTCCGCTACTTTAATGAATAAAGGTTTTGAACTGATAGAAGCAAGATGGCTTTTTGATGTAGAACCATCTTTTCTAGATGTAATTATTCATCCCCAAAGTATTGTTCATGGGTTAGTTGAATTTATAGACGGTAGTGTTGTTGCCCAGATGAGTGTTCCTGATATGCGTTTTTCAATTGCGCAAGCTATAAGTTCATCAGAAAGAATTAAAAATAATATTAAACCGCTTAATCTGGTTGATTTAGGTCAATTGACTTTTGAGAAGCCCCGAGAAGATTTGTTTCCTTGCCTTAAGTATGCAAAGGAAGCAATGAAAGTGGGTGGTACTGCGCCTACGGTTCTAAATGCATCAAATCAGGTTGCAGTTGATGCTTTTATTAGTGGTAAAATTAATTTTCTGGATATCGCTAACCTTATTTTTTATGTTTTAGATAAACACAAGATTTCAGAAGTTAATGAAATTGATGATGTGTTAGATGCTGACCGTTGGGCCAGTGAATTAGCTACTGAATTTGTAAATGAGAAGCTTTTTTAAATTCACGGATAAAATTAATGAAGTCCAAAAAGTTAATTTCTGATGATTCTAGTATAGGATTCTCTGAAACTGTTTTTTGTACAGTTTTTGGAATCGGATTTATTCCTTTTTTTCCCGGAACAATTGGTTCTTTAGCAGGACTTTTATGTTATGTCTTAGCAGAACAATACCTTGAGTATGTTTCTGTAATTATTTTATTACTAGTAATTCCTTTCGGAATTATTTTTTCTGGTATTTATGAAAGTAAGAAGGGAGTATTGGATCCTCCGGAGATTGTTATAGATGAATTTTGTGGTCAGATTTTATGTTTGTTAGGTTCTGGCTTGAGTATCCAAAGTTTAGTTCTCGGGTTTTTGATCTTTAGAGTTTTAGATATTTTGAAGCCTCCTCCTATAAAATATCTAGAGACCTTTCCTCGGGGATGGGGTATTTTTCTAGACGACTTATTTTCGGGTTTGATTGGGTTGCTTGTACTTCTTTTTTTGAGGTCCTTAATTTCGTTTTAGTTTCTCAGAGAGGAAAACATGATGGCGAAAAGATTTGAAGATGAAATTGCTCCTATCTTAATTTCTCGTAATTGGAGACTTGTGACAGCTGAAAGTTGTACCTCAGGTTTGATAGCTAGCACTATCACAGATGTTCCTGGAAGTTCTGCCTATTTTGATAGGAGTTATGTTACTTATAGTAATGAATCAAAAATACAAATGTTAGGAGTTCCAGAAGAAATTTTAATCAAGGATGGTGCTGTGAGCGAATCCTGTGCTCGATTAATGGCAGAAGGGGCTCTTTCTGCATCTGGAGTTGAAGTTGCATTGTCTGTTACTGGTATTGCCGGTCCTGGCGGTGGTTCTATTGATAAGCCTGTTGGCACGGTTTTTATGGCTGTTTGCTCGTCTTCATGCACTTCTTGTTACCTTCATAATTTCACAGGTGATCGTTTTGAGATTAAAGGTAAGACCGTACAAACTGCATTGAAAATGCTTTTTGAATTTTTGAACTAAAAAATAGAATATTTTTAATTAGCTCTCACAATTGGAATTTGATTCCATTGAGTTGTGTAAGAGTTGGATTTATTTAAAGATTTTCCCTTCCAGTTTTTCTTCACTCCCTCGCTTGCATATATCATTGTTCCTCTTCCCATCCTATCATTCAGTCGATCGATTGTACTCATTAATTTTATTGATTTGTTTTGGTCTGTTTTAGGAAATAATTCTTGTTGACATTCATTTTCTGGGATTAAACCTAATAATATAATACCTACTTTGTGATAGTAGATGTTCTCCTTGAATATCTTTTTAAGTAGAGAGAAAGATATTCGGATAAAAATTCTTGTGTCATTTGATGGATTAGGAAGGTTGTAAATAAGACTTTCATGGTGTTGAGAGGCTAACTTTCTAAATGGGTTTGTATGTAGAAAAATTAATATTGTTGTGGCCATTAAACAATTTTTTCTTAATTTTTCTGCTGCATTTGTCACATAATTTGTTAATGCCTCTTCTATTTCTTTTATAGATGAAATTTGTTTTTTGAAGGACCTTGATACACATATACTTTTTTTTTTCGTGGGGATACCTTCTAGATTCAGACATTGGATTCCATGTAGTTCTAATATTGTTCTTTGTATATTGACATTAAATTTCTCCCTTATTTCTTCTTGTTTTAAACTCATTAGTTCTGAAATATTTTTTATATTCGTTGTTCTTAATTTCCGACCTATTCTATTTCCTATTCCCCATATATCTTCTAAGTTTATCTTTGCTAAGGGGATTTCTTCATTCTCTAAGTTATGTATCACATAGACCCCATTTTTGGAGATCCCTTTTTTAGCAAATTCGTTTGCTAGTTTTGCGAGAGTTTTTGTTTTTCCTAT
>Ga0114933_10005563_pt1 | contig 11426 bp, 5 predicted proteins | sample 4SBtaG_FD_89691 | JGI IMG/M metagenome (GOLD analysis project Ga0114933, IMG submission 89691) | Deep subsurface microbial communities from Kolumbo volcano to uncover new lineages of life (NeLLi) - 4SBTROV12_W25 metaG | ecosystem: Environmental > Aquatic > Marine > Volcanic | place: Kolumbo... | reverse complement strand
GGAATATGCGAAGAGAAGTGATGTACAGCAAGAAGTGAAGGAGATCATTACCCATCTACAAAGGATGGAGGATAAAATGGATAGGTTTATAGAGAGGAATAGGAGTTAGATATGGCTAGATTATCAGAATTACAAATGGGCTTAGGTGGTGCGATAGCTAAGATTAAGAAAGGTAAGAAGAGGTTTCAAGAAGGTGGTGGCACTGCACAGGATTTACCTACTACGACTGGAGGAGCAGGTACATCTAATGTACAACAAACGGGTGAAATAACAGGGTTTCCTAGTACCGCTGTTACAGAAAGCACTGAACAAGCTGTTACAGATATTCCTAAAGCAAGACCTATTAGTGGAGTGTTACCAAGTCAAAAAGTAGGTTTAACTGAAGGAGAAACTTTTACACCAAACACTACGACAGTTGCAAGTAATGAATTGGTTAATTTTGGACAGAGTGACATGACTCAATTACCAACTGCTCCTACTGTTGGCAGCACAGGAGCAACTGTATCAGATGTTTCTAGTCCTACTGTAACTGCTGCAAATACATATTCTGCTTATACACAGACTAACACACCTCAAATGGCGGCTGCTCAAGGGACAGTTTCTCCTTCGTCTTTAATAGGAGACCCTACTGAGTTTGCAAAAACAGCCGCAGTAGAGGGTACAGTTTCTAGTGAGTCTGTAGCAAATAAAGTAACAGGACAAATTTCTAACTTAGGCACTGTAAAAGGACAGATTGAATCTTTATACGCAGCAATGGACAGTGGTGAATCTCTTCCAGCATGGGCTGCACCTGCTGTACGTAAAGTAAATGCTATCATGCAACAAAGAGGTTTAGGTGCATCATCAATGGCTGCTGCCGCAATTACACAATCTATTTATGAATCTGCATTACCTATTGCTGCACAGGATGCTAAAACATATGCTGCTTTAGATTTACAAAATTTAAGTAATGAACAGCAATCGACTTTACAAAACGCAATGACATACGCAGCAATGGACAAAGCAAACATGAGTGCTAGATTACAAGCTGCTGTAGATAATGCAAAAGCGTTTTTAACTATTGATGTTAAAAATATGGACAATCAACAACGTGTAAACGAAGTTAATCAACAGACAAATGTACAAAAATTGTTATCTGATGTTGCACAAGAAAATGCTGCAAGACAATTTAATGCTAAATCACAAACACAAGTTGATGAGTTTTTTGCAGAATTAAATACACAAATAGGAAATGCAAATGCTAACAGGCAGGCTTCTATAGCTCAAGTGAATGCTGATCAAACAAATGCTATGCAAAGATTTACAGCACAGATGCAAGATAGTAGAGATAAATTTAATTCAAATATGGCTAGTACCATATCTCAATCAAATGCACAGTGGAGAAGAGATGTAAACACTAGAGATTCAGCTTTACAAAATGAAGCAAATAGAATGAACGCTCAAGCATTATTAGGTTTGACTGCACAGGCACAGGCTAATTTATGGCAAAGGTACAGAGACGAAGCTACTTGGGTTATGCAATCTACAGAAAGTGCTTTACAAAGAGCTCATCAATCTGCAATGATTGCACAAGAAGCTGAAATAAATACAGAATTTTATGATAAACAGTTTAAAGACTCTATGGCTGTGTCTGCAGGAACAGCTGCTTATAACCTGCTTAGTGATTATCGTTTGAAAGAAAACATCATTTGGATTGGTGTATCTTCTTCTGGATTGAACGTGTACGAATGGAATTACATTTGGGACAGCGAACATCGTTATAGAGGCGTGATGGCTCAAGAGCTATTACTTACAAAACCAATGGCTGTTCTTCGTAATAAACTAACAGGTTATTTAAGTGTATTATATAATTTAATTGATGTAAAAATGGAAAGGGTATAAAAACATGTCTTTAAGAAAAAGTTTACATGCTGTGTTAAAAGAAAATGGACAGGATTACAGCACTGATAAAGAAAAATTAGCAAGGATTGTAAGAGGAGATTATGAAGGTTTAATTATAGACTCTGATACAGTAACACAATTAAAAGGGCAGATGCCCAGTATAGACATGAAAAGAGTGGATCAAGAAGGTTTTATGAGTGAAGAAATGCCTAAGTTTTTTTTAGGAGGTATAATTAATAAAGCTAAAAGTTTTGGTAAAAGTTTTTTTAGCGGTAGCAATCCAAGCCAATATGCCGGAGGGCCTAAAGGAGGGTTGAACGTGATGAAATACATAGAAGCTCAACAAAGTCAAAAAAGAAGTTTTGGCGGTAATTTATTTAACTCTTTTAAAAACAGTAAACTAGGTAGTAGAGTAGTAAACAGCTACAATACACTGACAAAGAAAGGTGGAGTGGGAGAGTTTGTAGGAGGGTTGATAGACAAAGTAAAAAGTAATCTTCCGGGAGGTACTCCGGACACTCCGGGCTACGTTCCAGATAAAGAAGTTAGATTTGATCCTAGGAATATAAAAGGAATGAATATAAGTAAAAGACAGGCTGCTGGACATGAAGTTAAAGCAGCCGGCATACCACCTCAGCTAAGAGGTAAGTTTGTACAGACAGCTCTTGCAGGCACACAGAGACCTGAGTATAGGCAGGCAGCTCCTAGTAATATTGCAGGCTGGACTCTTACAGCTCTTAACAGTCCTACTTTCACAGGAACAGCAATTAATGTCGAGAAAGGAACAAGAACTGATCTAGGTGTTACTCCTATGCAAGCCCCTACGGTAAATTTTTTAAGTTAAGGAAACAAACATGAGATATGAACCACAAAAATTTGATGAAGAACTTTTTGATAGAGCACCACCTGATAAAGGATCTATAGATGACCTTGATTCTTTTTCAGTGCCCATACCGGGGCAGTCTCTTACGATGGAACCGGGAACACAGGCATTTGAAAAACCGTGGGTGTACACAGATCCAGATGAGTGTTTAATATTTCTTATGGAAAAAATGGAAAGTGACAGACAATTAAAGGAAGAAAATTTACGTGTACTTGCTGGGGGTACGCCTGTAGAATACTTAGTTAATACTATTGCTTTTGCTGGTTTTACAGATGGTCTGTGGTCGCCTGACACAGCTGAACTTATCAAACCGGGACTTGCTTTGTATTTTATTTTACAAGCACAGGAAGAAGATATTCCTATAGTTCTGTTCAATCCTGAACCTAAACGGGAAGGTGTTATGACAGATGCAGACGTAGTAGAAAATATGAAAACATTAAATCCTGATGCACATCAAGTTCTATCTGAAAGAGCTCAAGGAGCTAGGATGAGCCCCAAGATGGAGGGTTTTTTAAATGATTTTCAAGCAGAACAAGGTGGAGAAGTAATAGATGTAGAGGGAGAACAAGTACCAGAGGAAATTCTAAAGGAGGGTATGATATGATAGACGGAATATTAAAAGCACTTGCTGGACAGGGTGGTGCAGCGTTTGCTAAAGGCGTGTTTGATGGTTACAATGAGGATGTAAAAGCTAAACAGCTACAGGCTTATGAATTAGCTAAAGAGGCGGCTAGTAAAGACCCAGAGCCAGATACCACTAGAACTTTATTTAAAGTTAGTAAAGGGCCTCTAATGGGTGAAGTAGTTACAATTAACAATCCTCTTAAAACCGAAGGCTACGGTGATGCTCAATCTAGAAATGCAGAAGCGTTACAAAGAATTTATGACAAAACAGCAAATACAGGCGGAGGTATACCTTGGCAAACCTATGACAAAGAGCATGGAAAATATTTAAAATTAAAAGAAGGACAGGATTCTCTGCCGCCTATAAGAAACTGGACAGAATATCTTCATCAGTACGAAGATCTAGATGCTATAAATCAATTGATAACAAGAACTTCAGTGCCTGCTAATGCTTTGTACGATATTTCTAAACAAGCTGCCAGTGGGACAGCAACATCAATAGCTAATCTTCCTTATCCTAAACAAAGCAGGTTTTGGGAGACTGTGATAAACCAATTTCAAGAAAATGCAGGCAGGTCTATATACAGATTTAAATCTAATTTTATTCAAGGCATGAGTAATAAAACAAGAAAAAGTTTAGATTTAGTGTTTCTTCCTGAAGGAGGAGACGAGGTAGGCACTATGGGTGCTGTAAGAATGAATGATATTATAAAAAATTTACAAATTATAGATGATGATAATCCTAAAGAATTTAAACAAGCTACAGCTGAAAATTTATATGATTTTATTTATGAATACGGTAAAAATAAAGGTTTTACAAGAGTGGCAAACACTCAAGAACAATTGAGAGACATGGTAATAAAAAATATCGTAAAGATGGGTTCTTCAGGACAGAATGAAAAAGGACAAGAAATAGGGAAGTTTAGAGTTAAAGATTTTTTAAGACATTCTATGGTGATGAATCAAATATTTAGCGATGGTTATTTTAATGTAGATCAAGGACAAATGGATTTATTTATGGATTATTATAACAATGAAATAAAAAGTGAATTTAAACAGAATCCTATGGTAATGATTGAAATTTTAGGAACTGCTTTTACTAAAAATGCTTCTGCTGAAGACACTCAATATAAAAAAGATGTAGATGGTTTTAATAATTTTATAACAAACGTATTACAAATAAAAGACAGAGGTCAGTTTAGAAAAGCAATGGAGAATGTAACTAAACCTCTTGATAGAGCAACTAGAATGATAGAGAGTTTACAAAAGATAAAACAAACAGGTGAAACATTTCCTTTAGGAGGAGCATCTACTTTAGGTACGTTTATGGCTGGTCTTAAACGCTTTCCTCAGATGATGAAAACTGTTTTTGGTATAGATGAAATAAATAATTTTAAAGGTAGTGAAACATTTACAAGCACTATGAATATTTTAGATCCTACTAAAACAGAAACACGTTTTTTACAGAGAGATCATGATACATTATACGACAATATGATTGAGGCACAAGAACAAATAGACGCAGATCCTAAAAATGCAGAAAAGATTTCTATAGGTCAACTTGCTGTTATGGAATACAATACATATCTATTAGCATTTGAAATGGCTGCTGCTGTACAGGGTGGCGGTGATAGTAGAACCATATCTGATAAAGACGTTAGGATTATGCAAAAAGCATTGATGTTAAAATTTTTTACAAGTCCTGCGGCTTTTGAGGAAGTTCTTATGAGAGTGCAAGAGGATTTAACTAAAATGAGAGAAAATGCAAATTTATTTAAAACAGTGTTAGGAACAGGAAATGTACAAACAGCAAAAGGTTTAGGTATTTTTGAAAGAGCCAGACTGGGTGATAATTATTTTAATTCATTAGCTGATAGATACTATTTAGATGCTAAAGCTGGTTATGATAAATCTGGCATGGCAAAAGATACTACATTTAATCCAGATTATAATTCTTATTACAGACTAGAAATTGGAACAACACTTGAAAACACTAATAGGATAGTAGACGAAACCAGAGAACAAAATTTAAAGACTTTTATGATGGGTAATGAAAACATTGGAAGTATAGGATATAACATAGGTTCAGGGCAATCGCAAAGAGCTCCGTCAAGTTTTCGAGATATTATAAATGATATGACAAGTAAAATTAATAAAGTACCCGGTTTTCAAAATAAATTATCATTTCTTTATGCATATGGAGGTAAGAAATATTTAGAACAAATAGAAAAAATAGCTAAATTAAATGAAGGAGTAACAGGGGGGACAAAAGATTTTATACAACAAGTTTTTGCTCCTGAAACTGCTCATGTTTTTAATGAAGTTATAAAAATGAATGCAGACCCAAAATATGACCCACAACCGCTACAATAATAAAAGGAATTTTATAAATGAGTCAAGAGGATAAAGCAGAACAATTAAATAAAAAAATTGATCAGGTAAAAGAGTTAGGTAAAAATGCAAAAACCATAACTTATAAAAGTATAGGGGGTTTGTTATCTGACATGAAAGAATACATTACAGACTTGCCTGTTTCTGGGTTTGGCACAGATAAAGGAAGGGCTGTGGATACTGGAAAACAGCCTAAAGATACTAGAGAAGAAATAGAACAAGAGATAGCTAAGCCTGATATAACGCCTGTAGATAAAACAAAAAAAGTGGATAGAACCAGTGTAAAAGAAGATCTAAAAAGATTGAAGGAAAAGGACAAACAGCCTCCTGCTCCATTCTTAATAGAAGACCCCGTTCTAGGCCCTACTTTTGGTGTGAGAGGAGACCCCCTTACAACAAATCCTCTTTTTACATCAAGACCGTTGATAGAAAAATACGGGAAGATGATAACTGAAAAAGCCTATGATACAACTGCTGAAAAAATATTTAAAAGTGATGAGGAAAAAGAAGCAGAAGAAACACCCTCTGCAAAAATGCAAAGACAATTAAAAGAGCTAGGCATTAAAAAACAAGGTGCACCCATATTAACAACAGCAACTGATTTAGGAGCTGCACCCGATCTTACAACTCCCATACGTCCTGAAGAAGGCACTAGAGCTTATTATGATAGAATAAAAGCAGAGGCAGAAAAAGCAGAAATTAAACCTGCTTATAGAGTAAATGAAAATGTTGTAAAATTAAAAGATGTCGGAGACGATGGTTTTCCTGAATTTGTATTCACAACAAGATCAGGATTTGATATTAAGTTTACAGGAAAATCACAAGAAGAAGTTTATGAAAATGTTGCAGAGATAGATGCTTTGTTAAGAAGAAGTGGTGCTGATAAATTATCAGAAATATTCCCTGACTCTACAAGTTTTACAAGAAGTCTTTTACAAGCTGAAAATGATCCTGCTTTATTAATAGAAGCTGTACAAAAGAATTTGCAAAGAGAGTACAATTCTAACGTAAACAACATTAATAACATAGCAAATAAATATGGTATTGAATTAAGTGACACAACTGTAAATTTAATGGCAGCAGCTACAGCTATTGTTCAAGCACCTGAAACAACTCTAGCACCGGCTATAGCATTTGGTGGCCCCGGAAATGTTGTTGTACAAGTATTAGACACCGTGCTTTTTCCTTTGAATGGTTTGTTCACGCAAGTATTGGTAGATGCAGCAAACATGAGTCAAGACAATGAAATAATAAGACATAGATTAGCAAGCGGAGAAGACTACATTGTAAACTTCTCTCCTCTGTACAATGTTTTAAACATGCCTACTCGTGCTCAAGTAGACCCAGACGTAGCTGTGATTACAGCTGACGAAATAAAAAAGATGGTGAGAACAAGGCAAGACCCTAATGTTGCTGTAGGTATAATGAGAGATTTCTTATTGGGTAAAGGAGCTGTTCTTATGCTGTCTAGACCATTTAAAAAAGGTGCGTTAGAAGAGACAGCTCGAATACATCAAATGGCTGTGAAGAATTTAGAAGGAAGGTCTAAAGTAGGTGATGTAGCTCCTAAATTTGAACAGGCCTACAAAGGCACCGGCCCCGGAAAAGGTGTATTCTCTCAAGCTCTTGTTTTAGAAGAGATGAATAGAATATTTAAAAAAGAACAAGCTGAAATAAAAAAAGGTTTTCTTGGTGGTTTAGGAGTGTGGGCTAAAAAAACATTAAACTCACAACGTTTTGAATATGCTATAAACCCAAAGCTGTGGTTAAAAGATATTGACAATCAAGAACTTTGGTTTGCAACAGGAGCCAATGCTACTTCTTGGACAGTTGATAAAATTTTAAATACACCGTATGAAGAGGTAGGAAAGGGAAGTTTGCTTACAGAGTTTGGCGGAGGCATCATAGGTATTTTAGGTTCGACACAAGCAGATTTACGTAACATAGTTATACAAGGTGTTCGATACCCTGTGCTTGGAAGTTTATTCGTAACCACTCAAGTTGCTGGAATGGGAACTGGACTTAAATTTGCTGCTCCAGAAAATTTTAAACTCTTAACAGAATTACTTAATCCTATGTTAAATAAAGACAGTTATAGGCAAATGGATAGTTATAAAAATTTAAGTAAAGAAGGTAAGAAAGAATTTAATAAAATAGCAAAAGGTATTATTAAAAAAAGAGGATTAGATCCTAGGTTTAGAGAGGACATGGACAACAACTACATGTACATGACTCAACTTAAAACACAATTTGATGAAGTAAACAAAGTGTTACCAGAGGGACAAAAATTTACAGATCAAGATATAACAATGTCTATTGCCACCATGTATCAAAGTCAATATTTAAGAAGATTAGAGCAGCACATACTTGCTGAATCTCAGAAGAGGCTTGGTAAAAAAGCAAAGACAGGAGATCATCTTGAGTTGATAGAAGCCATGGAGTTTTTAAATAAAGAAAGAGAAAGACTTGACGACATAAATCAAAAGATACTAGCTAGATTAGATGTAATACCAGACGATAGAGCATACAATATGATAGAAAACTTTAAACAGAATATAAATAAAGTTATAGACAATGACAAAGCTGATCAAAATGTAAGACAGTTTTTAATAGGAAGAGCTGCAGAACTACACATGTCAGAAGTTATAGAGGGGCACAACTTTAATGGAGCAGACTCAACATTCATACTAGACTTAATAAAAAAACACGATTTAATTGATGAACAAGATTTACAATTTGTACAATCTGTAGGAGGTTTAAGAGCTGCTATACAAGCTTTAGAAAAAGTTTCTAGAATAACTGTAGTAGAGGCAACAAATCAAAATAGAAAATATTTAATGGACATGACTGCAGGTTCAAACAACAATATGATAAAGTATGAAGGAGCAGGTTTAACAAATGATGGAGAGATTGTTAAAGGCACAGGTAGAACATTAATAAATGAACTTACAGACAGAGCAGGAAAAATAAAAAAACGTATGCAGACAGCTGGTAGAGTTACCGTAAACAATGTATTAAATTGGTCTACCAAAAGATATGGCAGGCTGTACGATGAGGCTTTTGCAGGTTTAGGTAAGTCTAGTAAAGTAGACATTACTAATGAAGTATTAGATATTGTGGTATTATCTAGAGAAGGAGGCCCTTTAAGTCAAGTACCAAAAGTTAAAAGTTTATTTCAAAAATATGTCATGAGGGAATTAGATCCTCAAGTTAAAGAAAATGTAAAAATATTTGTTAATACAATAAATAAAAATAAATCAGAAGCAGATAAAGTTGATGCACAAGATATTTTTAATCAAATAAAAAAAGAATTACGAGAAGAACAAGTATCTGACATGGCAGGCGATTTTAATATTTTTGATTTTGTTAAAAAGATGAAAGAAAGAGCTGACGAAATAGGTCTTGAAGATGTTAATTTTAAAATATCACTTGATTATAAAACTCTTAGAGAAATTAAAAGAGAGATTAACAGTCTTTACAGAGGAGGTCAAGGATCAGTAAATAGAAAAGTAGGAGAGATAGGAAATATGTTAGAGGGAGCTCTTCAAAACCATCATACTAAAATAATAGATGAGTTTGGTGAGCAAGGAAAAGAAGTCGTAAAAAAATTAAATGAAGTAAATGGTCAATATAGAGATTGGGTTCTTATTAAAAAAGAAAAATCAATACTGTATAAATTAGCAGATAAATTACAAGAATCACAAGGATCTGGTAAATACGCAGAAGAGCTAGGAGAAACATTAGAAAAAAATCTGTTATCTCAAACTAAAGGTAAAATACCCGAACCAAAATTTGATTTAGAACAAGCATTAAAGAATCCTAATAAAGATTTTTTTGATGAGTTGTTTGCAAATTATTCAGCAGATGAAATACATGAGGGAATAATTCAAACTTTTGGTACTCCTGTAAGATATGTAGAAGCGGGTGTAGAAAAAACAAGATACGTACCTCCTGTTAAAGGTGCAAAAAATAAAGATGGCGATTTAGAAAATCCTTTTTATGAAACTTACGATGCATTTTTAAAACAGATGGATGTTTACGTAGCTTCACGAACTGCAGAAAGTTTAGATAAAGCAAAAATAGAAGGGTCTGCTACTCTAGAAAATTTATTAAGTTTAAATTTTGTTAAAGAAGATGATATAGATAAGTTACTTGACAAAGGATTTAATTTTCAAAACAGCCCCGGTATTGTGGGTTCAGAAAATAACTTAGAGTTTTTTAACAAAGTAAGACAGATAAACAAAGTTAGTGGTGGTAAGATGTTAAACGTACAAAAAGATCAGTACGATGTGATAAATCAATGGGCTAGTGCAAGCACAGATAACAGAATATTTTTAAACGAAGCTCTTCAAGAAGGAGCTAGAGTTATAAAAACACAAGTTATGAATATGTCAAAGGCAACTAGCAAAGTAAAATCTGCTATAGATGCTATTAATAATACCAAACAAGGTGTTATGAGTTTAAAAGATGCAGAATCTGTATTAGATTTTGCTATACAAAACAAAGGAGATTTTGCAAACGCTAGAACATATGCCATAAGAGCAGGTATGAAACAAAAAGATTTTGACGATTCTGTAAAGTTGTTAGTAACAAAAGGTATGATAGCTAGATTTACTAAATTAAAAGCAAATGGTAAAATAAAGTTTCGCACTAAACCTTTAGATGTTAATGATTTACAGAAACAAAATTTAGATGCTACAGGAGATGTTTTAAAAACTAATAAGAATGTAGACATAGTAAGTGTTCCTAATAAAGCTATAGAAGGAACAGGACTAGATGATTACATAGAACAAAACTACGAAGCTCTTTCTAAAATATTTGGAGAACAAAAAGTAGTTCTTAAACACATGCAAATATTGGCAAGAATATCAAGAGCTATAGCTAAAGGTGGAGATGATGATCTTATAAATTTATCTGGAGACGGCACTTTAAATATTAGTTTACAAGGATTGCAAAGTAGACTGTGGGCTATAGCATCTAACAGAGCTTCTTATCATTATGTCATGGCAGAGGTAATGCTATCTTTTGTAAAAAACAGAGATGCTGATTCTTTATTAGCATTTGCCATGGCTGATAAAGACTATACAGCAGCTTTTACAAAAGCTATAGTCACAGGAGACACAAGTATATTTGGAACAAGAAAGTTACAAGCCCCTGCATATTTTGTTGCAAGAGCTATAACCTTAGGGCCTATAGTTCAAGGTGCTTTTATGGATATAGAAAAAAAGGAAGGAGAGATGAATTTTAACGAAGCTCTAGCAATGTTTTTTATAAATAATCCAGAAAAAGATCCATATGCTATATTTCAAAATAAAGTAGATCCTAATTCACAGTTAGGTAAAAGAATGAGAATGACAACTGGTGCTCCCTTTGGTAAAAGAAACCTAGACTTATCTAGTTTTACACAAAGGTCTATGTATGTAAGAGAGCTTATAGATAAATTTATATCTTTAAGAGAAAATCCTGAAGAAGGAGAAAGTATAGGTCAGCTGTTTGAAAGAGCATACGATGAATTAAAAGCTCTTAAAGCTGGAGACGAAGCTAGTAAATATCAACTACCATAAAAAAAGGAGAAACAATGAAAGAAGAAAACAAAAACATGGGCAGATCAGACATGAGTGCTAGAGTACCTACACCCATGACAGAT
>Ga0114933_10005562_pt1 | contig 11427 bp, 8 predicted proteins | sample 4SBtaG_FD_89691 | JGI IMG/M metagenome (GOLD analysis project Ga0114933, IMG submission 89691) | Deep subsurface microbial communities from Kolumbo volcano to uncover new lineages of life (NeLLi) - 4SBTROV12_W25 metaG | ecosystem: Environmental > Aquatic > Marine > Volcanic | place: Kolumbo... | reverse complement strand
CTTACATGAAAAAACTGGATAAATTCCGACAAGCGTTGGAAACGGATAACCAGCGAATCATGCTACGGTACTTGGAGACAGGAAAGCAAAACCGTGACGCTCTGGGAAGTTGATATATATGCGGGAGAAGGACATCCCGATCGTGAAGGAATCAGTCTAACAGCGGATGCTAGAGACTTAGGGCTCTCAGGAACCGCGGGTATTGCCGCGGTGCGCAGTTATCTACTCGATGGCGACGTATCTGCAGAACAAGCCTCGAATATCGCCGAGACGCTATTGGCCGACAAAGTGGTGGAACGAACCATTGTCGCACCTGTTGGCGATGTGCAGTTAGCACAGAGTCCGGTCGATGGTGCTACCTCGATACATGTGATGCCCAAAGCCGGCGTAATGGATCCTGTGGCAGCGAGTGCGAAACAGGCAATGGCAGATGCCGGTGTCTTGGTCGACGAAGTACGCACCATGCGAAAGTACTGGGTTACAGGCCTGGAATCGAATGATCTTTCGACATTAGCTGCAAACTTGCTGGCGAACGACTCAATTGAACAAGTCGTGGTGGGACCACTTGAGATGGATCGCCTGCAAGTTGGATCCCCATACACTTATGAGTTAATCACGGTTCCGATCCGCTCGCTTGACGATGACGCACTGATGAAGCTCAGCAGTGAAGGGCAGTTGTACCTGACGCTCGTTGAGATGCAAACCATCAAAGCACACTTCGAAGCACTTGGTAGAGACCCGACAGATATCGAACTTGAGTCTGTTGCACAAACCTGGAGTGAGCACTGTTCTCATAAGACACTTGCCGGTCGTATTGCTTACCGTGACGAAAATGGTGAGCAACGATTTGAAAACATGCTCAAAGAGACGATCTTCGATGCCACGGTTCAAATTCGCGAACAACTAGGTGAAGACGATTGGTGCGTCAGCGTGTTTAAAGACAATGCAGGTATCGTTCGCTTCGATGATGACTACAACGTGGTCTTTAAAGTTGAGACGCATAATCATCCATCGGCACTTGAGCCGTACGGCGGTGCAAACACAGGGATTGGCGGTGTGATTAGAGACCCGCTTGGCACCGGTTTAGGTGCAAAGCCAATTTGCAATACGGATGTTTTCTGCTTTGCTGATCCATCGACTTCTCACGAAGATTTGCCACCTGGCGTGCTTCATCCGCGCCGCGTGATGAATGGCGTTGTTTCCGGCGTTCGTGATTATGGGAACCGAATGGGGATTCCAACGGTAAACGGGGCGGTTTACTTTGACGACCGTTATTTGGGGAACCCGCTGGTCTACTGTGGAAATGTTGGTCTGATTCCACGTGATAAATCATTCAAGGAAGTAATGGCTGGCGATTTGGTTGTTGCAATCGGCGGTCGAACTGGGCGTGATGGCATTCATGGTGCCACCTTTAGCTCAGCAGAACTAACCAGCGAAAGCGAAACCTTGTCGGGTGGTGCAGTTCAAATTGGAAATGCCATCACGGAAAAGATGGTGTTGGATGTTTTGCTGGAAGCTCGCGATCAGGGTTTATATACGGCGGTAACAGACTGCGGTGCAGGTGGTTTCTCCAGTGCTGTCGGTGAAATGGGCGAAGATCTCGGCGTTGTGGTCTGGCTCGAAAAAGCGCCGCTTAAATATGACGGCCTTTCATACACCGAGGTTTGGATTTCGGAAGCTCAGGAACGAATGGTCTTTTCCGTTCCGGAGTCTAACTGGGAAACGTTCCGGGAACTCTGTGAGTCCGAAGGAGTGGAAGCAACCGTCATTGGACAATTTGAGGACACAGGTCGATTGCACCTGACGTATCATGGTGAAACGGTCGGCGATATTTCAATGGAGTTCCTGCACGATGGAAGACCTCCGATCGTGCGTGATGCTTATTTTGATGCCGGCAATATTCAGCAACTTGAAGTGGTAGATGATGGTGGGTTCGGCGATGATTTGTTGGCTATTCTTGGAAGCTTAAACGTTGCTTCGAAGGAGTGGGTTATACGCCAGTACGACCATGAAGTTCAGGCCGGTAGCGTCATCAAACCGCTCGTCGGTGTAGCAAATGACGGCCCTGGTGATGCATCGGTCGTGCGTCCGGTGCTTGGCTCGAATCAAGCACTCGCAATTAGTTGCGGAATGAACCCACACTTTGGGGACTATGACCCGTACCATATGGCAGCGAGTGCCATCGACGAAGCGCTTCGCAATTGCGTCGCCGTTGGCGCGGACCCCTCACGCATCGCTATTCTGGATAACTTCTGCTGGGGATATACGGATCGTCCGGAAACACTTGGCTCACTGGTGCGTGCAGCACTTGCTTGTAAAGATGTGGCGATCAGTATGGGAACGCCGTTTATCAGTGGTAAGGACAGCCTCAATAACGAATTCAGTTACTTCGATGAGTCTGGTGATAAACAGACAATTTCCATTCCACCGACATTGTTAATCAGTGCCATGGGACAAGTTCCTGACGCTGCCAAATGCGTAACGATGGACTTGAAGTCCGCAGGAAATGCTATCTACCTGGTTGGAAAGACATCTGAGGAACTCGGCGGTTCACATTGGTCGCTTGTACGAGGGTTGTCTGGTGGTCAGGTGCCACAAATGGATACGTCGGTTGCCAAACCCACGTTTGAAGCGATGCACAAGGCGATACATTCCGGTACGGTACGTGCGTGTCATGATCTAAGTGAAGGTGGACTGGCCGTTGCAGCTGCCGAGATGGCATTCTCCGGTGGATTGGGAATTGAACTGGATCTATCGGCGATTCAGCTGTCGGGTGATGTGACGACAGAAGGCTTAAGCACCATAAAGCTTTTTTCAGAGTCGAACACGAGATTTCTTTGCGAGGTACCTGAAGAAAAGGCAAGCGATTTTGAGGCTTGCTTTGAGGGGCTTACCGTGTCGCGAATCGGCAGTGTAACGAACGACGGAGTTTGCAAAGTTATCGATGGCGAGACCACGCTAATTGAATCAGAAATTACAGCACTCAAGGAAGCCTGGCAAAAACCACTGCGATGGTAATGCAACTTGGATCTGTCAGTGAATAGGTAACCATAGGAATTAGAAATGGCGACACCACGCGTGCTAGTGCTCCGGGCACCGGGGACAAATTGCGATCATGAGACGAAGTTTGCATTTGAGCAAGCTGGCGGCAACGCAGATCGTGTGCATATCAATCGACTGCTGGAGAATCCTTCCCTAGCCAGCGACTATCAAATACTCTGTATCCCGGGTGGATTCAGTTATGGTGATGACGTAGCCGCCGGCCGGATTTTGGCAAACCAAATGAGAAATCACCTGAGTGAAACCATGCAGCAGTTCAAGGCTGATGGCAAGCTGTTGCTCGGGATCTGTAATGGGTTTCAGGTGTTAATCAAATCAGGCGTCTTGCTTGATGATGACGATCGTGGCGAACCGGCTACGTTGACCTGGAATGATCACGGTCGATATGAAGATCGATGGGTTTATCTCAAGGTAAACTCTGAGACGCCGTGTGTATTCTTACAGGGGATTGAGCAGATGTATCTCCCGATCGCACATGCAGAAGGGAAATTCGTTACGCGTGATCAACAGGTTTTCGATTCGTTAAGCCGAAGTAGTCAATTTGCATTGCACTATGTAAACAGTGATGGTTCAGCAGCTGAAGGATTCCCTGCTAATCCAAATGGTGCACAAGCCAATATTGCCGGAGCATGTGATGCATCCGGACGTGTGCTTGGTTTAATGCCGCACCCAGAAAGGTTTCTCGATCCGCTACAGCATCCACGCTGGACTCGTGAGGAATTACAGGATGAAGGTGACGGCATGGCGATCTTCAGAAATGCCGTGCAGTTCTTTGCGTAGAATTACTTAGCCGCGAAACCTTATAAGTGCAGTTCGCACTGTTCCGATTCGCAGTCGTTGGCAGCCGAGAGCTTGTAGCGACGTCGAGCGACCCATTTGTATAGCATTCTCCAAATGGGCAAAGAAAACGGGATGTGTAGCAACGGCATCACAGGATAGAGCCGTGGTAGCTTTCTCGACAGATAGCGTATGGCTGACGCGCCACCGCGCGGTTCGCCAATTTGCGGAATGACGTACATTTGATCCATCATCTGGTCGTGCGTCAGTTGTGGTGCGACTTCTTCTACCTGGGGATCATGCAGCGAAAGGAACGATAGTTTGTTACCTGAATCCCAGCGGTGAAGTCTGTTTACTTGCTTTTGACAAAAACCGCAGTGACCGTCGTAGATGACTACGTCACGATCTGGGTGCTCGGCGATGCTTGGCAGTTGAATCATTACTTATCCGGCCTCACGCAGCATTTCATCAATGTCGAATTCTTCATTTAACGATGCCATTAATTGATCCGCTGAGGATGTGCTAGCGACGTCCGTATCCCAATCATCGTCATCATCTTCGGTATCATCATTGCTGCTCTCATTGTAAACGGGCATTAGAGCCGGTGGTCTAACCCGAGGAGCCGATTGTGAAATTGGAGCTGGTCCTGCGGTTGTTACTGAGACACTCGACTCTGTTCTATTTCCAGTTCGTTTGAGAGCTAATCGATATATGATGGCGGACCCGGCAAAAAACAAAAGGATGGTGACCATCATGGACGGTTTGAATGCGAAAAGAGCACTGTCCGTGGCTGTCTCAGGCAAAAGAGATGCGGGCATGTACGCTGTTTGAACCAGGACCGAGTCAATTATCAACGACTCAACTCCCAGCACAATCAGGAAACATCCGATGGCTAGTGTGATCGCGCGTAACATGGGGTTGCCATTTGTTCATTAGGGTTTATGAATGGACAGACATTACACTTAATGCCTCTTACTTCTTATCGAGCAGGCGTGTGATGATGAGTTAGTCGGGATAGCAAGATTAGTCATTGGTCAGACGGCTTGGTGGTGTAACCCTCACAGACAGTACAACCGGCGTGCTTGTGACGCACTTAATCTTCCCAAAATGAATGGGCAGAGAGTGAGTCGATTCAAATCTCATGGAAATAACCGCATCTTGGTATAGGACTTAACAGCGGGCATGATTATAAAGAAATGAAGTCTTCTGAATTTGACTACACACCCACGTATGACGGCTCACTGCAGGTGAGCATTCCTAAGAAAATGGCATGACCGAGAGAGCAAGAATTCTCTGGATCCCTCCTGCTGATGATCGTCAGGATCTTCCATCAGCCATTCAGGATCTCTTTGATGTAACACGCGTGGGCTCATGGGACGAAGCCTTATCGCAACTCTCCACATCGCCGTTTGACGGAGTGTTCTCAGCAACATCTGCCGGACGGCCAAGTGGTATCGGCAAAAACGTTTTTGATACGTTTTGGATTGTCGACCAAATGCCTCAGGGAATGGCACTTGTGGATGAGAATCAACAAATCCTCTGGGGAAATCAGCAACTTCATAAATGGGCCGATCTCGATAATGTGATCGGCCTTAATTTGTATAACTGCGTTGGTGATCCAGAGTTGCTCGGCCCGGACCTGTCGCCATGTATTTCAGCTCAGTCAACCAAAGAGGTTTGCTATTCGGTCTTACGAGTGGATGACAATGTCTATTTCCGCATGGAGGCTTTGTCCATCGGTGGTCTGTCGGATCGCAACATGGTGTTGGTGATATTTCAGGATATCTCGAAGGACAGGTTGTATCGCATGAAGCTTGATGCGATACACGAAGCCGGAATTGAAATGGCCAATCTCCGTCCGGAAGAGATCTTCCAGATGGAAGTTGATGATCGAATTGACTTGCTGAAGTCCAATATTCTTCACTACACACAGAGTCTGCTCAATTACGAGTACATCGAAGTACGGTTACTCAATCAGAAGAGCGGGGAATTGATGCCGTTGATTTCGTCGGGAATTGACAGGGAAGCGGCCGAGCGAAGTCTTGAAGTCGGCACGGAAAAGAACGGTGTTACGGGATTTGTTGCGGCGACGAGCCAGAGCTACCTGTGTGACGACACTGGCCATGATCCCCTTTATATTCCGTCGTTTTCTAACGCGAAGAGTTCATTGACAGTGCCACTTAAGTGGCAAAAACAAGTCGTAGGCACATTTAACGTTGAAAGCCCTGAAGTCAGTGCGTTTTCAGAGAGTGATTTGCATTTCGTAGAACTGTTTGCTCGAAATGTTGCGGTAGCAATCAACACACTCGACTTGCTAATTGCTCAGCAAACCAACACCGCTCAAAAAAGTGTTGAAGCGATTCATAGCCAGGTTGCATTGCCGATCGACAAGATCCTCAATGAAACGGTGAACATCATGGAGCGTTACATTGGCCATGAACCGGAAGTAGCAGATCGCCTGAAACGGATCTTGCGAAATGCACGGGATATCCGTCAGGTAATTCACAAGGTTGGACAGACGCTTGCACCTGCTGAAGCAGTTCCGGATGGTGCACAGCTCGATGTGCGCCCACTATTGTCGGGTAAATATGTGTTAGTGGTGGATGCTGATGAATCAGTGCGAAATGACGCACACGGCCTTCTGGCAAGGTATGGCTGTGTTGTTGAAACGGCACAATCCGGTGGTGAAGCGGTCAATATGGTGCGCAATAGTACAGCGGAGGAGTCATACTCTGCGGTGATTGCAGATATCTCGCTGCCGGATATGAGCGGCTATGAATTGCTGACACAGTTACAGGACGCCATGAATTACGCGCCGCTGATTCTTATGACTGGATTTGGTTATGATCCGGGCCACTCCATTGTGAAAGCGCGTCAGGCGGGTCTGCACGAGAACGCCGTCTTGTATAAACCATTTAGGCTCGATCAGTTGATAGAAACGGTTGAGATGATGGTTCAATTGAGCACGGGTGATTCCGGTCAATAGTCAATTGGATGGACGCACCGATCTTTTCACCGATTGATTGACGATGCATATTGCACAAGCGGTTATCTATGGCGCTGGAATTATTGCTGGGCATACAGCGATCTGTGTAACCGTTCTCAATCGAATTCAAGGGATCGGGATTTCCCACGGCGAGGAACGTGTTCTCAAGCGAGTGTTGTACTTATTCGCTGCGTCGATGCTCGGTTACATTGCATACATCTTTATTGCCAGCCACGGGCAAGTGCTTGCCAAACTGCATCAAACGGCACCGACTTACTTCAATTTGTGCCTTTACTGGATCATGTTTCTTGCGGTGTTTAGACCATTACAAGTACTACGTGATCGGTGTGCGAAAGATTGGCGTTTGGAGAAATCCGAAGTATTACACGTGCCAATTGAAGACCAATATGAGTGGGCTGGGGCGACTCGATTTCCTCATTGGCCACGTTACAAGTGGAATCAGGTGTTGTCTTTAGAGGTGAATCAAAAGAACGTCTTTGTGGATGATCTTCCTGAGTCGCTAGACGGAATGACCATTACACACATTTCAGATTTTCATTTGGTGGGTATTCCCGGAAAGCCTTTTTTCCAGTGGGTGACTCAGCAGGTAAATAAGCTCGAATCTGATCTTATCTGCGTCTCTGGTGATATCATCGACTCACCGGAGTGCGTGGAATGGCTTTCCGATATCTTTGGTGAAATGAAGGCGCCGCACGGAAAATATTTTGTGCTTGGGAATCACGATATCCGGAAACTCGAACGATCAGAATTGATTTCCACACTTGAGAGTCTCGACATGAAGTGGGTAGGCGGAACGAGTCAAGTCATTGATGTAAACGGAGAACCTGTTCGCATTTGCGGTACGGAAATGCCTTGGGCGGATTCCAACCCGGAGATTGCCCTGGATCGTGAAGTCTCGTTTTCCATTGCCGTCATACACAGTCCGGACCCGATCAATTGGGTTCGCCAAATCGACGTGGAATTGGCTCTGGCCGGGCATTTGCATGGAGGCCAGATTCGATTGCCCTTGATTGGCCCTGTTGTCTCGCCAAGTATACACGGAGTTCGAATGGCATCAGGAGTGTATCGTCGAGGGTCAACGATGTTACACGTATCACGTGGCATAAGTGGATTGCAACCTATCCGCTGGCGATGTCGGCCGGAGATAACGCAATTGGTAATTCGCCAACGTTCATGAGTCAAAACGTAAATGGCTATAATTACCCTAACCGTTATTCTTTTGTATTAGGATTTAATGACATCCTTTATGCACTCAGCTAATCAGAAACTCTTGTTTGCCGCGATGACAGGAGACTGGTTAGTAACTCAGTGCGATTGGTTTACCGGCGGACTCATCACTGTCTCCATGCCACCAGTAGTCCATACACGTATGGGGCAGAGTCGAGATGTGCATAGAGAGGATTGTCGAATCCAGCATCACTTAAGAATTGCTGAATCTGCCGCGGGTCACATAATGCTAACTCTGGATGGTGCTGTACAAAGTCCATTGTCATCACAGCACGCGATAAGTCACCTTGTTCTTGTCCTTCGAATATATCTACCAGTGCAAACCGACCGCCTTCATCAAGTGCATTAAATAGTTTGGAAAAGAGTGATGGCCACTGCGTGATATCCATGGTGCGAAGTGCATTGGCCATGATAATGATGTCGTAGCTGCCAGATGCGAGCTCTGCGGTTTGTGGATCACCTTGAATGTAGGAAACTCTCTCACCAAGCCCGATTTGATCTACGGTTTTCTTGGCAGCCTCGAGTGCATCGGGAAGATCGAGTAGCGTCACGTGGCTTTCCGGGTCAGTGTGTGCAAGTGCAAGACTCCATACACCCGATCCACTGCAGATGTCCAGAATCCGTGGCGATTTGTCATCTGTACTCGTGCCCAGATATCGGGGGACGAGCATCGCGGAGGGAGTTTCCAGCCACTGTGTTGCGACTCTGCGTTGCCGAAACTCCTCGGGCACTGGCTTGGAGTTTCCCGCTAACGCTGCATCGAGTTCGTGCCAACGTGCCTGACCAAAATCATGGTCGTGCTGTGTTAATAAGCGAACCATTTGGCTTACGGTGTAGTGGTCTCCGTACTTTGCGAGTACGTCCGATGTGACGAGTACATCAAGCACGGACTTGAGCACGTTGGCTGGGGCGGAAAGTGTATCGGCTAACTCGCCGAGCGTCTTTTGGCCTTCAATCAATGCGTCGAGTATTCCGGATCGTCTTGCCAAATGGAAGGTCTCCTGAACGGCGCACTGATTTGCCATGTCTCGATAGAGTTTAAGTGTGTTTACCTGAGCTTCTGACATTGATGAGTCTTTGTACGTTGTGAAGTGTAAGTTTGTGAGAAGTTGTGCTCGTTATACCAGCGGGAATAGCCACGCCCCGATCAAGGTGGCAGCCAGTCCGGAGATTCCAGTAATACAGCTCATCGGCGTAATCGTCTTGAGTGCTTCGGATTCGGTCATGCCACTCATTTTGCAAACCACCCAAAATCCGCTGTCGGCCATCCATGCAATCGGCTTGGAGCCGGTACCGATTGCAAGTGCTAAGTAGACCGGGTGATACCCAAGGCCGTCGGCTGATGCCAATGAACTGAAAATCGCAGCCGTTGTGATCATCGCAACGGTTGAGGATCCTTGCGCTGTGCGAATTACCATGGTAATTAGCCAGACAATTGGCAAGATTAACAACGGTGGAAAATCGGCACTGCTCATGGCTGTGATGTATTCTTTAATTCCGCATTGGCGAATCGCTTCACCGAATCCACCGCCAGCTGATGTGATCAGAATAATAACGCCGGCACTGGCAAGCGCATCTTGCGATGCTTTTCCCATCTTCGAGCGATCCATGTCAGGTCGTGTCAGAAGTGTGATGAATGCGACGGCGGCCGCAATAATTAATGCGACATTCTTATCGCCTAGCGTCATGATCCATTCTGGTGGTGCAATGGGCTCTTCAAGTCCTTCACAATAGGTCTTGGTAAACGTTGCCATGGCTATAAGTACAACCGGTAGGAGGATTGGCGCAATGGCAATCCAAAATGATGGCAGTTCGCTATCCGGTTTTTCACTTTGTTTTCTCAGATCTTCCAGGCGAGCATCCGGTGAGTCTCTTAACGGAATCTCCATGCGTCCGTTTAACCACTTGGCAAACGTGTATCCACAGAAACTTGCTACCAATCCGACGCAGCAACCGGCAACGATCATGGTGATGATGGAAACATTGAATTCTTCCGCTACGACCAGTGGTCCGGGAGTAGGGGGTACCAGCGAGTGAGCCATGCTGCCGCCGGCAACAATTGCCATGATCATCAGAAGGTAGTTTTCTCCCAGTTTCATCCGCATCGCTTTAGCAAGCGGCACCATTAGGTAAAACACGGTGTCAAAGAAGACAGGAATTGACAGCAGAAAGCTACTTCCCACGAATGATACGGATGCCCGTGCTTCACCAAAGAGTTTGAGCAATGTCCGAACGATTTTGTCGGCCGCACCACTATCAAGTAGGCACTTGCCGATGAGGGATGCCATCGCAATGAGAATACCAATTTTGCCGCACATGGAACCAAATCCATTTGCAACGCGTTTCATCGAGGACGTCTCGGAGATTGACTTGATATGCTGCTGCCGATCATGGCTATATAGCTTGTATTCGTGACTGTCCTGATCGGTTGGTGTCGACGTATGGCTTTTAAGCCAAGTTTGGTCGAAATCTCCTTTTGCGTACTCTTCCAGAGAGTCGCTAGACGTCATCACTGCTACGGCCATTCCAGCTAATAATAAGGCAATGAATGCATGAAGCTTGATGACAAGGATGCCGATCAGAACGATGGTAATTGCCAAACCAAGGATTAACAGTGGGTGCATAGTATGCTTCTATCTATTAGTGATGCTGTTAAAAATACTGTTGTATTGTGATTGTTGGCACTTTGCCGGATATTTGTGATCACCTGCTATAATAAATAATGTAGTGAATCACCACGAATTGAACGATGACTTAACGGAACGATTACGCGTAATGAAGGTGCAATTGCGGTCGTACATTTGGCAATTCTTTGCCATTTTGACATCGGTACTGCCTGCAGCAGTCTGTGCGCAGGAGTCATCGGAAGAACAACTCGCGTTTTTTGAGAAACGCATCCGACCAGTGCTGGTGGAACATTGCTACCAGTGTCATTCCCGGAACGCCGCGACGAAAGAGAAACTTCGTGGAGGACTCTATCTGGACAGTAGGCAGGGAATACTAAAAGGCGGTGAAAGCGGCGCGGCTGCGATTGCGGGTAAACCAGCTGAAAGCCTCTTGCTCAGCGCATTGAAATTTGAATCCTATGAAATGCCACCTGACGGTAAGTTGTCCGCTGAGGTGATCGCGGACTTTGAGAAGTGGATAGCCGATGGCATGATTGATCCTCGCGACGGGCAAATCGTGGCGGGCAGAAAGATAGACATCGAAGCAGAGAGGGAGTTCTGGGCGTACCAACCGCTGAGCCAACCCGCAATTCCGGCAGTGCTGGATGTGCAGCCGGCGACGCCAATCGACGCATTTATAATCCAAAAGCTACAAGAACATGGCATGCAGCAAGTTGGCCGTGCCGACCG
>Ga0114933_10005561_pt1 | contig 11429 bp, 9 predicted proteins | sample 4SBtaG_FD_89691 | JGI IMG/M metagenome (GOLD analysis project Ga0114933, IMG submission 89691) | Deep subsurface microbial communities from Kolumbo volcano to uncover new lineages of life (NeLLi) - 4SBTROV12_W25 metaG | ecosystem: Environmental > Aquatic > Marine > Volcanic | place: Kolumbo... | reverse complement strand
GCCAGCTGCGGGAGGGTCAACGGATCGGCAATGTGGTTCTCCATCGCCTCAATGGCCCGAACAGCAGTTTGACTGGCCGTGCCGTAACGCTCAGCGATACCCGCCCGCTGAGGTCCACCAGAGGGGCGAATATCAGTATGCATGTACCAATCACTAACCCTCTGCGCGAGATCCCCACCGCAATGTTCGGTAATTAATGCATGCATCAGATCGAGAGGCGCGATGCCGCCAGCACAGGTAATCCGGTCCCGATCGATGACGTACAAGGTGCGTTCGATAAACAGATCAGGCGACGCCTCCGCCAACATGCCAGCATGCTCCCAATGGACGGTCATACGCCGACCTACCATGACACCGGCGGCTACGAGTATCACGGGGCCGCCCGAAATTCCGGCCAGAACCACGCCTCGCTGTGCGAGTTGCCGTAACCATTTGAAGACCCGGTCATCGTGAAACCGCGCTGGGTCTCCGCCAGCGAAAACGAACACATAGTCAAAATCGAACTGCTCGCCTACACGGGCTGTTGCCTCCACAGCCATACCATCGGAGCTTTCGGCGTGCGACCCCTGGGCTGCGATGTGACGGACACTGTAGACCAAGCGGCCTGCTAACAGGTTTGCGGCTCGTAGGGGCTCAACGACAGCCGAGTATGACAGCAAGGCAAACCCGTCGATTGACAGACAGCCAACACGGATTGGGACTTTATTTAGATAGCGTAATTCCATTTTAAGAAAGAAACCGTCTTTTTTTCGACTGTCAAGGCTAGCAAACGTCACTGATCATGTGCCTAGCAAGAACCCTTTAGAGGCAACAGTGTATGAAATACTCGGGATGGAAGGTCTTTTGCCAAGCGCTTTACGGCAACAAGAGCTGGGAGCCCGTATGGCGCGACCCGGCACCCAAGCCCGCTTATGACATCATCGTAGTCGGCGGCGGTGGCCACGGGTTGGCAACAGCATACTACCTTGCCAAGGAATACGGTCTCACCAACGTGGCCGTATTGGAGAAAAGTTGGATCGGTTCAGGCAATGCAGGCCGAAACACTACGATCATCCGCTCAAACTATCTGCTGCCCGGCAATGAGCCGTTCTATGAACTCTCGATGAAATTGTGGGAGAATCTGGAACAGGATTTCAATTTCAACGCGATGGTGTCACAACGCGGCGTCATCAATCTGTACCACTCCGATCCGCAACGCGACGCATTTGCTCGGCGTGGAAACGCCATGCACATGGCCGGTGCCGATGCGATCCTTTTGGACGAACAGGGCATACGTGAGCTCTGCCCGTTTCTCGATTTTGACAACGCGCGCTTTCCCATCAAGGGTGCTTTGTGGCAGCGACGCGGCGGTACAGCCCGTCATGACGCTGTAGCTTGGGGTTACGCGCGTGGCGCAGACCAGCGTGGCGTCGATATCATCCAAAATTGCGAAGTAACCGGATTTCAGATCAAAGGCGGCCGCTGCATCGGTGTCGAAACCGCACGCGGTCCGATCACCGCAAAAAAAGTAGCCGTCTGCGTTGCCGGATCGTCTAGCCGCGTGATGGCCCAAGCCGGCTTCCGCCTGCCAATCGAAAGTCATGTTCTCCAAGCCTTTGTGAGCGAGGGGCTAAAGCCAATCCTGCCGGGTGTCATAACCTTCGGTGCCGGTCATTTTTACGTCTCGCAATCGGACAAAGGCGGACTTGTGTTCGGCGGTGATATTGACGGTTACAACACCTACGCACAGCGCGGAAATTTACCGATCGTAGAAGACGTCTGCGAAGGCGGCATGGCGATCATGCCTATGATTGGCCGCGCCCGATTATTGCGTATGTGGGGGGGTCTCGTCGACATGTCTATGGATGGATCTCCGTTCATCGACAAAACTACCGTGGACGGTCTCTATTTTAATGGCGGCTGGTGTTATGGCGGCTTCAAAGCTACGCCAGCGAGTGGCTGGTGCTACGCCCATCTGCTGGCCAAGGAAGAACCGCATCCAGTGGCGACCGAACTTCGTCTCGAACGCTACAAACTCGGTCACATGATCGACGAAAAGGGCGCCGGCGCCCAACCAAACCTGCATTGAGGAGGGCGTTCAGATGCTAATCAATCATCCGCACCTAGGCCCACGCGACGCCGCGGAGTTCGTCTATCTTGGCGACGCATCATTGATAAACCGGCCCGACTGGCAAAGCGAAAACGCGTCAGACGAATTTTACGAATACCTCTATCTGCGCGACAATCCAGCCGGTGTGACCCGCGAATTGTGGTTCCACGAGCAAGGGGACCGGTCCTGGCTCGTGGTCACACGTAACACGCTAACCCACGAGATCACGAAAGTTGAGCTTGCTCGCGACATAGCTCTGGCCGCGGGACGCTAGAAATGAGCCAGCCGTATAGGATAAACGGCGGTCTAATCGCCCGCGATAAACCGCTCTCTTTCAGCTTCAACGGTGAGCAACTCGAGGGATATAGCGGCGACACGCTCGCTTCTGCATTAATCGCCAACGGGCATCGTCTCGTCGCACGCTCGTTCAAATATCACCGCCCACGCGGCATTTTCAGCGCCGGTTCGGAGGAACCGAATGCTCTGGTACAACTCCGTAATGGTGCCTTTCAAGAGCCTAATACTCGGGCCACGGTTGCGGAACTATATGATGGTCTCGATGCGACTAGCCAAAACCATCGAGGGTCACTTAAGTTCGACCTGATGGCGATTAACGACCTACTGTCGCCGCTGCTATCGGCTGGCTTTTACTATAAAACTTTCATGTGGCCAAAATCCTTCTGGGAGAAGGTCTACGAGCCGGCTATCCGTGCCTCCGCCGGGCTCGGCCGGCTATCCGGCGAAGCTGATCCGGATAGTTACGATAAAGGGTTCCTGCATTGTGATGTTCTCATCGTCGGCGGAGGGCCGGCTGGCCTCGCAGCTGCGTTGGCCGCCGGTCGCGCCGGCACTCGGGTCATTCTGGTCGACGAGGACTTTTTACCTGGCGGCCGGTTAAACGCCGAAACCTTGGAGGTCGATGGCATCCCGGGCGCAGACTGGGCAGCAAAGACCTTAAAGGAACTGACCAACATGCCAAACATGCGCGTGATGACGCGCACCACCGTTTATGGGGCCTTCGATCATGGGATATATGGCGCGCTTGAGCGGCGGACCGACCATCTGGCCGCGTCAGATGGAAAGCCGCGACAGGTGCTGTGGAGGATCTATTCCAAGCAGGCCATTCTATGCACCGGCGCCACGGAACGCCCAATCGCATTCGGTAACAACGATCGCCCCGGTGTGATGCTGGCCGGTAGTATTCGCGCGTATGTCAATCGCTGGGGAGCCACCCCTGGCAAGAGTGTTGCGATATTTACCATCAATGACGACGGTTGGCGCACCGCACAGGATCTCGCGGCGAAAGGGATTAACGTAACCGCCATCATTGATAGCCGGGACAAACCGGCCTTCGCACCGGTGCCGGGCGCAACCATCATCACCAACGGGCGGGTCTTCGATGTCGCAGGGCGCAAAGGTGTGACAGCGATAAAGCTAACGAATGGCCAGACCATCGACGCGGATTGCCTTGCCGTAGCCGGCGGTTGGAACCCCAACGTGCAACTAACATGCCACCAGCGCGGGATCCCACAGTGGCGCAATGACATCGCGGCCTTTGTTCCCGGGGACGAGATACCCGCCGGCATGATGGTTGCCGGCGCCGCGAACGGCGCATTGAGCCTTGGTGCTGCTCTCAAACAGGGAACCGAAGCCGGCAACGCGGTGGCAGAAAATACCGGTCAAAAACCCACATCGATGTTAGCGCCACAAGCAGAAGACGAACCATGCGAAACCATCGCTTTCTGGCATGTCAGCGAGAGCAAGAACCGTGCTTGGTTAGACTTGCAGAACGACGTTACCGTCAAGGATGTTCAGCAGGCTGCCCAGGAAGGTTTTCGTTCAGTAGAGCATCTCAAACGTTACACGACGCTCGGCATGGCCACCGACCAGGGTAAGACGGCGAATATAGGCGCGCTGGCCATCATGGCGGAGTTCATGGGTAAATCAATTCCAGAAATCGGGACGACAATCTTTCGCCCCCCATATACACCCGTCTCGATAGGCGCATTCGCCGGCCGGTCCCGCGGCAAAAATTTTCGACCCACCCGCCTGACCCCAAGCCATAGATGGGCGGCAGAACAGAATGCGGCTTTCGTCGATGCCGGCATGTGGCTGCGCGCGCAATGGTTCCCCAAGGAGGGCGAAATCCATTGGCGGCAATCTGTCGACCGTGAGGTCCTGCAGACCCGAGCCTCGGTAGGCATATGTGATGTGACGACGTTAGGCAAAATCGACGTGCAAGGCCGGGACAGCGCGGAATTCCTTAACCGGCTCTACGCGAACGGTTTCGCGAAGCTCCCTGTTGGTAAAGTCCGCTATGGGTTGATGCTACGTGAAGACGGCATGGCGATGGATGACGGCACTACGGCGCGCCTATCCGATAACCACTTTGTCATGACTACGACCACTGCCAACGCAGTTAGCGTATTCCGACACATGGAGTTCTGCCGCCAATGTTTGTGGCCGGGAATGGACGTCCATTTGATCTCAGTCACTGAACAATGGGCACAAATTGCGGTGGCTGGTCTCAATTCCCGGAAACTCCTGCAGAAAATCGTGGATAACACTCACGATATTTCTAACGAGGCCTTTCCCTTCATGGCCTGCGGGGAGGTCACGCTGTGCGGTGGCATCCACGGTCGTTTGTTCCGGATTTCGTTTTCCGGTGAGCTGGCATACGAGATCGCGGTTCCGGCTCGCTATGGCGACGCACTGATGCGTGCGTTGATGACTGCAGGCGAAGAGTACGATGTTGTCGCCTATGGCACGGAAGCACTCGGCGTCATGCGGATCGAAAAGGGCCATGCGGCCGCCAACGAACTCAATGGACAGACCACCGCCAGGGACTTGGGTATGGGCGCCATGGTCTCGAAGAAAAAGGATAGTATCGGCAGCATCCTATCGGAACGGACCGAACTGAACCGAGAGGACGGTTTAGCACTGATCGGTTGTGTGCCTGTCAACCGATCAGAGATCCTCAGTGCGGGTGCCCATTTTATTTCGCACGGCAAAGATATCACTATGGAAAATGACGAAGGTTGGATGACCTCGGTCGCGTTCTCGCCAAGCCTTGGCCATTCTATTGGTTTGGGTTTTATCAAACGTGGCGCCGCGCGCTTAGGCGAAACTGTCGTCGCAGCCGATCCTGTGCGCGGTCAACAAATAGAAGTCGAAATCGTCTCCCCACATTTCATCGATCCAGAAGGAGAACGGCTCCGTGCCTGAAACGACCTTGACGGCTTGCCTAGCCTTAGACGGTTATCACAAACAGTTCGGCGACACTGCGTTAAAGGAGCTTACAAACCAATCCTTAGTGTCAATAGCAGTGCCGCTTGGAGGCGACGATGCGCTGCGAGAAGCAATGACCTCCGCTTACGGCGCAACTTTCCCTGCGCCTGGCAGCACCATCCTGTCGACGGACGGCTCAATACGTTTCCTGGGCCTCCAATCAAAGGAATGCTTTGCGCTGTTCGAAAGCAACGGTAACGAAGCCGTTGGCATAATCTCCAATGCTCTAGGAGAGGCGGCCTACTACACTGATCAATCTGACGGTTGGGCTATGCTGCTGCTTTCGGGCCCCCTGGCCCTCACCTCACTGGAACGCATTTGCACTCTTGATCTGGCTCCTACTAGGTTTTCATTAGGTAGCGTGGCACGCACCGCTATGGAACATTTAGGCGTTATTGTCCTACACAATGACAAAGACAGTTATTTACTCATGTCGCCACGGTCCTCAGCACCATCTTTCCTGCACGCAGTCGAAACTTCTATCAAGAACGTTCTTTAGGATAGGTATCAACTAAAATATTTCAGTCCAGTGGGACCACTAACTGCATGGACGGCTCTAATTTCATGCATATTCATAATGACACCATTCTAAATAATGCGGCTAATACAGAATGTTGCATAAAAAAACAAAAACTTAACTTTCGCATGAAATATATTTTCAGATTACTTCCATTTTCTTTTTTTATAATTTTGCCATCCTGTATTTCTACAGTCGACATTTTTCCATCAAATGGCGTTGGTTATTCTTCAATTTGGAATATTGAAAACTATCCCCCACGCGTCGTAATTCAGGACGCGAAAAACATTAAAAAACATAAAATAAAAATAAAAAATTTTCCTCTAAAATGTGGTAATTTTAAAGAATTCTTAGCATTTAAATTATTATCCTTTGACGAATTTGGAAATTCTTATTCATCCAGTGCCGTTTCGGTAAATCTCAATAATGAGAATTTATTTATTACTAATAAGCATTCCGTACATGGGAGACATGGATTTTTCCTCATAGATAGCAGGGGAAATTATTCCGAAGCTAAATTAAAATTTAAACACTCCAATATATTTAATAACTATAAAAACGAAGATATAATTGATGAAAATATCGCAATAGACTTGGCCGTACTGACCCCCATAGGAAAAAACCAATTAAATTTTGTATCAAAACCATTGTATGAAAAAAGTAATTTCTCTGGGAAAGTAATTTCTATGGGATTTCCCGGTGGCAACCCATTAATTTCTATCGCTTACGCTTATTCTAACCCTAATTACCTTGTTATATATGATGAAAATCCTTTTTATAGTATTGAAGGCTCCTCGGGCGGTGGTGTTTATGACTGCATTACGGGTAAATTGGTTGGATTAACTTTTTCGACGCCTTCTATTCCACAGGGGATAAACCCAAAAACCGGAGAGAAAGTAAAAATATATGGTAAGGAACAACTGAAACATTTCTCTTTAATCGCACATTATTCTATACACTCAGAAATTATAAAGAATACAATTTCAACTATGAACCAGTGAATATTGCCAGCATCGAATTTTCCTATTTAAAGGAACCGATTGCGCATGGCGGCGATCCACAAACAAATATATGTCAAACGCAGGTTCGTTGCCCAGGCATTTTCCGTTCAGCGCACTGCCGGAATACGGTATACACGGCCGGTCTTTTCCAAATCATCGCGGGTCCAAGGCGGGCCGACACCATCGATCATCCAGCACAGGATCTCCCATAGGTCACGGTCGGTAACCACATCGTCCAGCGGTTCTAGGGCTTCCGGCAAGGCGAAGAGATCCAAGCCACTCGGGAACGGCTCGCCACTGCGGCCGACAAAAACGAGAGCGTAGACCATACCGGACGGTGCCTGGAGGTAGCCCGGTTCGGTTAATCCGATACGGTCGAGATTAAAAGCCTGGGAGAAGAACCCCCGGAATTCTGCGTAATGGCCAACCCGTTCCTCGCGCATCACAAAGGCGTGTCGTTTGTCTGTTAGGTCGGGTGCATCGACGATGGTGATATCGTTCATGCTTTAGCCCTCCTGAGTTTGATGTCGCGCCAGGAAGTCGCAGATGAGTTCGCCAATTTCAGCGCCCGAATCCTCCTGCAGAAAATGGCGTCCGGTGACCATATGCGGTCCTTCAGCATGAGGCAGCATCCGTTTAAAACGCAGCGCGAAAGTCGCCGCGTCGAAGACCTCATCCTCGCGACCCCATACGATCAACGTCGGCCAATCGGTCTTCGACAATTCCTCCTCCAGCCACTCAAACCGGGCAATAGCAGCATCTGACGCGACGAGCGGTATCCATCGAGGCCAGGTCCAGGTAAGTAGCCGGCTTGCCGGATCCGGTAAGGCCGCCTCATAGACTGATTGAGCTTCGTCGCGAAATTGCTCGCGCCCGACCACCGACAAGTAGGTCCCACGGCCTACGAGGGCGGCATGATTACCAAGCATATATGGACCAACCATTGGTGCATGCATCATCCGCCAAGGGAAGATACGGGTATGAAATTCTGCCGGCGGTGTGGGCCAGGCCCAGGTGCTCATGATGACGAGAGCGCGTATGCGTGCGGCTTCTTTAAGTGCCAGGGATAGACCGGTTGGCCCGCCCCAGTCGTGGCAGACTACGGTCAGATCGCGCAAATCGAGCTGCCGGGTTAGGGAGACGAGATTGGCGATATGGCTGTCCAGGTTGTGCGCGTGCTCGCTGACTGGTTTTTCAGAAAATCCAAAGCCAATCTGGTCAGGCACGATGACACGGTGACCAGAAGCCAAAAGCGCCGGGATCGTCTTACGCCACAGGTATCCCCAGGTAGGGTTGCCGTGCAGCAACAGCACAGGATCAGCCGCCCCTTCGTCGATATAGTGCATGCGCCAACCGTTCACCTGCACCGTACGTGCTTGATGCGGCCACTCGGCCCGCGCCGCCGCCGGTAACGTTTTAAACCTGTCGCCCATCATATGGTTGTCCTACCGCGGTCCGGTAAAAGGGTGTTTGCTATCCCGCTGTACTGCTGGACCTAAGTCCCGCAACCTATTCATTCAATATCGGGCTTAATCAACTTGATGATGCTGGATGTGTCGAGGTGACTGTTGCCATATGAGGTCTCCGCAAAAGGTTATTTTGAGTGGATCAGATGAGTTTATAAGCGTGCGCCGGACGCCTAAACAAGGTTCGACTGTTTCAGGTCGAATTTTGACAACCCATGGGTTTCATACAATTCCATAATGACAGCATCGCGCCCCACCTCGATTAAGGAGAAGTATGCTCTCTGCCGAATAAATCGAACAGTATCACTGCGACGTCTACGTCATACTTGCCGACTTTCAATTGAGGTCCTGCTCCTAGAGGAGAGAACGACTATGCACTAACATAAAATTCGGACCATTCGGTGGGGACTGATCACCGTACCTGCCCAGACTGGCCAGAGAATTTCGGCACAATGACTGCGATTCATCAAATGGAGAGAGCGATTGAAGAACATAGACAGCTACGACCCTTGGTTGGAAATCGACGCTGCGACATTTCAGCATAATGTCCGAGAGGTGGCGCGGCTGGCCGGAGGGCGGCCGATAATGGCGGTAATCAAGAACAATGGCTACGGTTTAGGCGATGAGATTGTCGGCCCCATTCTAGATAGCTGTCAGGAAGTGGAAGCTATCGCCTGTGTGCGTGTGGCCGAGGCAATCGCGATGCGTCGGGCAGGTGTAGAAAAGCCAATTCTGGTCATGGCGGAGGTCTCAGAAGAGGAAGGCGTTACGTTAATGCAGCATCAGGTCTGGCTTTCGGCCTGGCTGGATGATGCCCCAGAACGACTGACACGCATTGCCCAACGGGCGGGACGCCCTGTACCTGTCCATCTATTTATCGATGCGGGCATGGGACGGGAAGGAATGCCGGACTATCGGGCCCTCCCCTGGCTTGAAACACTGCATCAACAGCCGTCGGTGGAAATCATGGGAACTTATATGACCTTTACCCATGAATTGGATTTCGATAATGAGCAGTTAACGCGTTTCAATGCGCTTATAACGGAGGCCAGAAAAAAGGATATCGAGTTGGGGAGAATTCACGCCGCCCCTTCTTATGAGTTGTTCCAGATGCCTGCCGCGCATCTGGACATGGTACGCATTGGCAACGCAATTTTCGGCAACTATCCAAATGTAGAGGGTATGGAAACATTAGCTGATCTGCGTCCCGTTTTTAGACTATGCGCGCGCGTCACGCGGCTCGAGCAATTACGCGCTGGGGATGGCACAAACTTTCGCCGCCTGTATGTCGCGCAGCGGCCTACATGGGCAGCGCTGCTGCCTATTGGACATACTGATGGCTATCCACCTACAGCTGCTGATACCTGCCAGGTGTTGATTCGTGGCCGTCTTTATCCTGTCATCGGTACTGTTAGTTGCGCCCATGTGATTGTCGAAATTGGTGATGATAAAGGCGTAGAGATTGGTGATGTGGCGACCCTGATCGGCCCTGACGACCCAGCGATTACCCCGCAGAGTGTGGCTGAGAAAACCGGAGTCAGATTCTTATCCATCATCACTAAGTTGAATGCGCGTCTGCCCAGAGTTGTTGTTTGAAATAACCCGTTTCGGATTAATAACTTAGGTAACTTCTAAACCTTACGGCTTTGCATGCCGGCTGACCGAATTGCTGGGCACCGACTAACTCAATCTGGACTCACCAATCCGGGCGGGAAAGACCTGACACCATCAAGAGTGTTGAAGCAGTCTTGGAGCAGCCCCACTGAAGTGGTCCACCCATTGGGATAGTATTCATCCCATCAGAGGAGGACAGCAAGGTAGGTTGAGAATATGAGTTCATTTTCCTCCAAATAGTCATTCAGTGAGTGGATGGACTTTTTTGCAGTACCATCGAAAGGGCCAGATTTAAGCAAGGTCAAGTTTCCCCTGACCATTCGTCAACCGAAAACAGAAGCAATTAGGATAACGTGGTTGGTCTGATTACATCGGGATACACCCGCCGACTATACAGCTAGGTCAGTCAAGTCACCGGTGGAACGTTTTACTCGAAACAGGGTTCAGACAACTATGAAGACTATACTAAGCGGCAAACACCACGAAGTCTGAGCCCAAATCCTGGAACGCGATGACTCGCGGCTGGCAGGCGCGCGAGTCGCGTATTATTTTGAAAGCCATTGCTCAAGAATTAGCGCCACTACAAACTAGGCATGCTTCCCTGACGCAATTCAATAGGAGATGCACCGATGAGCGAAACAGCCTTTCTATCCGATCTGTCTTTCGAGAATGTGCGTCAGCACATGGAACACCTTTGTCTAGAGATTCCATCTCGGCTCGCTGGAACCGAAAATGCGCGGCATGCCGCTCAATACAACGCCGACGCCCTGACAAGAAATGGAATTTCCGCGGAGGTCCACGACCTGCCCGGTCTCGTCAGCTTTCCGGAAGCGACAATGCTGCACGTTGTCAGTGGCCCGGAAGAAGCGATCGAAGCTTTCACCTGCGGCCACAGTTTGCCCACGGGACCAGAAGGCTTCAGCGGTGAGTTGATCTTTGTCGGCTCTGGCACGGAGGCGGACTATGCCGGTAAGGACGTCGCCGGAAAGATCATCCTTGCAGAAACGTCCTATCACCCCGCGCGTCATGAAAAGCTGCGGATTGCCGCGACGAAAGGAGTGATCGGCATGGTGCTTATGAACTGGGGCGGTCCGGACAACGAAGCCGTCCCATTCGGCTCGATAAAACCTGCTTGGGGCAATCCCACGCGGGAGACGATCAAAACTGAAATGCCGACCCTCCCGGCTATCGGGATATCTCGCACCGCGGGCTTACGCCTCAAAGAACGCTGCGAGACCCTACCCGTACGCGTTCGGTTTCGAGCGGTCGTCGAAAATGCCTGGCGCACAATACAAGTTACAACCGGCGATGTGCCGAGCCCGAAGAGCGATGACTTCATTCTGCTCGGCGGGCATCAGGATTCCTAATTCGGGCAGGCAGCAACGGACAACGCGGCGGATAATGCCTGTATCGTCGAGCTAGCGCGAGTGATCAACAGTCATCGCGAGGAGTTG
>Ga0114933_10005560_pt1 | contig 11430 bp, 12 predicted proteins | sample 4SBtaG_FD_89691 | JGI IMG/M metagenome (GOLD analysis project Ga0114933, IMG submission 89691) | Deep subsurface microbial communities from Kolumbo volcano to uncover new lineages of life (NeLLi) - 4SBTROV12_W25 metaG | ecosystem: Environmental > Aquatic > Marine > Volcanic | place: Kolumbo... | reverse complement strand
TCTTGCCACCATGCCCTCGTCCACGCCCGCTCCCTCAAGCGCGAGCTCCACTGCCTTCAACGAGCCGTCCACTCGCTGGCACCCACATGAGGGGATTCGTCAGCCCTGCAGGTCCCCCTACGCCCGCGGGCCGCGGGCTGACCCCCCCGGCAGCTGATCTCGACGCGCAGGCGCGTCGTCCGCCCTGATGCGGCGCCCCTCTGCCGGGCTTCGACCAGCAGGTGTCGCCTGGCGGACCGGTCTCCCGGAGAGGGTCAGCCTTCGCCGCCGGGCGCCAAGGGGAGGCCGTGGACTTCGCCGTAGATCAACACGCTCCGCACCACGGCGTAGGTGTGCCACAGCCGCATCGGATCGACCTGCTCCGCCTGGTCGCGGAAGCCGTGTAGCTTGCCCGTGGGCAGCAGGAGGCAGCCTCCGAGGAGGTCGAGCCCGTCGAACTCCAGGCAGCTCGAGAAGAAGAGGACCTCGGTCTCGCTCCGCGTCGTGAAGTAGGAGCGCTGGGGGAGCAGCGCCCCGGTCAGGTTGAACATCGCCGAGCGGCCGATGTCCCGGCCGGCGCTGTTCTTGGCGAACACCGCGTGGTCCGATGAGGCGCCGGGTGGAATGGTGCCCGCGCCCATGGGGACGCCGCCCTCGGCCGCCAGCTGGAGCGCGAGTCGCGTCATGGAGTCGCTGGAGACGTCGGACATCACGCAGTTGTCGGTCGTGGCCAGGCCCACGGTGTCGACGTTCAGGGCGAGCACGATGCGCTCCTTCTCCTCGGCGCTGAGCTTCGCGACGTGGGCGCGGGTGCCTCGCAGCCCGGACTCCTCCGAGCCGGCGAGCAGGAAGCGGTAGGTGTAGCGGCGGCCCTCGAGCTTCGACAGCTCGTACGCGGCCTGCAGGACCACGGCCACGCCGGTGGCGTTGTCCACGGCTCCGTCGCTGGTGTAGGTCCAGCCGATCAGGGGGTCCAGGACCCCGTTCAAGAGCGTCGATACGAAGACCAGCGGGTTCACGTCGACCTTGTCGTAGTGGGCGATGACGTAGACGATCTCGGGCCCGCCGGGCAGCTCGATCACCACATTGCGCTGCACGGAGAACCAATCGATCCACTCGCGCTCGGCGCTCAAGCCGAGCTCCTCGGCCCTCTCCGCAGCGGCCGCGCCCCGTCGGGCGTTGAGCTTGCGGTCCACCAGCGCCTGGGTGGTCGTGCGCAGCGCTTCGACCTCGGGCGGAGATCCGGAGGGCGCCGGCGGGACCTTGCCGACGCAGGCGAGCAGGAGCAGGCTCAGATGCCCAGGCTCGCCATCACGTTCGCGAGGCGGCCGAGGGCCTCGGCCAAGAGGGGATTTCGGCTCTCCAGGCGTTCCAGCACGCTGAGCGTCGAGGCGTGGACCTGGCGGCCGCCGTCGCCCTCGATCTCTTCGGTTCGCTCCAGCACGAGCTCGATCTCCCCGTGGAGATCGACCAGGGCGCGGCGCTCCTCGACCGACAGCTCATCCTGCCCATCCAGAGCCTCGCTCAGGGCTCCGAGTGCATCCTTCAGGGCGACCTTGGGCATGCCGCCATGGTAGCGCCCTTGTCCCGAATCGGTGTCTGATCCCCACATGCTTCTGTACGGTCTCGTCGGCGCCGTCCACGCCGCCGACGTCTCGGTCTCCAGCTTCTTCGAGGCCGGTCTGCACCCCGGGGTCAGCCTGGAGCTGACCCGCCCGGTCTGGGCGCACACCAACACGCGGCGCCGTCCCGCGACCCGGCAGCTGGCCGTCGGCGGTCGTGGCGGCTGGGTCTGGCATCCCGGCTCCCAGAACCTCGCCTTCACCGGCGCTGAGCTCCTCTACAGCAAGCACAAGCGCTGGCGGTGGGACGCGGTCCTGGCGCTCGGCGCGGCGCGGAGCATGCCGATCGGGGCGAGCGTCAACGTCGACGGGACACGGAACCTGGCAGGTGGATCCTGGCACCTCATGCCCTCGGTGGGCCTGGGCTTCGGGGGCGGGCACGACCTGCGCTGGCATGTGCGCCCGACGGTCTACGGGCTGTCCCGGTGGAACGCGGGCATGAGCCCCTGGATCGCGGTGGAGGCGGGCTTGTCATGGTCGCTCTGATGCTCCTCGCCTGTAGCGGGCCCCTCGACGAGCAGGTGTGGCTCTCGGTCGACGACGCCGACCTGAGGCTGCGCATGCAGGGCGACGAGTCCACCGGGCTCTGGGTCGTGATGCTCCACGGCGGACCGGGCGGCAACGGCCACGAGTACGACCTCGGCCTCTGGAAGGACCGGGTCGAAGAGAAGGGCGTCCTGGTGACCTGGGATCAGCGCGGGCAGGGGGCCTCGAGGGGCCACTACGAGGGCGACACCATCACGCTCCAGCGCATGGCCGACGACACCCACGCCGTCGTCCGCTATGTGCGCAGCCGGGCAGGCGACCAGGCCGACATCGTGCTCATGGGCCACAGCTGGGGCGGCACCCTGGGCACCGCGGCGCTGGTCCGCACCGACGTCCAGGACGAGCTCGCGGGCTGGGTCGAGGTCGACGGCGCCCACGACATCCCTCGGCTGAATCGCTACGCCCTGCAGATGTTCGTCGACATCGGAAGCGCCGAGATCGACGCGGGCCGGAACGTGCGGACCTGGCGCGAGATCATCGACTTCGCCGAGGGCGTCGATCCCGACGACATCTCGCTCGACGAGGGTGGCCAGATCAACAACTACGCCTTCACGGCCGAGGAGCTCATGGTCGAGGGCTGGGACGACAGCGTCGGCCTGGGCGAGGCCTTCGGCTGGGGCGTCGGCACGCCCGTGCCCTGGTGGGCCGGAGCCTCGAGCGGCAACCGCACCAGCGATCTGTTGCTCGAGGAGGTCGAGGCCACCTCGCTGACCGAGGAGATGCATGCCATCGAGGTGCCCACGCTGTTGATGTGGGGTGCCTACGACTTCGTGTGTCCGCCGCAGCTCGGACACGACGCGGCCGGCGTCATCGGGGACAGCGAGCTCATCCTCTTCGAGGACAGCGGGCACTCCCCGATGGACAGCGAAGCCCAGACCTTCGCGAGGGTGCTGACCGACTGGCTGGACACGATCTAATCCGCTTCTTTTGTGCCCCACTGGTCACCGGGGTGTCACAGATCGAGGAATAGCTGGGCCTCAGAGAACCGAGAGGACCCATGCTCATCGCACTGCTCGCCACCGCCTCCGCCGGCGAGGCCACTTACGGGAAAGGCTTCACGATCGAAGAGGGGGACTACAAGCTGAAGATCAGCTCCCGCATCCAGCTTCGCACCACCTACGAGTCCCCAGTCGACGACGTCACCGCCTCCGAGCTCTACGTCTCCATCCCTCGCGCCCGCTTGAAGCTCTCCGGCGATGCCGGCCCGAAGCTCGGCTACTACTTCCAGGCGGACTTCGGCAAGGGCCAGGTCGCCCTGAAGGACATGTTCGTCGACTACCAGCTGGCCGATGGCGTCAGCCTGGTCGCCGGTCAGTACAAGAAGTCCTTCTCCCGCCAGCAGCTGACCTCGTCGAGCTCCATGCACTTCTCGGAGCGGGCGATCACCGACAAGGCCTTCGGGGGTGGCCGCGACATCGGCGTCAGCCTGCTCGGCGAGCCCGAAGACGGCGGCCTGGGCTGGGCGCTGGGGGTCTTCAACGGCACCGGCGACAAGGGCGTCTTCGTCGGCTCGGTCGAGGACGACGGCAGCGTCAGCGGCAAGTTCAGCAACGTCCCGACGTGGATGGCGCCGCTGGCCGTCGCGCGGGTCAGCTACGACTCGAAGGGCTTCAAGTCGACCAAGGAGTCCGACCTGAAGGGCGGGGACCTGCGCTGGTCTGTCGGCGCAGGCGCCCAGAGCCTCTTCGACGTCGACGGCGGCGACGACGGGAGCGTCCGCGCCAACCTCGACGCCATCGTCAAGGCCCACGGCCTGAGCATGACCGGCGCTGTCTATGTCGCGACCGCGCAGGGCGGCGAGGCCTGGACCGACCAGGGCTACAGCGCCCTCGGCTTCCACGCCCAGGCTGGCTACGTCGTCGGCGGCAAGGTCGAGCCGGTGCTCCGCTACGCCCAGGTGATGCCGGACGGCGAGGACGCCACCCAGGAGATCGGCGGCGGGCTGAACGTCTTCTCCGAGCGCGGCCACGACTCGAAGCTCCAGGCCAGCGGCGTGTACCAGACCACCGCCGGCGAGGGCGAGATCTTCGCCACCGCCCAGTACCAGTTCCAGTTCTGAAGACGCCGTGAAGCACCCGGGCTAACCGTCCTTGTCGGAGGTCCGGATGCGCGCTGTGTTGCCGCTGTTGTGGTTGGTCCCTTCGCTGGCTTGCGCCGGCAAGAAGGACGCGGAGTTCTCCTGGGACATCGAGGAGGACTACCCGGCGAAGCGCTCGTTCTCGGCCACGCTGTCCGAGGGCACGTGGATGAACGTCGACGTCCACCCCGAGGGCGACCGCGTGGCCTTCGATCTGCTCGGCGATCTCTGGGTCGTCGGCCTCGACGGCGGCGAGGCGCAGCAGCTCACCTCGGGGCTCGCATGGGACCAGGATCCGCGCTGGTCGCCGGATGGGTCGAAGCTCGTCTACATCTCCGATCGGGACGGAAACCAGGAGGTCTGGATCCGCGACATGGACAGCGGCGACGCCGAGGTCCTGACCTCGGGCCGCCCCCACCGCTTCGGCGAGGCCGAGTGGAGCCCGGAGGGCCAGCACCTCCTGGTCCGCAAGCGCATCGTCGACACCCGCAGCATCGGCATGTGCGAGCTCTGGCTCTTCGACATCGACGGCGGCGACGGCATCCAGCTCACGCAGACCAAGGACTCGGCCTTTCCCGTCGGCGCGCGCTTCTCGGATGACGGCAAGACCATCTGGTACGCCCACACGCCCTGGCGCTTCGACTACAACCGCGACCCGAACAACCCGATCTTCGATCTCCACAGCATGGACCTCGAGACCGGCGAGGTCCGCCGGCACACCGCCGAAGCCGGGGGCGCCTTCAACCCCGCGGTTCGGCCCGGCACCGACGAGATCGCGGTGCTCCGTCGCAAGGCGACCCAGACCATCCTGGAGCTCTACGACCCCTGGGACGGGAGGCGGAAGCGGGTCGGCGAGGTGGTCCTCGAGCACGACAACATCGAGGGCTTCAACCTCAACGGCACCTACAGCCACATGGACTTCACCCCGGACGGCAAGGAGCTCGTGGTCTGGGACGACGGCACGCTGAAGCGCATCGACGTGCTGAGCGGCGAGGAGACCCTCATCCCCTGGACCGCCGAGGTCGACATGGACCTCGCAGAGCTGCACCGCGCCACCTTCCGGGTGGGGATCGACGATGAGGTCCGGGCCAAGCTCATCCGCTGGCCCTCGGTCGGACCCGACGGCGAGCGCGTGGTCTTCGAGGCGCTCGGCCGCCTCTGGATCCAGGACGTCTCGGGCGGCCCCGCCCGCCCGCTCACCGATGGAAGCAGCCGGCCCGTCGGGCCCGTCTGGCACCCCAGCGGCTCGCACATCGCCTACGCCACCTGGGACGACGAGCACCAGGGGGCGGTGTGGACGATGGACCTCGCCACCGGGGACACCGAGCGGCTCACCTCGCGACCGGCCCAGTACCTGGCGCCGTCCTGGTCACCCGACGGCAACAAGCTCGCCTGGATTCGCGGCTCCGGCGCCCCGGCCCGAGGCCACTCGACGAACGGTGAGCTCTGGTGGCGGCTCGAGGTCTTTGACGGCAACGCCGTCCACGACGTGATGGCGTGGGGAGAGTCCAACCGGGCCGCCATCGGCTGGAGCGGCGACGGCGCGCGCCTGCTGCTCACCGTCGACGAGCCCCAGGACACCCCTCACAGCCACTCGAAGACCACCCTTCGGTCCTATGATCTGCAAGGAAACGACGAGCAGATCCTCGCCCGCTGGGACCGCGGACTCGAGGTCGCCGTGAGCCCCGACGGCACGCGCCTGGGCTTCGTCGAGAAGCACGAGGTCTACACGGCTCCGCTGCCGCTCACGGGGGCCAAGGCCCTGGAGCTCGGACCGGATGGCGGCTCGGTTCCAGTCGAGCGCGTCGGAGAGCGCGCGGGCCAGTGGCTGTCCTGGACCGGCAACACCCTGACGTGGTCGGCCGGCCCGACCCTGTTCATCGGCGACCGGGCCGTCGAGCTCGATGCGCGCTTGTCCCGCATGCACGGGACCGAGACCGTGGCCTACACCAACGCCCGCATCCACACGATGGGCCCGGCCGGGACCGTCGAGGGAACGCTGCTCGTGCAGGGCGAGCGCATCATCGGCCTCGGCGACGTGGCGGTTCCGGAGGGCGCGGTGGTCATCGACGCCTCCGGCAAGACGCTGATCCCCGGCCTCGTCGATGTGCACGCCCACCTGCACTACGGCGCCAGCGACGCCCAGCCGCTGGCCTCGTGGAGGCACGAGGTCAACCTGGCGTATGGCGTGACCACCGTCCACGATCCCAGCGCCAACGACGACATCGTCTTCGCCACCGCCGAGCGCATCGAGGCCGGCCTGGAGCACGGACCTCGGACCTACAGCACCGGCTACATCCTCTACGGCGCGTGGTCGAAGGGGCGGACGAACGTCGACGACCTCGACGAAGCGCGCTTCCACCTCGAGCGCAAGGCCAGTGTCGGCGCGGTCAGCGTGAAGAGCTACCAGCAGTCCGCTCGCGACCAGCGCCAGTGGGTCATGCAGGCGGCTCGCGAGCAGGGGCTGAACGTCTACCCCGAGGGTGGCGGCGACCTCTTCTACAACCTGAACATGCTCGTCGACGGCCACACCGGCATCGAGCACTCGCTGCCCCAGGCGCCGGTCTATGCCGACGTCATCGGCCTCTACGCGGCCTCAGGCGCCGGCTATACGCCAACGATCCTGGTTGCTTACGGCGGAACCAGCGGAGAACGCTACTTCTACCAGTACACCAACATCCTCGAGGACGAGAAGCTCCTGCGCTTCACCCCCGAGGAGTGGATCGACCGCACCGGCCGTCGGCTGACCTACATGGTTCGGGACGACGACTGGCACCACAAGACGGTCGCCGCGTCCTGTGGCGACCTCGCCGACGCCGGGGTCAAGGTCAACCTGGGCAGCCACGGGCAGGTCCAGGGGCTCGGCGCCCACTGGGAGCTCTGGGCCCTGGCCGAGGGCATGGGCAATGCCCGCGCGCTCGAGGCCGCCACGATCAACGGCGCCTGGTACATCGGCATGGACGAGGACCTCGGCTCCCTCGAGGTCGGGAAGCTCGCCGACTTCGTGGTGCTCGAGGCCGACCCGGTCGAGGACATCCGCAACAGCCTGCTCATCGACGAGGTCGTCAAGGGCGGCGTGCGCTACGACGGCGAGACGCTGGACATCCGCGAGTGATCCGGGCCCTGGTCGAGGCCGGCGCCAAGGTCACCGCCGACGCGCCGCTTCACAAGGCCGCCTTCTGGCGGGTGGGTGGCCCCGCCGAACACCTCGTCGAGGTCCACACCCTCGACCAGCTCGTGATCGCCTCGCAGTTCGAGGGTCCGGTGACCGTGCTGGGCAGGGGCTCGAACGCGCTGATCCACGCCGAGGGCATTCCGGGGCTGACGCTGCGACTTCGTGGAGAGCTGGCGGATCTGAAGGGGGGACGGGCCGGCGCAGGCCTCTGGCTGAACGTGCTCCTGAACCGTCTCGACAAGTCCGGGCTGGCCGGGGCCGAGATGCTCGCGGGCGTGCCCGGCACCGTGGGCGGCGCGGTCGTGATGAACGCCGGCACCTCGCTCGGCGAGATCAGCGACATCGTGGAGTCGGTGACGGTGGTGACCCGCGACGGCGTGGTCGAGATCCCGGGCGCCGAGTGCGGCTTCGGCTACCGGACCTCGGCCCTGCCCCGGGGCGTCGTGGCCTTCGCCGACCTGCGCTTCTGCGAGGACCCCGACGGCTCCCGGGCGGCGGATCGAAGGGCGTTCCTGGAGCGTCGCAAGGCCACCCAGCCGCTGTCGCAGCCGAGCTGTGGGTCGACCTTCACCAACCCGCCCGGGGACTACGCGGCGCGGCTGATCGACGCCGCGGGCTTGAAGGGCCATCGCATCGGCGGCGCGGAGATCAGCGAGAAGCACGCCAACTTCTTCCTCAACACCGGGGACGCGACCGCCCAGGACATCGCGGCCCTGATCCGGCACGCGCGGCGGGTCGTCTTCGAGCGCTTCGGGGTGGACCTCGAACCCGAGGTCAAGCTGCTCGGGCCTTGGCCCCACGACGCACTCGGTTAGAGCGCCGACGCCATGCTCGACAAGCTCATCTTCGTCATCGGACCGCCCCGCTCGGGCAGCACGCTGCTCATGCGGATGCTGTCCTCGCACAGCCAGATCTACAGCCGGCCCGAGCCGCACCTGCTCACCCCGCTCGCGCACCTCGGCTACTGGGACAACGTCGACGTCGCCTCCTTCGACCAGCTGCAGGCAGGCATGTCGCTGCGGCAGTTCGTCCAGGATCTGCCTGGCCAGGAAGAGGACTACCTCGACGCGCTCCGCGCCTACTCCGAGGTCATGTACGGCCGCATGCTGTCCACGCAGCCGAAGCCCTACTTCCTGGACAAGACGCCGGCCTATGCGCTCATCACGCCCTTCATCGAGAAGGTCTTCCCCGAGGCCCACTTCATCGTCCTGACGCGGAACCCCTGCTCGGTCTGGGACAGCTTCGCCGAGTCCTTCTTCGACGGCGACTACGCCTCGGCCCGGGACTTCAACCCGCTGCTGGCCCGCTACGTGCCGGCCATGGCGAACTTCCTGCGCACCGCCAGCGTGCCCTTCGTGCACGTCCGCTACGAGGACGTGGTCACCGACCCCGAGACCCAGCTCAAGCGCATCTACGAGCACATCGGCATCCCGCACGAGCCCGACACGGTGAACTACGGCAAGCAGAAGCCCGCGGTCGAGGGCCTGGGCGACCCCATCGGCGTGGGCCAGCACAACAAGCCGGTGACCTCGTCGATGGAGAAGTGGGCTCGCAACGCCTGCGCCCACGAGGGCCGCGTCGAGGTGCTGCGCGAGATGATCGACGGCCTCGACGCCGCGGACATCCGCACCTGGGGCTACGACCCGGACACGCTCTTCGGCCCGCTGGATCGCGTGGACATCGACGCCGCCCGGAAGAAGGCGCTGGAGAAGGCGAAGAAGGACCGCTGGGACCGCTACAAGCTGCAGCGGCGCACGCTGGTCATGCTGCGGCGGAACATCGGGCAGAGCGCTCTGGGCGGCCTCGTGCGAAAGACCCGCTTCTACTGCAACGTGCTGCTTCGAGGCGACGGGGGCGGCTTCTCCCGCTACGCCGACCGGCACTACAGCGTGGACTCGGACGAGGCGTGAGCTGGCTGCTGCTGGCCTGCGTCACGAAGTACCCGGACACGGGGCTCGAGGCCGACTCGGGGGTGGAGTCCGACGCGGACACCGACGTCGACGCGGACACCGACAGCGACGCGGACACCGACAGCGACACGGACTGCGACCACAACGGCTTCGGCTCGGCGGCGACCTTCTTCGGCTTCTACGACACGCCCAGCGCTGTGTTCACCGCGGCGAACAAGGTCGACCCGCCGCACGACCTGCTTGTCCTGGAGATGTACCCGGCCTCCGGCGCGACCTTTGGCGAGACGAGCCACGTCTTCACCGGCGAGAACTACCGGACCTGCGGCTACTGCCTGCTCGTCGGGGACAACTGCACCAGCGAGTCCTGCGACCGCCAGTTCCTCGCGACCGAGGGCGTCCTGGACATCACCACGTGGAACGAAGTCCAGGGCGAGGCCTTCGAAGGTCGGCTCACCGACGTGGTGCTCATCGAGGTCGAGATCGCCGACAACTTCCGGAGCACCCCGGTCGAGAACGGGCAGACCTGGTGCATCGACTCCTTCGCGATGAGCGCAATCGTCGAATAGGCTCCGAGCATGCTGCTCCTCCTCGCATGCACGGGCCTCGAGCCGATGGGACCCGACAACGACAGCGGCGTCGTGACGGGTCCCAGTGACGCGGACACCGACGTCGACGCGGACGGCGACGGGGACGCGGACGGCGACAGCGACACCGACTCGGACGCCGACGCCGACGCCCCCTGCCACATCACGGGCTTCACCGCCGGCGACCAGGGCATGGCCGTCTACGACGACAGCAACTGGGCGCACTACGCCGCGATCGAGGGGGCCGAGCCGACAAACGGCCTCTCGCTGGAGTTCTACCCGGACTACGGCGGCGCCTTCGGGAGCCAGAGCACCCGCTTCGACAACTCCAACTACGCCGACTGTGGCACCTGCCTGGTGGCCTACGAGGACTGCGTCGGCGGCAGCTGCGTCCGGGCCTACCTGGCGGTCGCCGGCACCGTCGATGTCAGCCAGTGGGGCTCCTCGACCGGCGACTTCTTCGCGGCTTCCCTGACCGACGTCGAGCTCGTCGAGGTCACCATCGACAACACGACCTGGAAGAGCACCATCGTCTCGGGGGGCAAGAAGTGGTGCATCCCCGCGAGTGAGCTCTACGCGTACATGGAGTTCTACTAGGCCGATTGCTCGATTCTCGACTTCTCGACTTCTCGACTTCTCGATCTCGGTTCACGCCTGTCGCCTGTCGCCTGTCGCCTGTCGCTTGTCGTATGTCGCCTGTCGCTCGCCTCTCACTCCTCGACCCTCGGGAGTCGCCTCCGGGGGCTTCTGCGACCGGCTCCCCCTTCGGGTGAGGAGCCGGCCTTGAAACCCCCTCCGGCTCGCTCCGGAGAATCCATGAGAAGCAACTACTTCGACTTCGAAAAGACCGATGTCTACACCCTCGCCGTGGCGGTGAACCGGACCGTGGCGACGATGCGCTGGCCTACAGGCCGGTCGCACCTCAAGGACCAGGCGGTCAGAGCGGCGGACTCGATGGTCCTCAACATCGCCGAAGGCTGGGAACGGGGCCGGAACACCCGAGCCGGTCGCAACCACTTCCGCATCGCCAAAGGGTCCGCCGGCGAGGTGTTTGCGGTCCTGGACATCCTCGCCACCGAGCCGGAGGCGCGGGCACACCTCCAGCGGATCGGCTCGATGATTCACGGCCTCAGCGGCTGAGGCCGCTGAGCATGGCGCCGATGCGCTTCAGGTCGTTCTGGAGCGCATCGTCGGCGCGGACCAACTGCATCGCGGCGAGTACCTCTCCGGCGCTCCCGCGGGCGATGCGGAAGTGGTTCTTTCCGGCACCGGTCCGGCGCCCTCGCCCGCAGCCCTCGGCGATGTTCAGCACGATGCTGTCGGCCGCCCGCACCGCCTGGTCGCGAAGATGGGACCGCCCGCGAGGCCAGCTCAGTCCGAGGACGCGGTCGTTGACGTCGAGGGCGAGTCGGTAGACGTCGAGGTTTCGAAGGGGAAGTAGTTGCTGTCGTACATCGGGACTCCATCCAGGCCGCCCCAGCGGCCGTGGAGCGCTGAGATCGAGAGCGGCAACGACCATCGATCATCGATCATCGAT
>Ga0114933_10005558_pt1 | contig 11431 bp, 14 predicted proteins | sample 4SBtaG_FD_89691 | JGI IMG/M metagenome (GOLD analysis project Ga0114933, IMG submission 89691) | Deep subsurface microbial communities from Kolumbo volcano to uncover new lineages of life (NeLLi) - 4SBTROV12_W25 metaG | ecosystem: Environmental > Aquatic > Marine > Volcanic | place: Kolumbo... | reverse complement strand
TATTGAACATTCTAAAATTCCTAAACTAAAAGAAATTTTAAATTCAGTTCCTGGAAAAGCATTGATCTTTACTAGTTATCGTGATTCTGTAGATATGATTCACACTGAACTTAACAAACTTGGAATTCCTGCTGGTATACTAATTGGGAAAGCCGGTGATACTGGATTAAAACAAAAAAAGCAAATCGAAGTTGTTCAGAAATTTAGAGATGGTGAATTTCAGGTTTTAGTTGCAACTCGCGTTGGAGAAGAGGGATTGGATATTGCTGAAGTAAATCAAGTAATTTTTTATGACAATGTCCCAAGTTCAATTAGATTTATCCAAAGAAGGGGAAGAACTGGAAGAAAAGATACTGGAAAATTAGTTGTATTAATCGCTAAAGATACCATTGATGAAACTTACTACTGGATTGGGAAAAGAAAAATTTCTGCTGCAAAGTCTATGGGGTCTAAAATGACAAAAGTTTTAGAAAAAAATAAAGATCCTTCTGTAAAAACAGGACTAGATGCGTTTATCTAATTATTCAGTTGTTTTGAAATTTTTAATATGATTTCTTGTTTTTTTTGTATTACTAAATTTTTCATGCCTGATTCTAGATGATGTATGCTGCTATTTTTTGAAATTAGTAGATTTTCTAAACGAATATCAAATTGATTTTCTAGAAAATTTTTCATTTCTTCTCCACCATTAATTTCTAAATTATCTAATCCGTCTAATACCAAACTGTTAATTGATTTCTCTAAATATTGCAAAATATCATTTAATGTTTGTTCGGTTAAAACTGTCATTGTGATGTGATTTTCTAGCCTAATCTTTTAATGATGTGGTACCCAAATTCTGTTTTAACTGGTTGGGATACTTCTCCAATGTTTAATGTGAATGCAACATCTTCAAATTCTTTTACCATCATTCCTTTTGTAAAGTATCCAAGATCTCCTTCTTTTTTGCTACTGGGACATGTAGAGATTTCTTTAGCTGCTGCACCAAATTTTTTACCATTTTTGATTTCTTCTAAAATTTCTAGAGCTTGACTTTGTTTTTCAACTAGTATGTGTGAACATTTGACTTTATTTGACATATTTTTCAAATATTTTTTCAGTTCTTATTTGTTTTGATGATATTTTTAATAAAAAATAGAGTTAAGGGGTGACCTTTTCTAATTTTTCATGGATTTTGTCATAATATCCATTTTGTTCCAATGCTGGAACGTAAAATGTAGCAGATATTGTGTCACCCACTTTTGCTTGGCAGTTTTCTACAACTACTGAATGACCTAGTGCTGATTCTCCTACACAGCCAATCTCTGTTGTTGCAATTACTTGGACATCTTCAGTAACTGATGTTGGGACAATGTTCCATGGTGTGATTGTAAGCACCAAGATAACAGCCGTAGCGATTGAAATTATTGCTAAGAATTTCAATACTGGTGGTTTTTGTTGTGTTGTCTGTTGCATTGTATCCATTTGTATTAGTAGAACTTTTTATTTAAAATAGTGGTAAGTATTAGTTATAGTGCTAAAAATCTGAACCGTTCCAAAATTTTTTACAATTGTAACACTGTTTTTTCCAAATCCCTAATCCTTCGGCATCCTTTTTCATTTCTGTTATGCCAAAATTTTTTGAACCGCACGTGGGGCATCCGTCGTCATTCAAAACTGAATTCCCTTCATGCGCTTTGAATAGTCATAATGAAATATTTTTTTTGGTGTAATTTCAATTGCAATTTCATTTTTTGAATGACTTAATAGAAATTTTGATAATGTAGATTCTTTATCTCCTAGATATTTTTTAATTAAAATTTTCAATATTTCTGGACCCTTAGATGGTATGATTTTAACAATTCCTTCACCTCGTGAGCCTTTGTATGGGGGTTGATCTGCTGCAATTTCAAATCCACATGTGGGTTTATTTTCCAAGTAATGTAGAATTTTTGCAGTTTTTTGTGTTGCACAATATATTTTTCCATTAATGTCAATATACCACAATGAAATAATTGAAGGTGCTCCATTTGGTTTGATGAATCCTATTCTGATTGGTATCTTTGTATTTGGAGCTAATTCTCTTTCTATGTATTGCATCTAATTACCTCGCCAAGCAACAGAGATTTTCAATTTCTTTTGTATATGAACAATTTATCATATTGTCTATAGTGCTAACAATTTAGATTTTATGCTTTTGTTAAAATACTAATTTTTTAAAAATATTGTATGAAAAAATTATTTTTACTAGTTTTGATTGTAATGATAATTTCTATATCTCCTGCATATGGCCATAAATTAATCAGCCATGATGACTCCCATAGGGATTTTGATTCTGCATTAGTAATACCTGATCATAAAATTTCATGGGCAATTTATGAGAATCTAGGCGTGGAGGAATCTAAATTTTATACCTTTGATGCAAAAAAAGGTGATTCATTTTATGCAAGTATTGTAATTCCAAATCTTGAAGGATTGGAAAAATATTCTCCCTCATTAATTTTAATGAATGACGATTTGTATGCTGGAAATGGACCATCGGCAAATATAGAATCCAGTGTTCAAAAATTTCTTTATGAAGGAGATTATCCTGGAAATGAATTTTACGAGCCTTTTGGGCAGGTAACTTATTGGGAAAGACAGGAGGTTAACACAATTATTCCTGAAGATGGGCAATATTTCATTTTAGTATTAGATGAGAAAAATCAAAGTGGAAAATATAGTTTAGCTATTGGTACTATTGAGGATTTTTCTGGTGCTGATTTTTTTACTATACTACCTAAAGCTTGGTTTGATACACGAATTTTTGTAAATGATTATGCTGGACTTGCTATTGGAATTTCCATACTTGTTGGAATTCCAGTGATGTTCTCGTTAATAATTTTGAGAAATAAAATATTTCGAAGATAAGAAATAATAAAATATTTTAAAATATTCTATTTTTTCTTACTTCGTGGTTTTGTTCTTAATACTGCTTTACAACACATACATCTAACATCTTCAGATACCAGAAAAAGGCCACAAAACGTACAACGCTTTTGTCCGATTTCATATCTAATTTTATTAGGTACTGATTCTGCTTGGTGTCTTTTACAGATATTTCTACAAGTTCTACCCAAGTTTTACATCCCCTATTTTGTTGACAATTTCTTTTCTTCTTTCTCTTATGGTTACAGCACTAATTCCTGATATTTTGGATATTTTTAGCTGTGATACTTTTTCAGCATTTGTTGTTGCTGCTAAATGTATTGCAGCTGCTGCCATGGCCATTGGATTTTTACTTGTAGAAACATGCTTTTTTGCGCACAAATCAAGTATTTTGAAACTAAGTCTTTGTGTTTTTTGTGACAAAGTTAATCCCTTTGCAATTCTAGTAACAAATTCTGATGGTGTGTATGATTCAGGAGATAAGTCCATTTCTTTTGCAAGGAATCTGTATGTTCTTTGTAGTACTTTTTTCTTGATATTTGCTGCATCTGCAATGTCTTGTAAAGTTCTTGGTGTATCTGTAATTCTACATGTGGCGTATATTGTTGCAGATAGCATAGCTGCTGTGGATCTTCCTGCAAGAATTTTTCTTGCAGCAATTTTTCTAAACAAATATGCACTTTCTTCTACTACTGATTCAGGCAGACCTAGCTTTGAACTTATTGCATCAAGCAAAGTAAATGCTTTTTGAAATGATTTAGACGTGATAGCTGAGCGACTGTTTCTGTCCCACATTCTTAGTCTGTAAAACATTCGTCTGTTTTCTACTGACAGTGATTTGCCTGTGACGTCTTTGTCTTTGGCCTCAATTAATGTAGATAGTCCCATATCTATCATCTTCAAAGATCTTTTTGCACCAACTCTTGAATTATTTTGGTAATCTGCTGAACTGCCTCCTGACATTTCTGCACCCAGATCTATAATTGGTTCTGATGATACTATTCCGCAGTTACTACATGCAATCTCCCCAGTATGTATGTCAGTAACTAATTCGTGTTTCTTACAATTCTTTTGATGTACTAATTCAGTTAACATAACTGCTTTTTGCTTTCATTTTATTTAAGAAACCAGGGATATTTCTTCTAGTGCTAATGTTTCTAGTCCTGAAAATTATATTTCCTTTTTACCACTAGGAAATTATGTATTTGTTAGCACTATTTGCATTATATTTTTGTATTTTTATACAATTAATCAGTCAGAAAAATATGCCACATATTGTACTGGATAAAAAAATCCACCTCTTTGATTTCTCAATTTTGTTTAAACCATTATTTCAAAAATCTCCATTAATCAAAATTCATAAAATGTATGTTGATTCTGACGGCTCTAATGCATTATTTTCAACAGTTGTAATAGATGATTCTCATCATGAATTCTTTATTCAAGTAATGACAAATGATGAAAGAACTACAATTAGATTACTACCTATGACTGATCCAAAAAAGACTGATGCTGTAAAACAATCGTTAGCAAATTTAGGTTTAGAAATACAAAGATATTATCCTGATATGAAAATTATAAAATCAAATTTATGGGACTACTTGAAAATCCCTATAACAAATGAGTAAATTTAATCTTGTTAAAAAAAGTAATCTTCATCGTGATTTAATTTTTAAAATTAGTACAGATGTTGAAAACTTTCATAACGTTATGCCTGAATATTTCAAATCATTAAAAATTATTCAAAATTCCTCAAATGAAAAAATAGTTTTAGAATCTATAGATTTTCTTGGTAGAAAAATAGAAATTAAAACAAAACATGTGATAATTCCACCAAATTTACATGAGGTATTCATTTTAACTGGTCCTGCAAAAGGTACTTCTTTTATTGAAAAATACGAATCTAGCTCAACTGGTACTGATATTTCTATCTCTGTTGATTTGAAATTAAATGGATTTTTAAAATTAATTCCATTCCTGAAATTATTATTGTTTAAGAAAATGAATTCCGTAATGTCTGAGTTTATTGTATGTGCTGAATCCTATTCAAAGTCTGTTTCAAAATAGTTAGCACTATTAAATTAAGTTAGTCTCTATTAAATAGAAAAATTATTGATTTTAGGCATGAGTCCTCCAACCATTGTTATTGGTGCAGGCGTGGGTGGCTTGACTACTGGTGCTATTTTGGCAGAAAAAGGTCACAATGTGATGATTTTAGAAAAATCTTCAAAACTAGGTGGAAGAACTGCTGCAATGGAATACAAAAACCATATTTTGGATAATGGTTTTCACATAATGCCTTTTTACAAAAAATCAGCAATTTTTACAATTATGAAGAATTTGGGAATTGAATCTCGTTTGAAGCTTGCAAAAGTTGATGATATTGCATTTTATGCTGAAACTGGTTTTCATATATATCCAAAAGGAATGGGTGATCTGTTAAAATTATCATTAATCCCATTTAAGAGCAGAATTAGACTTCTAAAACTATTATTGCCTTTAGCATTTTCATCTATGGAAAAAACAGAATCATGGGATGATGTGCCTTTGACTAATATTACACATGATTTAGATGCTGACACAAATGCATTTTTTGAAGCAGTATGTATGTTAGCTTTTGCAGATACAGCTGATCATATTTCTTTAGGTGAATTTGCCAGAACCATTATTAGAGCAAATCCGTTTAAAGGTGGAACAAGTGAATTTGCTTATCCAGATGGAGGTGGCTATGATTCCATCTGTAAGGTTCTTGGTGAATATATTTTAGAAAAAAATGGTGATATTCAGACAAAACAATCTGTAAAAAAAGTCATTGTAGAAAATTCTAAGGTTACTGGAGTTATTGTAAAGGATTCTTCAAATTCAGAAAAACTTATTCCGACAAATTCTGTAGTGATTTCTTATCCTGCTTATACTGCCTTAAATCAATTATTTGATGAAGATGTTATCGATAAAAAATTTGTACAAAAAATTGATAAATTAAATAAGACCACTTCTGTAGTTGAAGTTCATTTTGCATTAAATTCTCAAATTGATACTCGTCAGGTAGTTTTTCCTGTTGGTGATAATTATGTAACAAAAGGTATTTTTTTCATTTCCAACATTACTCCCTCTGTATCTCCTAAAGGTGAGCATTTGATCATTGCAGGAACTCCTGTATTGCCTTCTGAAACTGAGGATTCTGAAAAAATTAAAAGTATTGTGAGTAAAATGAAACAAGAAATATCGTCAATCTACCCAAAATTTGATTCTTCATTATTGTGGGAACGTCCAATGGCCTGGAAATTAGTTGAATCTGTAGTAAAGGAACCTGGAAAAGTTTGGAAATCAAAAATGCCTCATCAGATACCTGGAATTGATGGCTTATTTTTTGTGGGTGATTCAACTATTAGTTATGGAATTGGAACTGACTCTGCTGCACACAGTTCTATTTTGTGTACTCCAAAAATTGAATCATTTTTAAATTCTGTTTTACATTAAATTTCTTTAACTAAACGACCTCATTGTCACTAAATTGCACTAGATAATTACTCAACAACTATGGAATGTTTCTTTTGATTTCTATATAGTAGACAATACCATACATGAACTAATCAGAATCAACATAAGTAAAAATTTAGAAAATACAATGTATGGAAACAGAAAAAGAAAAAGAATTTCACGTTGACGATTTAGATGATGTTGACGATGAACCAGATTTTTGGTTTGAATGAGTAATAATTCAAAATAACTAAAAATCACTAATTAGTTAATGGCGTTTTTCTAATAATTTTTGGAATTTCTTCTAAGCTTGTATCTCCAATAACATTACCCTCAAATTTTGGCTGTTCACCATGTTGCATTGCATAACCACCAATCAAAATAGGAATTTTGCTATGTTCACGAATTTTCTTTGATAATCTTTGTCCTGCAGATACATTGTCTTGAATTGTAATTGAAATTAGGACTATGTCTGGTTTTTTCATATTGATAAATTCTATTATAGAGTCAGTTGGAATTGATGTACCCATGTTGAAAACTTTGAATCCCTTTATTGTTAGATATGTTTCTAATACATCACATCCCATATGATGTTCTTCCCCTACAGGTACACAAAGCATAATTTTCTTTTTATTTCCTGAACCTGAAACTTGCTCCATAATGATTTTTACTAAGGTTTGTGCTACATTACTTGCAACGTGCTCTGTTGCAATTGCTAATTTTCCGCTTTCCCAATCTGATCCTATCTTACTCATTACTGGTCTTAGAATCTTGTCAAAAAAATCTGGAATATTGAAAATATCTACATAATTTTTGTAGATTTTAATACATTCTTCTAAATTCCCATCTGTCAATTTTTTAAATAATTGTTGTTTTGATTTTTTTGTTGCATCTTCTCTTTTTTTAATATCTTCGGGATTGTATGATGCAAGAACGGATAATATTTTGGCATCATTTCTAAATTCTTCTGGGATATCATCTTTTATCACTTCTGAGGCCTTTCCCAGATATTTTACAATCTCTTGTTTTGATGTACTTTTTTTAGAATCCCAGACACTCTTTACTAGATAGAGATATTGATCTGATTTGACCTTTTTAGCCCTAATGTAGACCATTTCTTTAAGTTATTTTTTGAATATATAACTAATGGTAACCATTCTCACTAGTGCCAATAATTTAAAATTTAATTTAGTTGGCACTATCCTGAATTTTCATTGTTGGTTAAATATCATAAATCAAAAAATTTCATTATGGCAGGAACAGAAGAACAAGAGTGGGCAAACCTTCTTGCAGAAATCTTTGACAAGCTTACACAAAAACACGCCGCAATCACTTATGAGTTTGACAATCTTGAGATGGCTGGTAAGATTATGAAAGATAAGCAAGTTGTCCCAACTGGTACAGTATCCCTCAGTGGAAAACTTACCATTACAGCAAAAGAGAAATAGAGTGTGGTTGACAATGAAAGAATTTGATCTACCCGCTAATTTTTTATCTTATCTAGATAAAGGAAAATTAAGTATCACATGCGATAATGAACCCACAATTAATTTTCGCGTTGAAGGAAGTACAAAAATTATTGATGTGATTGATATTCCAATTGAAATTGATAAAATGCCCGGTTTTCTAAAGCAACTTTCTGAAGCAAAAGAACTTGCAAAAGATTTGGCAAAGAAAAAAACAACTATTGAAGTACGTTTGAAAGGTGATATTGTATTGAAACTAGGTGAAAAAGCAAATCCAAAATTAGCAAAAATTGTAACACGAAGTAGTGATATTGAAATCACTGACATAAGAAAATTGAAAAAATTAAGTGATGTATTTTAAAAATGTCTGATGAAATCATTCAAACTAAACCTTTTGATATTTTAGTCACTGGTTCCACTGGTTTTATTGGAAAAAAATTACTTGTAAAATTAACAGAATCTGGATATAAAGTTAAGGCTATGTCAAGAACTCATCGTCCTGACACTGAAAATGTCAAAAATGTACAAGCAGATGCATTTGATATAGATTCTTTGATATCTGCTACCGAGGGTGTTGAAACTGCTTATTATTTACTCCATTCTATGGAAGGATCAAAAAAAGAATGGGCTGAATTTGCAAATAGGGAAAAACAACAGGCACAAAATTTCTTAAAAGCTGCAACTGAATCTGGGGTAAAGAGAATAATCTACCTTGGTGGTCTTGTAAATGAAAGTCTAGAACTATCCAAACATATGAGAAGTAGACATGATGTAGGAAAAATTTTGGCATCTGGAGATATTCCTGTAACTGAATTAAGAGCATCAGTAATTGTTGGTGCTGAAGGTGGTTCTTATGCCATGCTTCGATATCTTGTTGAAAGATTACCTTTAATGGTATGTCCAAAATGGGTTAAATCTAAAACTCAACCAATTGCTGTTGATGATATTGTTGATTATTTATTTGGCGTAATGAAAAATCCTAAATCTACTGGAAAAATTTTGGAAGTTGGTGGTCCTGATGTTATGACTTATGAACAATTGATGAGATTGTACTCCTCCATCTTAAACAGAAATCTTAACATAGTTCAAATTCCATTTTTGACTCCTCGTTTGTCATCTTATTGGATAGATTTGGTAACTCCTGTCAAGGCATCTCTTGCAAGACCTTTAGTTGATAGTTTAGTTCATGATTCTGTTGTAAAAGATGAATCTGTAAAACAATTAGTCCCTATTCCTTTAAGACATATGACTGAGGCAATTAGTATTGCCAGAGAAGAGTCAAAATCATTTCAATCAATTAATAAATCTCCAGAAGAAAAAACATCTTACAAAGTAAATCAAAAAATTCTTTTAATTTCTCTTTGTGCTATGGCCTTTATTGGTACTACATACTATTGGCTAGATGATAGAACTGATGTTTGGGAAATCCCTTGGTTAATCGGTTCAGTCATTTGGTATGCTGCAATTTTGTTTGCAATTTCTTTTGTCAAACAAAAAGCCAGGTTAGGTTATTTGATAGGTGGAATATTGGCTTGGATTACGCTTGCATTTTGGCTATTTGACAACTTTTATGTTGTATTTGAATTATCTCTAGTTGCATCTGAACCTAGTCTTGATTTCACTATTAGAAATTTCATTGGTGCAGCAATTGCAGGATTGGCAATATTTTCATCTCACAACGTATTTCATAAAGTACGGGTATATCAGGCAAGAGGAAAACCTATTTCTGAATCTGCATCAGCTGAAGTTCCTGCTGCTGCAAGACCTGTTTACAACACTGATTTTTCATAACATAAAGTGATTTTTATTTTTTCTACATTGAATACATAATCTGGTATTTTTGATTAAATTACATGTACATATTTTATGACAATTTTCACATTGTGATATGATCACACTGAACATCTTACCATGTAGCTTTATTATTTAATTATAAGCATAAGTTTTGTTCTATGCCTTTGTTTTAAGGATGTATTTCTAAAATTATTTTCTTATTTTTTTACTTTGTTAGCATCTAGTATTTTGAATATATTTCCTTTCTCTGGATTTGCATATAGCAAAAAATATGTCTGACTTGCAAGATATGTTTTATTAAATCTGAATACAATTGGATGAATTTCTGCTAGAATGTCTCCTACTGTGACTGTTTCATTTTTGAATTGTTTTAATAACTCGAAAAATTTCTCTCTTTCTAATTCAGAAAATTCTTTGGAAAAAAAACCAAAAATATGCATTATTACATTACTGTGTGTTTTGGTGGTGGGCTTATACTGTAAACATATGTTAAGATTTTTTTCATATTCCTTTAACATTTCTGAAAGTTTTACTTTTTTGTTGCTGGCAACAATTCTTCCTAATACCTTGAGTTCTTCTTGATTGTGGGCCATTATCAAAAATTTATTTCTTGCCTGAAATTCAACTAATTCTTTTATTTTGTTACTTTTTTTAACCTGTTGAAATCTGTCAAGAACAAACTCTTTGATTTCTTTTTGAGTTAACACTTTATGGTAATTTTGCATCATATTTTCATCCTATTTTTTCCCCATTACTTATCATACCCGATGATCGATTCTGATTTGCATATAAACAACTCCTGAATGATTAATCGTTAGCACTATATTTTTTGGAAAAAATTAGCACTAGAAAATAATTTGGCACCATTTTAAATACAATTAGAGAAATTTTTGTTTAATGAAAACTCTCTTAACAGCAATTTCAACAATTGCTGTATTACTGCTTGTTGGTTCAAGTGTATCTTCTGTTTATGCAGAAGTACCATCTTGGGTAAAGAACAATGCAGGCTGGTGGGCAGAAGGAACAATTGACGACGATTCATTTGTTCAAGGAATTCAATTCTTGATCAAAGAAGGAATCATGGAAATTCCTCCAACCACACAAGGAGTAAGTTCTAGTAATGAAATCCCATCCTGGATTAAAAACAATGCTGGCTGGTGGGCAGAAGGAACAATTGACGACGATTCATTTGTTCAAGGAATTCAATTCTTGATCAAAGAAGGAATCATGAGTATCACACAAGTACAAGAATCCGAGCAATCTGTATCTTCTGTTTCAACAAGCGATGACTCTGTTATTGCTTCACTGGAGGCAGAACTAGAAAAATGTTCAGAAATAGTCAAAGCATACAAGAGACTTGATTGTGAAAAACCAATTAAACAAGAAATTCTTGTTCATACATACAAAACTGGCGCTGAATTAATGCAAGTAGGACCAATCAATTATTATTGGTTTGGTGTAAATTCTGAGGGTAATTCCTTTGAAATTAGTCCTACAGGACAACCAATTTTGAATATCAGAATGTTGGCCGACAACACTTCTTCAGGTATTGTTAGTTTGAATTGTACAAGTCCTTCAATTTGTAACTATGATGTTTGGGACGGTTCAAAATCCTTCAAGTACTCTGGAATGGATTTTACTAGTGGACAAATCAATCTAAACCCTGGAACTGCTAAGGAATTCAATATTTTGTTTGGTCCGAATATTGGATATGGTGGAACTGAATTTGAATATGATCCTTCAAAGACATACACTTTCAGAATCAATGAACCATTTGGTAGTTT
>Ga0114933_10005556_pt1 | contig 11435 bp, 10 predicted proteins | sample 4SBtaG_FD_89691 | JGI IMG/M metagenome (GOLD analysis project Ga0114933, IMG submission 89691) | Deep subsurface microbial communities from Kolumbo volcano to uncover new lineages of life (NeLLi) - 4SBTROV12_W25 metaG | ecosystem: Environmental > Aquatic > Marine > Volcanic | place: Kolumbo... | reverse complement strand
TCCTATTTCCATTTACGTTACAAATCCAAATTGTCGATTTCTGAAGCGAAACACTGGCCGGAATCGGCTCTCCGCCCACCGTTGCCATGACCACAACCTGAGTCTCAAACTCCCGAGGCCCATTTCCTTTCAGCTGCAGATTCAGCCTTGCGATTCGACTGCGTCCGACGGGCAGGTCGTCTGCCGTACTGAATGCAGCAAGAATCACGCGCTCGTTGTTCAGCGTGCGGGGTCATAGTGTGGAGGTGTCGCAAATGCCGGATGATCGCCGCCTTCGATGCCGACAATCGCGACGCCCGGCAGACGGTTTTGAAATTCAAGCTGCCATGCTGCCAGCGGGAAGCCTCCCGTATCAACCAGCACATCGATCGCCTGAAAACGGTATGCGTCAGCATTAGCATTCGGTTCGTCATCGAATTGAGTGACCTGTGGCTCCGCCACTGTTGTTATTCGATCCTGTGCAACTGCCAGCACAACCAATCCGGTGTCAAACAGAATCAGCAGCATCCAGCACAAGGGCAGGCGGTTGGAAAAAAATGTTGAATGACTTCGCATTTGTCCGCTCCTACAGCATGACGGCTTCTGCAGGCACATGTTGGATGTCGTGCTCATCCATCGCACCGTCCTCGTTGAAGTCCCAGTGTTCTTCGAATTCGCCGATTTGCAGCCGACGTGCCAGCACATACGCATCGAGAATATTGACTGTTCCGTTGGCGTCGATGTCTTCTCGCAGCGGAGCCAGCTCCGACTTCGAGACAACGAACTGTGCAGCAGACGTTGTTGGATTCACTGTTGATTCTGGTGATTCAGACCAGTTGGCCAGCATCAATACCAGCAAAGCAGCGGTGACCGAACTCAACGCAGCAGCAAATTGTCTTCGGCGTCCCGGCCTTTCGACCGTACGGTTTGCTGCCAGAACGGCTCCTGCCGCCGCCAGGATTGCCGCGTCCTTCTCCTGAGGAACTTCGAACGGCACTTCACTCGCCTGCCTGAGCACGTTTCGAACTGACTCGGGCAGTTCCTCTTCCGGCAACTTGTCTGCGGGGCTGTTCATTGGCCTTTGTTTTCAATACGACTTGTGGAGTTGTGTTCTGTTAAGTGCGAGATTCGAAATGAACGTTCAAAGAATCTTCGAACTTTTGATGATATTCGAACGTCTGCTGATTGGCGTCTACACGCGCCTTATCGAAGGCACGCGTCGTGGCTGCCTTTGCAGGAAGGGACAGGGGGCATGGCCGAAGAGCCTGCGGAACTCAGTGATCAACAACTGATCGTCACCCTGAATGCCGGGGATGATGCGGCCTTCGAGCTTCTCTACCAGCGATATCGCAGTTGGGTTCTCAAGATGGCATGGCGCGTCACACGGCATGAACAGGACAGCCTGGGTGTTTTGCAGGAAACGTTCGTGTACTTCGCCGGCAAATTTTCAGGATTCGAACTGACGTCAAAGATGACGACGTTCCTGTATCCGGTCGTTCGCAACCATTCGATAGCGGTTCGCCGCAAACGCATGAGGGCAGCAGGTGAGGACAGGGATTTGGGACAATTGCTCCAACCGCTATCGGCAGCGTCCTGTGATCAAGACGAATTTGATGTACTGCTGGAGGGTCTTTCGGATGCTCACCACGAAATCGTCCTGTTGCGATTCGTTGATGATCTGAGTCACACCGAAATCGCCAGCCTGCTTGAAATACCAGTCGGTACGGTAAAGTCGAGGCTGCACCACGCGCCGTCCACACTGAGGCAATCTGCCGTGGTCCGCTATCGCCGGGGACCAGATGTGTAATCCGTTCAGCAAATGCGACGGTTTGAATCACCTCACCTGCGAAATCCCATTCCGTTGTCGCCTGATGGGGGAATCTGGCCGTGAGCCGAGGGATTCCCCTTGCTTCGTTGCTCCGGCTTCTGACACACTGTGAGGCTGATTTCCAATGTTTTTGCTACCGGAATCCCCCAGGCGTCCCTTATGACTCGCCGTTTGCTCGTCATTCTAACTTTCGCACTCGTCACGGCAGGTCCACACTGTGCATCGACGTCGGCTCAGGGACTGATTTTCAGTCTTCCGGAAGATGGAACGGGTGTTGTGTTCGAGGGGGAACTGAACCAGGAAACCGTTCGACCGGAACTGGAAGATGGCCGTGAGGAGTTCACCTGGACTCGAACGCTGTCAATTAAATCAGTGGGTCGCGAGGAAGCGGAATTTGAAGGCACCGTTCAACCATGTCGCTGGATCGAAATCAAAGTGGTGACGGGGAAATCAGGTGCTGGTGGGATCGACTCGGGACTCGTTGGAGCCCGCATCTACAAGTTCCTGGTGCCCGAGAGCAAAGTCAGTGCTGCTGCTGCTGACGCCGACGGAATTCCCAACTCGGTCCTGCCCATTGTTCGTGGCTTCCGCCGGCTGGGTGAGGAAGCCGTCGAACCCATCAAGAGCAAAGGGTTGGTGGTCTATCCGACTTTGTGTCTGCTGCCGAACTACCAGGCTCCTGAAGTGGTGACAGCCTCGACAATCGTCGACAGCCTCGACAAAGAGAACTCCTTCGATTGTCGCAAGATGCAGGCGGAATTCGTCCGAGAACGACCGGATGCGCGCTCCACGAATACCGGCAGTTTCTGGGTGAGCTCCGAAGTGCCATTCGGCCTTGCTGGATGGGAGGTTAAGGTGGTGCGGGAATCCAAGGGTGCTACTGATGAACGATTGACGTTCACTCCGGTAGGGACTGTGATCTGCAAGATGCAGGTCAGCGAAGTCCTGGACTTCGTGGAGTCGGAGCTGATCACAGGCGACTGACAAATAAATTGTTAGTCGATCCCATCGCAGCTGATTCAATCGCTGCAATCCGTCGCGACCATTGACGCATTTGCTGGCCGCTGGAGCCACAAATGTACCGCAGGATCTACCCCAGACGGCCTCTGTCGGCGCTACAGGGCCAGTTGTGTGGGTTGTGACGGAAAACCTGTCGCACGTGCTGTGTTCACGTTGTGTGCATCCATCATCCGGCGGGATTGTGACCTAAAGTGAACACAAGATCGTCATTCCGATGACATCGACCGGGGGCCCCGGCATTCGCCATGCCAGAATCGCCAACGATTTCTGTATTCCATTTCCTTGGGAGGAGTGATCCCGACTGCAATCAGTGGTCGGCGATCGAAGGACAATCTCCGAAAGCACATTTGTGAATTCCGCCTGTGACACAATTGAGCCCACGACGACGCACTGCCAGCTGACGCCGGCAGTGCCGACGGATACGTTCACCGTGATCACTCACCTGCTGATGCTTTCTGATCAGGCACGGCAGGAACAGGCAAGCTGCGCCGAACCGCCCATCATTCCGCGAACAGCACTCATGATGCTGCTGCGAACAATGAAGCTGCGAGATCCCGCGATCGTGAAACATGGCCAGCGGATCGCCACGATTTCTACCGGAGTTGCTCAGCTGTTGGGTTGGGATGACGCACAGCGACGTGCTCTCGAGATCGCTGCATTGCTGCACGACCTCGGCAAGATAGGAGTTCCCGAGCACATCCTGCGGAAGCCCGGCAAACTCAGTTCGGACGAGTACGACTACGTCAACCGCCATCACCAGGCGGCCGTTTGCCTACTACAGGCGCTGCGAGCGGACCCTTCGCTGATTTCGCCCCTGATGCTGCTGAATCGCAACTTTGATGCAGCCGGTGTGGAGAAAGACGAACCCAATATCGTTGCCGAGCTGCCTTTGGGGTCCCGAATTCTGGCTGTTGCCGACGCCTACGATTCACTCAGCTCACCCAAGGCCTATCGCCGTGGGATGACGCACGAAGAAGTCATCAAGGTTCTGCACGATCATACCGGTACTCGATACGACGGCAATGTGGTCCGTACTCTGGAACGCTGGTACGAGGCCGAGGGGCACGAGCTATTCGGCCAGACAGAAGCCTTCGCGGAAGAGATTGCCCCTGAAGTCACGCAGGAACAGCGAGACGAAGTCGTTGTCGTCACTCAGATTCTGCAGGTCCTGTATCAGTTCCAGATGCTGTACGATGGCTACTTCATTGCCACTGTTGATGGTGACTACTGTGTCTGGTCGGATGGCATGTCAGGGCTGACAGCCCTGCAGGTTGAGTCCGTACTGGACCGACACTGGAGACCTGATGACGTACGACTGTCGGCGATCACGCAGACAGAAGGCAAGAATACAGAACCGGCCGAAGAGATCGTGCCACAGGTACTGAGAAATGGCAGAGCCCAGTTCGACAGCCGTGTCTGCAACGTAAGCAACTCGCAGCAGCTGAGCGTAGACGTGCATACCATGCCACTGAGCGGCACTAATCAGCGCGTCACGGGCGTGGTTCAGTTATTCCGCTGCAAGGGTGGGGTGCGAAAACGTTCACGCGAATATGCCGAACTCAAACTGGCAGCGACGCGTGACGCACTGACCGGCGTCGCCAACCGTGGGCAGCTGGAGACTCAGCTGCGACATATGATCGACGACTACCACAACCATGAAGGTGCGCGACAGTTGAGCGTTGTCTTCGTGGACGTCGACAAGTTCAAAAGTATCAACGACACATTCGGACACAAAGCAGGTGACCAGGTCCTGGTTGATCTTACCAGGCTGCTGCAGAACGAAACGTACTCCGGCGAAATTATTGGACGCTATGGCGGTGAAGAATTCATTGTGTTGTGTCCGGATGCCGACCTGCACGCGGCCGTTCGTCGAGCTGAAAGGTTGAGGCAGGCTATTCACAAGAGTTCTGTCGGCGGTATTTCCCGCCTGAATGTGACATCGTCGTTCGGAGTGGCCACCGCTCGTCTGGGTGACTCGGTGCAGACGATTCTGGAACGAGCCGACGTTTGCCTGTTCCGAGCGAAAGAAGGCGGACGAAATCGTACATGTTGGGAAGGGGAAGAAGTGGAAGAATCACCTGCCACAGAAATCATTCCGACCGAAGACGGTGACACGAACCTGAGCATGATCGACGGTGTGATGCTGTACACCGACTCCATCGATGTGTCCACTTCACTGGAGCTGACAGCGATCAAGCTGAAAGCTTTCCTGACTGCCGCCAACATTGACGTGAAATCGCAGGAGCAGGGCTATCTTCGTTTACAGTCCGGTCGTTGTGGACTGACTCGCAAGTGGGGTGATACACCCGAGCGACAGCCGGTGACAATCGAAGTCCATTTCGAAACTCAGCGGCGAACAGATCCAAAGTCCGGCAATCAGAAAACGATCCATTACGTTTCGGTAACGATGCAACCGGTCGGCCGACTTCCTGATCCGGAAGTCTTTGGAGCACGCTGCACACGAATCATTCAGGAAATGCGTGCTTACCTGTTGAGTACCTGACGGGTGGCCGCTATTCCGCAGCCGCGGCATCGTCCTGTGGTGCGGCTACACGTGTTACCTTGTAGCCCAGTGCTTTCAGCTCGTCCTGCACTGACTTCTCGCCCAGTAGATGCGCCGTGCCGACGGCCACGAAATGGACACCTTCCGGAGCTTTCATGACCTTCTCATGAATCGCCTCTGCCATTCGCTTGTTGCGTGCGATCAACAACGAGTCGACAAACACGGAACGCAGTTCGTCGGAGACTTTCGGACGCTGTAGTTCTTTGTCGAGATACGCCTGCAGCTCATCCGCCTGTCCGGTTGCGTAGAGTCGCACCAAAATGTCCAGCTGTGTGACGCCGTTCTGGTCATCTTCATCCATGACGTCCAGTGACGCCTCAACGAATTCAAGCTGCTGGTCCATGGGCAGATCGAGCAACGGTTTCAGCTGGCTTGTTGCGTCTTCCAGGCCAACGGATTGTTTTCCTGACTTCTGGGCTGCCAGTTGCAGCTGCATATCCATGGGGACGGTACCCAGGTATTTCATCTGAGCTTCCAGGTTGGCCAGAATCAGTGGCCACATCACAACTTCAAATTCCGGCAGTGATGTGCGGGACAGCAGTGGGCTCAATTTTTTCAGTCGGGCATCGATGCGTACCACAGTGGCAGTTGATGCGAGTTCGGCCAGCTTGCGGCCGTCTGACATCGTGATGGCCTTGGTTTGTTTGGCAGCGTCCTTGATGAAGTCGATCTCGAACCAGGCAGCTGTTGCAGATTCGAACGCGGCATCGATCTGTGGATGCAGCTTTGTGATGTTGGGATCGTTCACATGAACGGTACCAAACAGGTATGATTTGACGTCCGAATCGGGGGGAGTCATCTCCCACAGAAACGGGCGTTGAATGGTGACGGGTGCATCGTCCTGAGCACAAGCTCCCGCACACAGCAAGAGTGCGGGGCAGAGCAGGAACACGACGCAACAACTTTGGCGAACGGTCATTGTCAATCAATCTGAAACGTAGCAGCGTCGGAACGACTTCGAAGCGTTCGACTGTATCACCAATCCAATGAAGTGCAATATCGGCTACAGCAGGTCTGGCAGACAGGATTGGTCAACCGCAACTGAATTCTCTGCCTGTCAATGACCAGCCGCCTGCGGATGCACTGGGAAGCCCTGATCAATCGCTGTCGGTATTGTGGTGTTGCCAGGAAAGGCAGACAAGTCATGTCGATAAGACCATCAGGTGCTCAAAAAGGTGAATGTACAGATGATCGATGAAGCAGACGAATCGATGAGTGACAATCCCTACGCCTCACCCTTGGACACTTTGAAGGCTCACCTTTCGACGTCGCCGTTTCTTACTGGTGGCGTAATGCGTTGGGCGACAAAGCTAATACTTGTCCGAATTGGGTGCGCCGCGCCGACGATAATCTAAGGGCAGTTCGCCGGTATGTGGTCTGGTTTCGTAAGCGGTGTACCGATACTCGGTACCCTTGTCCGTGCGCCCTCGGGTCTATTCCTGCGCGGGACTCGTGTATCGTGGTGGTAACCACCCCCGATCGAGCGGCTTCATGAGCTCGACTGTGCAATTCACAGCGGCTGTTTTCGCCTTTGTCGTTGGGTGGAATTGGGTCAACGATTAAGCCGGCGTCTGGTTGGGCGAAATCATTTCGCGGTTTCGCCCCGTTGGTTGGTTGGGGGGAGTTGCACATAATGTACCACAGTTCGTTGCTGTGCTGGCATCCGTTGCGAACAGCAACGGCGGTGTTGGCAGATCACGGATTTTCCTGTTGGCTTTTTTGGCCCGCTTGTTGTGGGCCATCTGCCAATTCCCCAGCTACTTGTTGTACGCAAGTGGCACACGAAGCGTTGTGTGGCTCTTACTACTGTCCACGGGTTCCTGGGTAACAGCTCTTGCAGCAACATTTCCACTTTTAATCACTGTGGACAAGACATCTAACGATCGTATCGATAGCCGACGCCGTGAACGGTTCGAATGATGCGCGGGTTGCGGGGATCCACCTCGATGCGTTTACGCAATTGCGAGATGTGTTGATCGAGTGTGCGGCTGTTGGGGAAATAGTCTTCGTCCCACGCGTGCCGAAACAGCATCCGACGATTCAGCGCCTTGCCAGCGTTGTCATGCAGCAATTGCAGAATGCACACGTCGCGAGGACTCAATTCGATGACGGACTCGCCTCGGCGTGCACGCAGTTCTGCCGGGACGATCTGCAGGTCATCCAGTGTGAATTCTTCCGGGGGTGAATCCTGCTGAGCATAGCAGCGGCGGGAGACGGCTCGGACTCGAGCCACCACTTCGCGTACACTGAACGGTTTGATGATGAAGTCGTCGGCTCCCAGTTCGAATCCGACCAGTCGATCGATCTCTTCCGCTTTCGCGCTGATGAAGATGATGGGTAGATCCGGGTAATCCGCTCTGATCGATTTACAAACCTCATAGCCGCTGGCCGCCGGCATCATGATGTCCAGACACACGAAGTCAGGTGTCGACTCCCGAAACAGTTTCATCGCCGTCATACCGTCACCGGCTGACACCACGTCGTAGCCTTCTGACTGCAACACTTCGACCAGCCCTTCGCGGGTATGCCGGTCGTCTTCGGCGATGAGGACTCTCACGGGATCTTTGGGCTCCTGGAATGCAGGCAGATGTTGGTCAGGATGAACGGTCGGCGCTTTCCTCAGCGTAGCTGCGACGCAGGTAGACGGGTTCAAGTGTATCCGGGTCGGCCCACGCCTGTCGCTGGATCATATCACATGCCGGCAGTAACAGGGCGGCGGCTCGTGGTTCCTGATTTTCCGCCTCAGCGATACATGCGTCAGGCGGAATTTGTTCAGCAAACTTCTGAATGCCGGGGCCCGTGAGCAGTTGCCCGGAGTATTCGGCCAGAACCTGATCCAGACTTTCGATCCGGACGTTTCCGATCGGTTGGGCGATGTCTTCCGCGTGGTACGAATTGACAAACAAGTCTCCTCGCTGAGCATCACTGATCACAGTGATGTCAGGTTCGGTCGGCAGTGAGCGCTGCGCAATTGCCTGCAATGTATCAACAGCGACCAGTTTTGTGTCGTTGATCCAGGCATAGGTTTTCGCGAACACCACACCCACTCGCAATCCGGTGAAACTTCCCGGACCGATGCTGACCGCGACAACGTCGACATCAGAAGGCTGCCAGTCCTGCTTGCGGAGTAATTCGTCGACAGCGGGCACCAGCAAGCGGGCATTGCGACGACCGGCTGTGTCGAGAGCTCGCTCCGACAACAGTTCGCTGCCGTCCGCCAGTGCCACAGAGGCTTCCAGCCCGGATGTTTCGACAGCCAGTATTTTCACGTGCAACTGCCGTTATTCAGACTTTGACTTCGGTGGTCAGGCTTGCCAGGGCAGCATTCAGAGTTTCGCTGGGACGCATGGCTTTCTTCACGATTTCACGATTCGGAAAGTGATAGCCTTCGGTGAACTGTGGTGATCCCTGAGCGGAATTCAGTTCGTCAACAATTTTTTGCTCGCTCTGCGTGAGGTGAGCTGCCAGGCCTTTGAACTCGTCCTGAAGTTCCTGATTCTCTGTTTGTTCAGCCAGGGCCTGTGCCCAGTACAAAGCCAGATAAAAGTGACTGCCGCGTGTATCCAGCTCGTTCACTTTGCGCGAAGGAGACTTGTTGTTCTTCAGGAACACACCCGTGGCAGAATCCAGTGCCCTGGCCATGGTCGCCAGCTTTTCGTTGCCGGTCTTCTCTGCAAGGTCTTCCAATGACACGGCCAGTGCGAGGAATTCGCCCAGCGAGTCCCATCGCAGGTGGCCTTCCTTTTCGAACTGTTGCACGTGTTTGGGGGCAGAGCCTCCGGCTCCCGTTTCATACAGGCCGCCACCGGCCAGCAGAGGAACAATCGAAAGCATGCGGGCACTGGTCCCCAGTTCCAAAATTGGAAACAGGTCCGTCAGATAATCACGCAGCACGTTTCCCGTGACGGAGATCGTGTCTTTGCCGGCTTTCGCTCGTTCACAGGAGATGCGACAGGCTTCCACAGGAGCCAGCGTACGAATGTCGAGTCCCGATGTGTCGTGTTCCGGCAGGTACTGATTGACCTTTTGGATCAGCACGCGGTCATGAGCACGTTCAGAATCGAGCCAGAATATCGTTGTGGCATTCGTTGCTCGAGCACGGCTGACAGCCAGTCGAACCCAGTCGCGAATCGGAGCATCCTTCGTCTGACACATGCGCCAGATGTCGCCAACTTCGACTTGATGCTCCATCAACACCGTACCGCCGTCGTCAATGACTCGTACGGTGCCGGCGGTTTCGATCTCGAACGTCTTATCGTGTGACCCGTATTCCTGAGCCTTTTGTGCCATCAGGCCTACATTGGAAACATTGCCCATTGTGGTGACGTCGAATGCACCATGCGTCCTGCAGAAGTCGATGACCGCCTGGTATACGCCTGCATAGCAGCGATCGGGGATCACGTACTTCGTCTCGTGCAGTTCTCCGTCCGGTCCCCACATACAGCCCGATGTCCGCAGGGCTGCCGGCATTGATGCATCGACAATGATGTCATTGGGAGCATGCAGATTGGTGATTCCCTTGTCGGAATCGACCATGGCCATCCGCGGGCGGCTGGCGTACACCGCGTCGATGTCAGCGAGGATTTCAGCCTTCTTATCTGCTGGCAGTTTGTCCAGTTTGGGATACAAACTGCCCAGGCCATTGGATGGTTTGTAACGCAGTTCTCGCAGCGTCTCACCGTGTTTTTCGAACACGTCCTTGAAGTACACGCTGACAGCGTGGCCAAACATGATGGGGTCGGAGACCTTCATCATGGTTGCCTTGAGATGCAGCGAAAACAGCAGGCCCTGTTGTTTGGCGTCCTCAATGGCTTGTTCCAGGAATTCCCGCAGCGGTCCGCAACTCATCACGGCTACGTCGATGACTTCATCCTGTTGTAGTTCCAGGCTTTCTTTCAGGTTGGAAACGTTGCCATCAGCATCGGTCAGCTGAATCGATACGGAGCCAGCCCGTGGCATGACGTGCGACTGTTCGCTGCCAAAGTAATCCCCATGGTCCATGTGGTGAACGTGCGACTTCGTGTTGCTGTCCCATTCCCCCATCGAGTGCGGATTGTCTTTGGCGTACTGTTTCACCGGCGCAGCGACTCGGCGGTCTGAATTTCCTTCGCGGAGGACTGGATTGACGGCGCTACCCAGTACCTTGGCGAATTTCGCTCTCAATTCCTTCTCTTCAGCGGTCTGAGGTGTCGCCGGGAAATCGGGAATCTTGTAACCGCGCTGCTGCAGCTCGACGATCGCTGAATTCAGCTGAGGAATGGAAGCGCTGATGTTTGGCAGCTTAATAATGTTGGCTTCCGGGCGTTTGACCAGTTCACCCAACTCCGCCAGGTCGTCCGGAAGCTGTTGCTCTTCTTCGAGGTACTCGGGGAACTCACTGATGATGCGGGCAGCCAGAGAGATGTTCTTCTTCTCAATTTCCACGCCCGATGAGGCAATGTATGAACGAATGATCGGCAGAAGGGAGGCGGTGGCCAGAGATGGCGCTTCATCTGTCAGGGTGTAGATGATCCTTGAGGCAGTTGCAGACATATGTATTGTTGGTTTGGGGATTGGGGCGGGGCGAGCACGGTCGGCTTCAGCTTCAAAACAGAAACTGGGTGGCCGGGGCTGGATGCGGGAAGTCTTGGTGAATCAAAGTCACACCCACTTACCGGTCATTCCAACCCCGGCCACCCAAATGACGACCGGGAGTTGCTTTTGTAGTTCGTATGTACTGAAGATTAACAGTTGGCGAATCGGACAACAATTGTAAGGTAAGCCAACCTAACAGTCGGCTTTTGGGGCGATCGACGGCGGGTCCGTGGCAAATCGGCCACGTGGAGGTTGGCTTCACAGTCCTGTCTCATTCCTGAGCCAGCAGCCAGGCAAACAGGCCTCGAGCCAGGTGCATGCGATTTTCTGCTTGCTGGTAGACGATGCTTTGTGGGCCGTCCATCACTTCGTCGGTCACTTCCAATCCGCGTTTTGCCGGTAAATCGTGCATGAAACGTGCTTCTGAGGGCGCCAGCTGCATCAGTTCGTCATTCACTTGGTATCTGCTGA
>Ga0114933_10005550_pt1 | contig 11444 bp, 6 predicted proteins | sample 4SBtaG_FD_89691 | JGI IMG/M metagenome (GOLD analysis project Ga0114933, IMG submission 89691) | Deep subsurface microbial communities from Kolumbo volcano to uncover new lineages of life (NeLLi) - 4SBTROV12_W25 metaG | ecosystem: Environmental > Aquatic > Marine > Volcanic | place: Kolumbo... | reverse complement strand
TCGGAGAGCTCTTCCTTGAAGTGTTGCCGCAGCGACACCACCCCGAAGTGCACGTGCCGCGCCTCGTCCTGAATCACCCGCCGCAGGAGCTGGCGAAGGAGCGGCTCCTCGCTCATCTTGTAGAGCATGCTGAAGGCGCCCAAGGCGAGGCCCTCGACCATGATCTGCATGCCGAGAAACTTCATGTCCCATCGGCCGTCGCTCATCAGGGCGTCGATGATCGTGAACAGGTTGTCGTTGATCTCGTACTTCTTCTCGAGCTTCGTCTCGAGATAGCGAAGGAAGACTTCGACGTGGCGCGCCTCATCGAAGATCTGAGTCGCTCCGTAGAGCTTCGCGTCGTGGCCCGGCACCGCCTCGGTGACTTGTGTCGCGGCAAGCAATGCGCCTTGCTCGCCGTGGAGGAACTGGCTCAGGAGCCACGCCAACACGTCGTTGCGGAACTGCAGCTCCTCCTTCTTCGTGAGCCGGATGCCTTCGGCTTCCAGCATCGAGGTGTCGATGAAGTCCGGCGGCAGCAGCGCCACCTCCGTCGATTGGAGATCCACCGAGGTGGCCCAGGGCAACTCGTCGCCGATCCACTGGTTCTTGAGCGCCTTGGTGTAGAGCCTCGCGAGCACCGGCTCCTCGCGCGGGTAGCTCCAGTCCAAGACCGCCGCATGTGACGAGCGGATGCGCGCTTGCTCCTGTGTCTTGCCCCGCCGGAGCAGAAACCCGCGCACGGCTGACGGCGCTAGTGCGGTCATCACCTTCGGATTCTTGATGTCCGTGATCGCCGAGGCGAGGGCGACGAGAGACCGGGTTCCAGGTCCGCCTTGGTCGGCGGTGCGATCGAGCAGTCTCGTGAGCCAAGGGGGTCGCACTGACATAGCTTAGCGCGGCCGCGCTCCATCGCTGAACTTGAATTCCAAGCGCTGCAGGATGGACGGCGGGGGCCCGGCTCGTTTCATCACGCCTCGGTGAGCGTCCCTGGCCGCGATCACGAGCCTCGGATCGGTAAGGCTCCGACAGAGCGTGCCGAGGCAGAGCGGCCTCGCGGGGCGCAGCCTGCACCCCCTCGCGAACGGATGGAAGGCGCAGACAGACTCCTGACCTTCGACTCGGGGCGACCTTGCGCATCCTGAACGACGAGGTGGAGAACGTCTGGTGCTGCTTCTAGCCGTGCAGCCCCGAAGATGCCGCCAGCATCGAAGCGCACGCGTCCTCGGGTTGTCGCTGCGAACGCTCAGGGCAGGGGAGGTGTCTCGCAGATCGGTGGCCTCAGGGCGTCGTCGAAGGCGATGAGATCGACTGCAGACGCGGACAGATAGCGGCCCGTGCCGATGAATCCGTCGGCGCCTTGTCCGGCGCCGCGGTCGCCCCAGCAGACGACCTGCCCGGCGCGTCGGGTGGCGCAGCAATGACGGGGCCCGCAGGCGAGGTTGGATGCGTCGTCGAAGATGCTCGCCACCGGGGACGTCACGATGGGGCAGTCGTCTTCGAGGCAGGGGGGCAGGTCCCCTCCGAGCCGCCCGCGATCGTTGGACCCCAGGCACCACACGCCGCCGGTCGAGAGGCGTGCGCAGAGGCCCCCGGTCGAGAAGCGAATGCCCGCCCGGCCGATGAACTCTTCCCCGAAGATGGCGATCTGCTCTACCCGCCCGAGCTCTCCGAGATGCCGCGGCGCGGGACCCGATGGACGGGTGGTGACCGACTCGCCCCAGCACCACGCGTCGCCGCTCTCCACGATCGCGCAAGACGTCTGTGCGGATGCGGCGATGTGTACGACGGGGTCACCCGACGGAAGGCCCTCCACGAACCCCACGGTGTTGATGCTCGTCAGGGGGGCCCGACCGAGCTGACCGAGACTGTTGTTGCCCCAACACGCGATGGTCCGGTCCTGGAGGAGCGCGCATGTGTGATCTGCGCCCGACGCGATCTCCATCGCTCGTGAGCCTTCGGGGAGCTCGACCCGCAGCGCTGTGTTCGAGCACTGAACCCGAGCTCGGCCGGTTCTACAGATGTTGGCGACGGCGGTGTCGCGCCCGAGCTGGCCCCGGTGGTGTCCGCCCCAGCAGTGGACCGATCCGTCCACCCCGAGCACACACGCGTGGGTAATTCCGAGGCTCACGTCGGCAGGCTCGACGGGGGTGTGCATCACGCCCTCGGCGTCGACGGCACCCACGAAGATGTGCTGGTCCTCGGAGCCGGCGCAGCGCACCGTACGATCGACCACGCCCTCGGCGGTGAGGCGACCCGTGACCCCGCAGACCGCGGCGTAGGTCACGTCGGCCGCGAGCACGCTGCCCCAGCGCCCGCTCTCGACCGGCAGCGCGTAACACGATGGGCTCTCCGCCGTGAGGGAGGCCCCCGAGCATCGTAGGCTGAGGTCCGGCATGCGGAAGCAGCTCGAGTCTCCGCCGGCGAGAATCTGAATCGGGCCGTGAATCACCGAGACTTGCACCCCGACAGGGCGAGGCGAGTCTTGGTACTCCGCTTCGAAATGACCGTTGCCGAGGCGGTGTCGCACCTGCCGTCCCCAGCACCAGGTGCCCTCCGTCGTGAGCGCACACGAGTGCCACGTCCCTGCGGTCACCTCGAAGGCGCCAGAGACGCCCTCGACGCGCACGGGGTCGTCTTCCGTGCGGTCGTACCCCTCGCGAGGAAAGCCGGCCGCGTCTGCGACGGGGGTGCCCTCTCCGAGCTGTCGGGTGACGTTGTTTCCCCAGCAAACAACATTGCCGTCAGCCCGGGCGGCGCAGGCGTGCACCATGTAGGCGTCGATGGAGACGGCGTCATCGAGGCCAGCCACCGTTCGAGGGGTTGTGAGGCTGGGCCCAGAGCATCCTGAGCTCAGGTCGGCGTCGTCTTCGTACCGGTCATCGCCAAAACAAGAGACATGACCATCGGCGTGTCGAACGCAGGTGAAGCAGCGGCCGACCGCGACCTCCACGGCGTCGTTGATCTCCGGCACCAAGACCGTGGATTCGTCCGGACCTGGCGTACCGCCCAGGGCACCCGATGCCGGATCGCCCCAGCAGCGCACGCGCCCTGCGATCACGGCACAGGTGTGGGTCCACGAGGTGTCCACGTGGGTGGCGCCCACGGTGTCTGCCATGGTCTCCGGCACGACAATCCGGTCGCCGGGGTTTCCGTTGATCGCGCCGTTGTTGGACGCTCCCCAACAGGTGACTCCCTCCGGCCCGATGGCGCACGCGTGGTCTGCAGAGGTGGCCACGCTCGTTGCGCCATGCACCCCCGCGACGATGCCGACTCTGTTGGACCCGCTCCCGGTCGGGCCCGCGGCGTCGGGTGAAACCAAGTTCTTCCCGCCCCAGCAGCGCACGTTCTCGGCGTCGGTGCTGCCGTCCGCGATCTCCAAGACGGAGCAGGTGCCGGTCTGGCCGGCGCCTACGTCCAGGTAGCGACGTTCTCCGGGGACCCGCGCAACCCCAGCGATGATGGTCGACCGCTCCGAGAGGTTGGTCGCTGCGAGCCGGAAATCGGAGATCCCCCAACACACGACGCTCTGATCCCGCATTCGCACACAGCTGTGCGCGTCCCCAGCGGTGATGTCGATCGGCGTGCAGCTCGTCCCAGGCTCACCCGTTCGCCAGTCGTCCGGGATGTTGTTGCAGTCGTTGTCGGTGCCGTTGCAGAGCTCCTCGGCGTCCGGGTGCACGAGGGGATCCGAGTCATCGCAGTCCACCTTGGGGTACGGGGCGGGGGGGGACGGCTCCATCGGGTCGCCCGAGAGCTCGTCGTCGCATTCGGCAAACGGAGGGGCGTAGCCGTCACCGTCTGCGTCCTCCTCCGGCGCCGCCACCCGACCGCCGCCGACCCGCACGACGCCGTCGATTCGGCAGTCGTTGTCCCAGCCGTCGCAGCGCTCCTGAGCGCCTAGGTAGGTGAACGGGTCGCTGTCGTCGCAGTCCGTGATCGCCGCGCGCGCGCAGACGTCGGGCTGTCCGTCCCCGTCATCATCCTCGTCCGGCCCGTCCAAAGCACCGTTGCAGTCGTCGTCGAGGCCGTTGCAGAGCTCTCGAGCCCCCGGGTGCACCGCCGGGTCGTTGTCGTCGCAGTCGCGCGCCCCACACGGGCCGATCCGATCGGTGCAGACGAGGTCGACGCAGGCCGCCTCGCCGGCTCCGTCACCGTCCGCGTCTAGCACCGTGGGCACGCAGCGGTTGTCCGTGCAGCGCAAGGTGAGGCAGTCGTCGCCGGTCGCGATGCCTCGGCATGCCTCGTCGGTTTGGCAGGTCGGGAGCATGAGGCTCTCGTCGAGCACGCTGCAGCCCAGCAGGAGAAACACACAGAGGCAGGCGAGACCGGAACGTGGGGGAGCGCGGCGCACAGTGGATTCTAGAGCACCGGTCCTTTGGGAGAAACGAATCGCTCTCGCGGTGACCGCCCAGCGTCTCGCCTCGGGCTGGCTCGTACGGTAACCTCGTGGCGGCGTGGTACCGCGACATCGTCACCCTTGGCCCGTGCTGGCGACCATGGTCTTTCTCGTGGGGATCCCCTGCGCGACGGCGGTGGCTCAAGACGCCAGCGCCGAGGCGGCGCCGACAGACACGCCCGCCACGGACACGCCCGCCACGGACACGCCCGCCACGGACAGCCCCGCCACGGACAGTCCCGCCACGGAGCCAGAGACGCCCCCGCCTCCCGCGACCCCGCCCGTCCCCGTGAGCGCGCCCGAGCCCCCGCCTCGGCCGGCGGACCCGACGCCGCCCGCCGCGATGGAGGCGCTGCATCGCGGGACGGCGTTCTTCGACCGTGAGCACTACGACGCCGCACTCACGGAGTACCTCGCCGCCTACGATGCGCTCGGAGGTCACCCCCGACAACATCGCGTGCTCTACAACATCGCTCTCTCCTACGAGCGATCGTTTCGCTACGACGAGGCGGTCCGCTTCTATCGTCGCTACCTCGAAGAGGGCGGGGCGGCCGAGCCCCAAGCCCCCGAGGTGCGAGCGATTCTCGAGGCCCTCGAGCTCCTGCTCGGAACCGTTCGAGTGCTCACCGAGCTCGACGACGTCGAGATCTGGGTCGACGACCACCAGGTCTCCGATGGAACGCAGGGCGTGCGACTGCCGGCGGGCACCCACATCATCGAAGTTCGAGCCGACCACCACATCCCGGCGCGGCGGCAGGCGCGGGTGACGTCCGGCAGAGAGACGGTGCTGCGCATCGAACTCGAGTCCGTCGAGTCGTTTCGAGGCCTACCCAACGAAGTCTTCTGGACGGGCGTCGCGGTGACGTTGGCGACGCTGGTCGCCGGCGCCTCGTTCGGGGTCGAGTCCCTGGTCGACACCCGGGAGCTCGAGCTCCGGCTCGCCGGCGACGATCGGTGGTCGGTGACGCAGGCGCAGATCGACGCAGTCGAAGATCTCTCACTCGCCGCCGACGTGCTCTTCGTCTCGGGCGGACTCTTCGGGATCACCTCCTTGGTGCTGGGGCTGCTCACCGATTGGCGGAGCACCGACCGGTCCGCGCGCGCCGGCGTTCGGGTCGGTCACGGGGGATTCACCGGGTGGTTCTGAGGTCCAGCTCATGAGCGACACCGACGTCGCCTTCGACGCGACGCAGGTCTCCGTTCCGCCTCCGAGCGAGCACACGTCGTCGTCGCTCGACCCGTGGCTCGGCAAGACGCTCGATGGCAAGTACGAGGTACTCGAGCTGCTCGGCGAGGGCGGCATGGGCTCCGTCTACCGAGGGGTGCACAGCCGGATCGGTCGCAAGGTTGCCATCAAGCTGCTTCATCCGGTCGTCGCGCGCAGCCACCGTGCTCAGATCCGATTCGAGGGTGAGGCGCGGGCCGCCGCGTCCACCGGCCACCCCAACATCATCGACGTGCTCGACCTCGGAGACCTCCCCGACGGCAGCGTGTACCTCGTGCTCGAACTGCTCGACGGAAGGGACCTCAACCACGAGCTCCGCGCGCTCGGCACGATGCCGGTTCGCCGCGCCATACACATCATTCGGCAGGTGTGCGCGGCGCTGACCGCGGTGCACGCCGAAGGCATCGTCCATCGTGACCTGAAGCCTGCCAACATCTTCCTCACCGAGCACCTCGGGGACCCGGACTTCGTGAAGGTGCTCGACTTTGGCGTCGCGAAGTTCACCCAGCCTCAGGTCGGCCAGGCGACGCCCAGCACCCGAACCGGTCAGCCGATCGGCACGCCGGTCTACATGTCGCCCGAGCAAGCGCGCGGCCTCCGCGAGGTCGACCACCGCACGGACGTCTACGCGATGGGCGCCGTGCTCTTCGAGGCGCTTACGGGTCGTTGCCCTTTCGAGGCGACCAGCCTGCCAGGCCTCGTCTACCAGATCTGCCACGGCGAGATCCCTCGCTTGGCCGACCACCGGCCGGACCTGCCCGAGGCACTCGAACAGGTGGTCGCGAAGATGCTCGAGCGTGACGTCGACCTCAGGTTCGCGTCGGCCGATGCCGTTGCCGCCGCGCTCGAGCCGTTCGAGCGCTACGAGTCGAGCGGATCCGCGGTCCTCGAGAGCCGGGAGACGCTGCTCGGCGCTCACGACGCGCCCACGCCGGGCCCCGACTCCGGGGCCCCGACCGACGACCCACCCGAGGCCGATGAGGACGCCGGTGTGGAGACGGCGGAGGAGGCCACCGAGTCGATGCCTCCGGAGCCGAACCCGTCGGAGCCGAACCCGTCGGAGGAGCGCCCCGATGGGTCGGACCCACTCGGCGCAGCCGTGGTGCCGCAATCGAGTTGGATGAAACCGGCGGCTGCGATCGCGGCCTTGCTCGCGGCGGCGGTCGGCCTTGCGGCGTGGGGACTTGGCGACGACGCGCCGACCCCGCCAGACCCGAACGCGGACGCGACCCTTGCGGATGCGGTCGAAGAGACGAGCGCCAATCCTCCCGAACCGTCGAGTCCCCCCGAACCGCAGCCCGCGGTCGTCGACCCTCCAACGGAGGCGGTTCGAGCCCCCGAAGCGACGGAGGTGCCAGCGGTGGAAGCGCCGGAGCCCGCCTCCGAACCCCCACCCGAGCCGGGGCAGGTTCGGGTGCGTCGCCACCCACGTCACCCGGCCGACGCGCCGGCGGTGACCGGATCGACGCCGCAGGACCCACCACCGGAAGAGGCGCCCGAAGCCGACGTGCCCGAGCCGGCGGTTGTGGAACCCGCCCCGGAAGAACCGCCCGTGGCTCCGCCGCCGGAGCCGGAGACGGTGGTCAGGCCGGTGCAGGAGCGTCGGCCGCTGACGGAGATCTAGCGCGGCACAGCCGACCGCCGGATCCGCTCCTCGAGAAGCGCGCCGGCCCGTGCCCCAGCCCGCAATTGGGCTCCCGCTGGGACGTCGGGCCGGTCGATGCTATGCGGAGAGTCATGCGAGTGCTTACTTGGGGGACGCTCGCCGCATTGCTGCTGGTCGGCTGTGGCGACGACACGATGATGACCACCGACGCCGGATTGGACGCGACCGTCGAATCTGACGCTGGCCCGCCCGCCGTGTGCGGGGACGGAGACCGCGGCGGCGGGGAAGTCTGCGACGACGGAAACACGACCGGCGGTGACGGCTGCAGCGCCGACTGCATGAGTGACGAGACCTGCGGCAACGGGGTCTTCGAGCTCGAAGAGCACTGCGATGACGGCAACACCGTGAACGGTGACGGCTGCTCCGCTGGCTGTGACAGCGACGAGACGTGCGGCAACGGCGTCGCCGACCTCGGCATCGGCGAGGTGTGCGACGACGGCAACACGCGGGACGGCGACGGCTGCAGCGCCGATTGCTCCAGCCTGGAGTCGTGCGGCAACGGGACGGTCGAGTCCGGTGAGCAGTGCGACGACGGCAACACCGCGACCGGGGACGGATGCGACGAGAACTGCAGGGAAGAGACCTGCAGTGCCGCGTCCGAGTGCGACGACGGAAACGAGTGCAACGGCGCGGAGACCTGCGGAGCGGGCGGCATCTGCGAGGCGGGCACGCCGCCGTCAGAAGGTGACGCCTGCGGCGACGGGAGCGCGCGAGAAATCTGCCTCGTCGGCGCCTGTGTCAGCAGCGTCTGCGGAGACCGCTTCGTTGACACCGGCGCGACGCCCCCAGAGGCGTGCGACGACGGCGACGTGACCGGCGGCGATGGCTGCGGAGGGGACTGTCAGCTCGAGAGCTGCAGCAGCGACGGCCAGTGCGACGACATGAACCCCTGCACCGCGGGCCACTCCTGCGGCGGCGGCACGTGCGTGCTCGGCACCGCGCTCCCCGAGGGCTCGACGTGCGACGCCGATGGCATGGCGGGGACCCGGGACATTTGCCTCTCCGGGACCTGCGGGCGCTCCGTCTGCGGAGACGCTTACGTCGACTCGGGCGAGGAGTGTGACGACGGCAACACCGTCGGGGGCGACGGCTGCGAGAGCGACTGCACCGTGCCGAGCGCCGACATCACGGCCTTCCGAGTGACTTCGCTCGAGCTGGTCGATCCCCACTTCTACACGCCGCTCGGCCCGAGCTGCAGCGACATCACGTCGACGGTCGACACGCAGATCGCGACCGTGATCGCCGACTACAGCCTGAACGCGGTGGGGCTCTTCGAGCCGCTCGATCTCGCTTTGGCGACCAACCCCGTAGAGATCGCCTTCGGCGCACAGTGCGCTGCCTCGACTCCGCGTGACGGCTGCCAGCCGTCGCCCGGTGCCACCGTGATCTCGGCTACGGCGACCAACATGTTGCCCGCGAGCGCGATCTGCTTCACCGCGGACCCGGCGAGCCTCAACCCGGCCTACAGTGGCGTCGTGAACACGCCGAGCGGACCGTGCTTCTCCACCTCCGAGCAGACCTTCGCGGTCAACCTCGGTGCGGTCACCGTGAATCTCGCGGCCGCACGCATGACGGGCACCTATGTGGGCGGCGCGAGTCCGTCCCGGGTCGTCAACGGCGTCATCACGGGCTTCCTGAGCGAGACGGAGGCCCGCGCGGCCACCTTCGATCCCGCCATCCCGATCGTCGGGGGAGACACCATTTACTCCCACCTCGCCGCCGGCGGCGTTGCCGGATCTGCCTGCGAGGGCATCTCCAGCTTTACCACCGACGACACCGACACGTTGGCCGGCGAGGCTGGCTTCTGGTTCTTCCTGAACTTCGAGGCGGAGCAGGTCAGCTGGACCGAGTGAGTCTGCCGCGAGGCCGACGTTCGTCGGCCTCGGAGGTCGGGTCTCCGTGAGCCCTGCATCGCCACTCGACCTCGGCCTCCCCCCCGCCGTGCTGCGCGCGGAGCGCATCGAGGAGGGGTGGCTCGTTCGCCTCCCGTGGAGCATGCCGCGTTTCCTACGTCACGTGGTCGCTGCGACCGCGGTCGCCGTGGGCATGGCGCCCATTGTCGCTCTCCAAGCCGTCGAGTGGCGCTGGGCCGAGAGCCTCTGCGTGATCGTGCCGATGGGGCTCGCCGGCGCGGTTGGGGCGGTCGCCCTCTTCCACGGGGTGCGCCTCCTCCTCGCCCGGGTCTTCTCCACGCGCTTCGAGCTGCGCTCCGACGGTGTGCGGATCGAGGAGCAGTGGTCGCCCGCCGACGAGCTCCCAGAGGCGACCCAGACCCATCGCGTGCATCGGTCGTCGACCAATGCCGGCGGTACCACGAGCCGCCATCGCGTCGACCGGCTCCACGTCGGCGATCGCACTTTCTCGTGTGACGAGAGCGAGGCGGTGCGGTGGCTCGTGGACGCGCTGAACCGGGTGCGCACGCCCGCCGCCTGACGCGCGCGAGCCGACGGTTCATCGTTGCTCGCGCGTCGCGCCGCCTGCATTCTGGCCCGGCGCCGAGATGACAGACCCATCGACATCGATCTTCCTCGGGCCGCGCGACGCGTGGCCGCGTTGCCAGATCGAGCTCGATCAGTTCCACGGGCTCTACGGTGGGAGCCGTGTCTACCTGCTGGGCTCCGGCGTCGGCGCAGTGCGCGTGATGGGTGGCAACATGGAGCGCCGGTTTCCGCTCGACGTCGGCCGCGCCGCGCTCGGAGTCTTCGAGCTAGCCGTGGAGCTCGACTTCCTTCGGCTCTCCGTCGACTCCCGGCCGGGGGTTCCGGACGAGACCCACCATGGTCTCGCGCTCACCAACGCGAGCGGGGAACGACATGCGTTGCGCAAATGGGCACGTGACGCGAACCCCGAGTTCGAGCGACTGCAGGCCGCCCTCGAAGCGATCGCGAAGGAGAGGGGTGAACACGCCTCCTACGTCGGCCCCATCGATTGGCAGTGGACCCTCACCTGAGATCGCGCGGCCCGCGGGCTGAGCCGTTCGAGAAAGGGCCACGACGCCGAGGGCGACGCTCGGGCGGGATCTCCGGAAGCCCGAACTCCTCGGGCGTCTGGCAGGTGGCCCTTGGCCCATAGAGGCAGCGTCCTTCGGTCGCGCACGCGGGATCAGCCACGCAGCGGGAGTCGGAGTAGGCCTCGTGGTAGCGCGGCCTCGACGGCTCCGCGCAGAAGGTGCCGCCGTCCTGCGTGCGCCCATAGGCGCGGCCCTCGAGGCTGCGCGCGCAGTCTTCGTCGCCGCCCGGGACGCATCGGCGTCCATCGTGCGCGCACCGGCCCTGCACCAGACAAGCGAGCGACGCCTCGCACGCCGCGTCGCTCTGCGCGACGCAGAAGGCCTCCTCCAGGCCACAGCGACCGGCCAGCTGACACGCGTCCACGCATGGCTCGGTGAGCTCCACGCAGTGGCCGTCTTGCATCGAGCAGTAGCCGTTCCATTCACACATCGAGCTGCCGGCGCAGTCCGCGTCGCTGGCCGCCTCGCAGCGGTCCCCGACGAGCGAACAGCGCCCCGCGTAGGAGCAGAAATGTGAGCGCCGACAGGCCTCCTCCGACACGGCCCGGCACCTCGTCCCCTCTGGCGCGCAGGCTCCAGCGAGGCGACACGCGTCGCGGCACCGATCCTCGTGGAGCCCGGTCCGGCAGCGGTCGTTCCAGCTTCGACAGCGGCCCTCGTCGAGGCAGGCGCGGCTCTCGAGGCACCCGACGGCGGAGGTGTGACAACGACCGGTGTGATCGGCACGGCAGAGCCCTTCGTCTCGACAGCCTGTCGAGTCCTCGCAGGACACGTCGCGGGCGGCGATGCACGCCTCCTGTGCTCGACCCGGCCGGTAGTCGCAGAGCCCTCGCTCGGCGCACGCTCCGCTCTCCCGGCAGTCAGCCTCTGTGCGGGGATAGCAGCGCACGAGGCCATCGCCTGCCGACCAAGTCCGGGCTCCACACCGGCCGTCCTCAGAGCAGCTCGACCGACACGAGAGCGTCGCTCCCGTGCCTGCGAGGCCACACGCGAGCGTGGCGAGCGCGACCGGCAAGAGGGCGATCGTCAGGAGCAGGGCGCGACGAGGCACGCGCCACCATACGTCACCACAGGTGCGCGCATCCCCCACCGAGACCTTGTCCCCAACGCCGAGCGGAGCCCGAGAAGCCAGCCTCTCGCTCCGGGATGCACCGCGACAGTCGCC
>Ga0114933_10005547_pt1 | contig 11449 bp, 11 predicted proteins | sample 4SBtaG_FD_89691 | JGI IMG/M metagenome (GOLD analysis project Ga0114933, IMG submission 89691) | Deep subsurface microbial communities from Kolumbo volcano to uncover new lineages of life (NeLLi) - 4SBTROV12_W25 metaG | ecosystem: Environmental > Aquatic > Marine > Volcanic | place: Kolumbo... | reverse complement strand
CATCTTCACCACCTGCTGGGACACGCTGCTCGAGCGCGCAGCCGCCGACCTCGGCGGTGCAGCCGACGTGGCCTACCCGGGCCAGGACGTGCCCGAGCACGACCTGGGGCGGCGGGCCGTCGTCAAGTTGTGGGGCGGCCTCGAGCGACCCGACACGGTGCGCGTGACGGTGGCCGACCTGGGCGAGCGGCCCGGAGCCGCCGCGTTCCGGAAGCAGCTTCGCGTCATCCTGCGCGACCATGTCGTGTTCTTCGTCGGCTTCGGACCGCAGGAGAGCGACTTCGACCTGGTGTGGGACGAGCTCTCCAACGCCTACGGCGGCGAGCTCCCGCGCTGTCACATGGCCGTACCGCAGGGCAAGTTGTCCGACGCGCTGTGGCAGAAGTGGGTCTGGCGCGGCATCCTGCCCTTCACGGCGGATCCCGCCGAAGCGCTGGAAGCCCTGGAGGCCAAGCTTGCCTGAGCGGCTCGTCCGCTTCCGCGCCCCTGACGGCCAGGTGGCTTGGGGGCTCGTGCAGGAGCAGGAGGTCCTCCCGCTGCTGGCGCCGCCCTTCGGCTTGCCGCACCGCGACGCGCCGATCGCGATCCACGAGCGGCTGCCGGCCGGTCCGTCACTCGCGCTCGCCGACTGCGAGCCTCTGGCGCCCTGCCGCCCCTCCAAGATCGTCGGCGTCGGCACGAACTACCGCGCCCACGCCGAAGAGATGGGGCGGACGCTCCCGTCGGTGCCGAAGGTCTTCTTGAAGGCCCCCTCGGCGGTCGCTGATCCGGGATCGCCGATCCTCATTCCTCCCAGGACCAAGCGGGTCGACCACGAAGCCGAGCTCGCCGTCGTCATCGCACGGGTCACCAGCCGTGTGCGCGAGGAGGACGCCCTGGACCATGTCCTGGGCTACACCGCGGCCAACGACGTGACGGCGCGCGACTTTCAGCGCGCCGACGGTGTCTTTGCTCGCGGAAAGGGCTTCGACACCTTCTGTCCGCTGGGCCCGAGCATCGCCCTGGGGCTCGACCCGAGCGACCTGCGTGTCCGTGCGTGGGTGAACGGTGAGCTCCGGCAGGACGGCACCACCGCCGACATGGTGTTCTCGGTGCCCGAGCTGATCGCCTTCGTCAGCGAGGTGATGACCCTCTTCCCGGGGGACGTCATCCTGACCGGCACGCCTGCCGGTGTGGGTCCCCTGGAAGATGGCGACGAGGTCGTCGTCGAGGTGGAAGAGGTCGGACGTCTGCACAGCCCGGTGTTCGACCGCGACGACCGCGGCTGAGGCGTGGAGACCCTGATCCGGGACCTCGGTCTCGTCGCCGTGCCACTGGTCGCCCTCCACGCGATGGGCGCATGGCGCTGGCGGGGTCCGGCCGCGCTCGCGCTGGCTGTGGCCGTGGTCCTCGCGGGCTTCGCGCTCGACGTTCTCGCGCCGGCCACCGCCGCGGAGGGGTGGCAGCCGGCCCTCACGCTCCAGCTCTGCGCCTGGGTGGGCATGGGTGTGGCCGCGCGGCGCAGCGACCTGGGCGACCGCCTCGGCGACTCGCTGCTGTTGGCCAGCCTGCTCGCCGGCTTCGCGTTCGGGGCCGTGCCGGCCGTCCTGCTGCTCGCGCCGGCCGCCGGAGCGCGTGCCCACCGGGTCGCGTTGGCGGCGACCGCTGCGGCGCTGTTCAGCCCGGTCGGAAGTCCCATGACGCTTGCGATCGGACCGCTGGAGCCGCAACTCGCATGGCTCGGCTTGCTGTTGCTGCTCGTGGCTCGACCCTCGGGCGTCGCAGCCCGACCCGCGCTGGGCGGGCTGCTGGCGCTCGGGATCGTCGCCGTCGCCGCGCCGATGGCCGCCCAGATCATCGGCCTGGTCTGGCTCGCGGTGAGCGGGAAGGGTCGCTGGCGCTGGCCACGGGGAACCCTTGCCGTGCTGGCGGCGGCCGTGCTCCTGGCCTGGACGGCCCGTCACGCCGGCCTGGCCCACGAGCTGCCCCCGGCCACGGAGTGGTTGCTGCTCGAAGGTGGCAGCCTCGGGGGTCCGGTCCTCGCGGCCGCGGCGGGCCTCCTGGGCGTGCTCGGCGGCGCACTGCCAGCGTCCATCGTGCTGGGCGACGCCTTCGGATCGCCCTTCGTGAGTGTGCCCAGCACCACCCGCGAGGCACTCGTCATCGGCTTTGGCCTGGGCAGCCTCGTCCCGCTGCGGCTCTCTGGCATGCTGTCGGAGGGCCGGCGGCTCTGGCTCGTGAGCGTGGTGCTCGGCGGGCTCGCCTGGTCCCTCTAAGGAGCTGATGTGCGCCGTCTCTGGCTTCTGCTGCCGAGTGCCCTGTTCTGCATCGCAGCCGCACTGAGCCCCGAACGAGGGGAGCTCGGGGTGGTGGCCAGCGACCACGTGCTCGCGAGCGAAGCGGGCGCCTGGGTCCTCGAAGAAGGCGGCAACGCCGTCGACGCGGCGGTGGCGGCCGCCCTGGCCGTGAGCGTGGTGCAGCCCAGCGCGGCCGGACTGGGTGGTGGCGGCTTCGCGGTGGTGGTCGACGGCGACGAACGCTGGGTGTTGGACTTCCGAGAGGTGGCTCCCGCAGCCAGCCACCCCGCGCTCTTCCGCGACGACGCGGGCGAGGTGATCGACGGCTTGTCGGTCGACGGTGGGCTGGCCGTGGCCGTGCCGGGCGAGGCGAGGGGGCTGATGGCCCTGCACGCGCGCAGGGGTCAGCTGCCGCTCGCGACCGTGGCCAAGCCGGCCTTGCGGTACGCCAAGCGCGGCTTCCCCGCGGGCCACAAGCTGGCGGCCGGGCTGGTGAAGCGCCCCGTCATGGCCGAGGCGCTGTTCGGCCTGACCTCCGCCCCGGTGCAGGGGGCCATGCTGAAGCGCCCGCGCCTGCACAAGGCGTTGAAGGCCTTCGTCGCGTCGAAGGGGGAGGCCTTCCACACGGGCTGGGTCGCCGAGGACCTGGTGGCGGCCGCGCGTGCGGCTGGAGGCCTGATCACGCTGGCGGACCTGGCGGACTACCAACCCACGGTGCGCGAGCCGCTCGTGGGGACGTACCTCGATCACACCATCATCACGATGCCGCCGCCGTCATCAGGTGGCGCTGTGCTCTTGCAGGTGCTCGGTGTGCTCGACGGCTACGATCTCGACGCACTCGGGCACGGAAGCTCGGCGTATGACCACCTGCTGGCCGAGGCGTTCCAGCACGCCTATGCCGACCGCGCGGCGTTCATGGGCGATCCCGCCTTCACGGACGTGCCCGTCGACCGGATGCTGTCGCCGGAGCGCATCGAGGCTGTGCGGGCGTCGATCCATCCCGCTCACACCCTGGACCGAGACGACTATGGAAGCGCCGTCTCGATCCCCGAGGACGCGGGCACGGAGCACATCGCCGTGATCGACGCCAGCGGCCTCACGGTCGCGCTGACCCACACCGTGAACACCGGCTTCGGCAGCAAGGTCGTGGGGCCGAGGTCCGGTGTCCTGCTGAACAACCAGATGGACGACTTCGTCGCCAAGCCGGGCGTGCCGAACACCTACGGGCTCATCGGGCGCGAAGCGAACCAGGTCGAAGCGGGGAAGAAGCCGCTCTCGTCGATGACACCGACCGTGGTGCTCGACCCCGAGGGTGTGCCCCTCATGGCGGTGGGCGCCTCGGGCGGGCCCTTCATCATCTCGAGCACCGTGCAGGCCATCGTGAACGTGCTGAGCTTCGGCATGGACCTGGCCGAGGCGGTCGATGCTCCCCGGGTGCACCACCAGTGGGTACCCGAGCTGCTGTTCGTGGAGCCCCTCGCGCCGATCGACGTGCGCGCCGCGCTGGAGGCTCGCGGTCACACCGTGCGGGTCTTCGAGCACGGCTCGGCGGTGCAGGCGGTCATGAGGGTCGACGACCACTTCGTCGGCGCCGCGGATCCCCGCAAGGATGGACGCGCGGCCGGAGCCAGGAGCTTCTGAGTGGGGCCGGCTCCGCTCGACTGGGAGCGCTTCGTCGTGCGGCACACGGCCCGGGGCAACCTGGTCGTGCACGGGGTGAGCTTCGTCTTCTTCTGGGGCGGGCCGGTGGCGGCTCTGGCGGCCTGGGACTGGCGCTACCTGATCCTCTACGTCGTCAGCGGCCCCCTCGGAGCACTCGGTCACCACCTCTTCGAGGACGGCGACGTGAGCGTCCGTGAGGCCACCTTCCAGCCCGCCGTGCCCTTCTACGTCACCGTGATGTTCTGGAAGCTGGCGCGAGGGCGGTGGGGCGACGAGATCGCGCGGGCGCGCGCCGCTCTGGATCGGTGATCACGACGAGCACGGGGAGCAGCAACAGGTCGCAGGGCAGCGCGGCGAGCACCATGGAGGCCCCGAGCCAGGCGAAGACCTGGTTGTGGGGGAAGGTCGACAGAGCGTTGACGCCGAGCCCCGACGCCAGCACCAGGGTGGTCACCACCATCGGGCCGCCGGCGCCGACGATGGCACGTCGGGCTGCGGCTTCGGCGTCATGGCCGAGACGCTCTTCCCGGTACCGCACGAGGAAGTGGATGGTGTCGTCGACGCACACGCCCACCCCGAGCGTGAAGACCACCGCGGAGAGCGCGTCGAGCCGCCAGCCGTGCGCGCCGACCACCGCCAGGCCCACCGCGATGGGCACCGCGTTGACGCAGCCCGCGAGGGCGGCGAACCGGACGCTTCGAAAGAGCACGCCGATGAGCACGAGGCACGCCAGGAAGGCAGCCCCGAGGCTCCAGATCAAGGTGTGCGACAGCGCCAACATGCTCTCGTAGAAGATGGCGACCGAGGAGCGCGGGCTGGCGCGCACGCCGAGGGGGCCCAGCCGCGCGTCCAGCCGTTCCTCGAAGTCGTCCACGGCCGCGATCACCGCGACCGCGCCGGCATCCCGCAGGCCGAGGCTCAACAGTCCCTGGCGTCCACCCTCCCGCCACGGACCGGGGAGATCCACCAGGCGAGCGGCGTCGTCAGGAGGGTGGTCCGGGCCTCCGGCCGCGAGACTCAGCCGCGCAGCGCCGCGCGCGGGGCCCTCGACGGCTCGCACCAGGGGGTCGGCCAGGAGCTCCTGTTCGAGCCCCTCGAGGGCGTCGAGCACGTCGGCGTCCAGGAGGCTGCTGTCGCTCTCCAGCTCGAAGGGGACCTCGACGGCGCCGCCGAGCGCCTGGTCCGAGAGGCGTGCCGCCAGCGTGCTGGGGTGGTCCCTGGGCAGGCGGTCGGTGTACACGGCGTCCACCCGGGCATGGGATCCGAGCACCACCGCCGCTACGAGCACGCCCAGCGTGGTCGCGACGACCGCGACCGGATGCCCGAGCGTGGCCGTCGCCAGGCGTTCCAGGCCGCCGAGTCGCGGAGCCACGGCCGGGCTGGCGAAGCCCGCGAGCAGCGTCAGGGGCAGCACCGTGACGAACGCCACGTAGGCGAGCCCGACGCCGACGGCGCCGAAGAGCCCGAACTGGCTCAACAGAGGCATGGGCGCGAGCACCAGGGAGCCCAATCCGACCGCCGTGGTCACGGTCGTCAGCAGGCACGCGCCGCCCACCCGGTGGAGCGCGGTCCGCACGGCCTCCGCCTGGTGCACTCCCTGGGCTCGCTCCTCGTGGTAGCGCCCGAGCAGGTGGAGCGCGTCCGCCACCGCGATCACGGGAAGCAGCGTGAAGTACACCTGGTTCAGGATGCCGAGCGGCTCGCCCACCCAGCCCATGACGCCCAACAGCAGCGCGGGTGGGAGGAGCGCGGCGGTGAGCGGCAGGACCACCCCGTGGGGCCGTCGGTACCACCAGGCGAGCAGGAGTACGACGCCGATCACCACCAGCGGGCCGAGCACGGCCTGGTTCACGAGGATGACCTCGAGAAGCCCGGCCCTCACCACGGGCATCCCACCGAGGAGGACGTCGGGACCGACCGCCGCTTCGAGCGCCTGCACCACGGGACGGAGCGCGGTGGGGTCGTCGAGCTCGGCGTCGATCCAGACCCACACGGCGGCGTGGCGGCCGTCGGCGCTCAGGAGCCTGGGCACCAGGTGGCGGTCGGCCAGCAACGCCTCCTCGGACACCGCGAGGGTGTGCAACGGGACGGGAACGCTGAGCGCGCCGATCCGGGGGCCGGCGCGCAGCACGCGGGACGCGGCGTGCACGCGCGTGACGCCGGGGACCTGCTCCAAGGCCCGAGCCACAGCTTCGATGGCGTCGAGGTCGGGCGCGTCCAGCGGGACCACGGCGGTCACGAGGCCTTCTTCCCGTCCCCACGCTGCCTGGAAGGCCTCGAAGGCCTGGGCCTCGGCGTCTTCGATGGCGAAGAAGCTCCGCGCGTCCATGTCGGCCTGCAAACGCCCCAGGCCGAGCAGCACGACGAGCATGGCCACGCCCACCACGAGCGACGTGAGCCTGGGGCGTGCGAGCAGCGCGTCGGCGAAGCGGTTCATGGCCCGTCGGTCGTCGAGCGGCTCCAGACACTCGGCCTCAGCCGGTTCACCCACGCCACGAAGTCCGCGATGGGGCGGTCCATCGGCAAGAGCGCGCGGGTCTGGAACCGGATGTGCTCGTAGACCCTTCCGTCCTCGTCGCGGAGCATCGAGAACCCGAAGCGCATCGTCCACAACAGCAGGCTGCCGAGCAACCAGCCGAGCGGCCCCTTGCGACGGCGGGTCACGTACACCGGCTGGACGCGGATCCGTCCTTCGTCGAGCGGCACGTACGCGAAGAGCATGTGCACCGGTGGCAAGGCCGGACCGATGCCGAACAGCCGCGTGCGCTCCATCAGGGTGAGCAGGCCGAGGGTGCCGTCGGCGTACCGCATCGAGTAGCCATAGGTGGGGCCAAAGACCAGCCGCGCCAGGCGCTCCTTGAGGCGCCGGACGGGCATCTCGCCGACCAGTCCATAGTCCCGGACCCGCTCGCTGCGCTCCCGCACGTCGAGCGCCATCTCGATGCTGAGCCCGTGCACGGTCTGGAGGTGTTGCGGATCGATGCCGTTGATCATGCAGACGTGGTGATGGCAGCTGCGCTCGTAGGCGGGCGCGGCCACGGCCCGGGTGGCCTGGCCCTCCAGAGCCGGAAACTCGGGCAGCGGACCGGCCGCCTCGCGTCCAGGCCAGACCCACACGAAGCCGTAGGCCTCCGCGGTGGCGTAGCCCTGCACGCACGCGGCCTTCGGCGGCGGGCCGCCCGCCGGGACGTCGACACACGCACCGTCGGCATCGAACGCCCAGTGGTGGAAGAAGCAGCGCAGGTGGTCGCCGTCGACCCTCCCGATGCCGAGATCGGCGCCCATGTGGGGGCAGAACGCGTCGACCGCATGGGCGCTCCCGTCGGTGCCGCGCCACAGCGTGATGCGTTGTCCACACAGCTCCACGCTCACGGGCTTCTTGCGGAGGGACTTGCTCGCCAGCGCGACGTACCAACCCTCGGCGACCACCTGCCAGTTGTCGAAGACGGGGTGCTGGTGGAAGGGTTGGGTGCCCCGGTTCTGGTGCCTCCTCATCCGATCTCCTCGGTGCGATCCCGATCGGGCACCGACGCGCTCACCTCCACATAGTCGAGGGGGGGAGGCCGGTTGGAACGGGCCTGCAGCGCCAGGCTGAGCTCCAGCATCCAGACGTAGAAGGGGGTCATCTTGGCCCGAATCTCAGGGAGATGGAGCTGCTCCTTGATGTGACGCTTGAAGGGTGGATGCACCGCCTGGTACAGGCTCTCGACGACCACCTCCTCGAAGCCCGCCGCCGCGACCTGCCGGGCATAGGACGACGGAGGAACGAGGTTCGCGCGCGGGATGCGCCAGAACGCCCGCGTCGAGAGCTGCCCGAGCCGGTCGAGCAGTCCGAGGCGCCGCTCCACGCCACAGAGGTCGACCAACACCAGGCGCCCACCGGGCCTCAAGAGCCGCCGTGCTTCCCGGAGGAAGGCCACGCGCGGGTGGACGTGGAACGCCGACTCCAGGCCGAAGACGACGTCGAAGGCTCGGCTCTCCAGAGGAAGGGCGGCGGCGTCGCCCTGCACGAAGCGCACGCGGTCCCCGTGCCGTGCCCGAGCGACCTCCAGCTGTTCCTCGCTCACGTTCACGGCCGTGACGCTCGCGCAGCGCTCGGACCAGTAGCGGGCCGAGTCCCCGAAGCCGCAACCGACATCGAGCACGTGGTCTTCGGAGCGCAGCCCCGCGGTCCGTGCCATCCGGGCCGCCATCGCATCGCCAGCCTCGTCCAGGTTGCGGGCGCCGTCCCCCCAGTAGCCGAGGTTCATGTAGCGGGTCCGCTGCCCGAACGAGTCGTCGGGCGAGAGCGAGCGGTACAGCGCGCGCACGCCGCCGCCGAAGGGCCAGAGCATCAACGAGGCCAGCACGGCCGAGGGACCCAGGCGCCTCACGACGGCCGCAGCGCCGGGTCCTGCCAGACCTGCGCGAAGGCCTCGAGCACGTCGGCCATCTCGTCGCCACCCAACAGGCCATGATCGATGCCCACGCCCAGGTGCAGCTCCTGCCGTCCGTCGACCGCGCGCACCTCGGTGGCGCCGAAGGTCAGGCCCGTGGGCCCCAGGGGCGCGCCCCACCACGCGATGCCGTGGGCTCTCCGGTGGAGCCCGCTGGTGACGCTCAGCCCACCGCCGCCGTGCTTCAGGTACATCCAGGGCAGGTTGTAGACCGCCCAGTGCACCAGCTTCAGCCGCAGACGGTTGAACCAGGTGTTGCGCTTGCCGAACACCAGGCTGCCCACGGGAAGCGAGCGGGGGTGACGGGCGGCCGCCTCCTTGAGCACCTCGCCGATCTCCGCCACGGTCTTGTCGGCGGCGTCCCGCACGATCACCGCACCGAGCTGCTGCTCGCCGTCGCCCTGCATCAGGATGGGCACGTTGATGTTCACGTAGGGGAACTCGGCGACGTAGGTGCCGAACACCGTGCGGAAGAGCATGCGGTTGGCGTTGGGGCGGGCCTCGGCCAGCAGGGCCACGGCCTTGATGACCAGCGAGGTGGCCGGCACGCGTCCGTGGGCCTTCCAGGCCGCCCAGAGCTCGGTGACGTCCACGCTCAGCTGCCACTGCACGAAGTCGTGGTCGCGGTAGACCCGGCGCAGCTGGTGGTCCAGGAACCACTCCTCGAGGCCCTGTCTACGAAGGGGCATCGTCGCCTCCGGTCCAGGGGCTCACGGGCTGACGTTCGAGGAAGGCCATGAGTCGCGCCACGCTGGCGTCCTCGGCGACGAGCGCCTTCGGGTCGAAGCGCATGTGCGGAAAGGCCTTCACGTCGTCGTCGCGGAGCACGGCGAGCAGGGTGAGGGTCAAGAGCAGACGCGCCCGGGCCCAGAGGGCGCCGCGCAGGCCCGAGCGCTTCGGGGCGACCAGGAAGACCTCGACCTCGCCGACGCCGTCGGCTCGAGCCGAGCAGCCCCAGAGGATGTAGAGCGACGGTAGCGCAGGACCGCTCCCCCGAAAGCGGGCGCCGGGCCCGTAGGCGAGCGCGACCACGCTGCCGCCGCCGAAGCGGGCGTCGTAGCCGACCTCGTCCCCCAGGAGCCAGCGTGCGAGGCGCGACCGCCAGCCGCGTGACCCGAGCTGGCCTCGGACCCGCCAGTCCACCAGGTGGTCCGAGCGCTCGACCACCTCTTCCTCGAAGGCCACGTCCAGGCCGTGCACCGCGCGGAAGTGCAGCAGGTCGATGCCGCCCGCCATCATCACGTGGTGGTGCGCGAAGAGCGTGACGCGGCCGAGGTGCTTCACCGCGATGTCCTGGTCGTCCAGACCGGGTGGACGCGGCACCGGGTACGGCGCGGTGCGCCCCGCGTAGACCCACAGGTGCCCGTACGCTTCTTCGATCGGCCAGGCGTTCAGACGCGCCTGGGACGGGATGGACGCGCAGCCGTTGTGCACGCAGCGGCCGCTCGGATCGTACTGCCAGCGGTGAAAGTAGCACTCGATGCGGTTGCCCACGACACGCCCGTTGGCCAGGCTCGCTCCCATGTGGGGACAGAAGGCGTCGAGGGCATGGGGGGCTCCCCCGTCGTCGCGGTACACGAGCAGGCGTTGGCGGGTGACCACCACGCTCCTGGCCTGCCCGGGTGCGAGCTCGGAGGCCGCGCACACGGGGTACCAGCCCTCGGCCACCACGGCCCGGTTCGCGAACACCCGCCGCTGCGACAGCGGCTGCGTGCCGAGGTTCTCGGTCCGCGTGTGCCCATCCTTGCTTGCCTGCTCCATCATCCGGCCGTGAGGTGGGTGTTGGGGAAGACGTCTTCGGTGACGGGCACCATCACGCCGGGGTCGACGACCACGCCGGGCCCGAGGTGGCAGCCCGCTCCCAGCAGCACGCCGTCGCCGATCCGGATGCGCTTCACGAAGAGCAACAGGTTGCCGCGCTTCGTGGGCTTGATGACGTGCGACAAGAGCACCACCTCGTGTCCGAAGATGACACGGTCGCCGATCTCGACGAGTGCCCGGTCCAGGATCTGCACCCGGGGTGTCCAGTGCACGCCGCGCCCGACCTTGGCACCCCAGGTGCGCAGCCACGCCGAGTACAGGCCGGGCACGAGCCGCAGCACGGCCTCCAGAGCGGGCAGCGCGGTGTAGAGCAGCTGCAGCTGGTGGCCCCCGTACCAGGGCGTGTAGCCCTCGCCGACGAGGTGACTGGGGCCTTCGCGGACGGGGCAGAGCACCTGGTGGACTCGGAAGGCGAGGGGAGGCAGGCCGTAGAGCGCGAGGGCTGCCACCGGGAGGCCCCAGGCGCCGAGGCTCAACACCGCACCCAGGGCCACGGCGATCACCACGGCGGGAAAGAGAGCGAGCAGACGTCCACGCAGCGTCATGCGTAGGGCCACAGGAGCTGTCGGACCAGCGGCAGCGGCGAGGGCACCCCCAGGGCTTCCGGGGGCTCGCTGCAGGGCTCGAAGGTGCCGTGGAGCCGGTCCCAGAGGTTGAGGTTGGCGCCGAAGTTGACGTCGACCGCGTCGGTGGCATGGTGTCGAGCATGCTGGGCGGGCGTGACCAGCACGGCGCCGACGGCCCCTGCGAAGGGGGGCTGAAGCCCGGAGTGCCGCCAGAGGTCGAGGGCGCTGGTCAGCGCCACGCCCCACGCGTAGGCCAAGGGCGCGTCGACCGCCCAGAGGAGTGCGCCGTGGGCCCACCAGTACAGGATGAGGAAGGTGGTCCACAGGGTGTTCCGGCTCGTCCCGAACACGTCGAGCCGCTCGATGGTGTGGTGCACGGCGTGCCAGGGCCAGAAGCTCGAGCGGTGGAGGAGGCGGTGGTTCCAGTAGTAGAGGTAGTCGATGCCGGCGAAGGCGATCAGGAACGCCCCCACGGGCCCGACGGCCGTGAACCACTGAGAGGGGCGGAATATCGAGCCGAGGCCCGTCACGGCGCAGAAGAGCGCCGAGATGTCGGAGAAGTCACCGTGCGGCATCCTGGAAAAATAGATGGCACGCGAGCAAGCAAGGGTCAGCGGGCGTTGCAGTGGTGCGGGGACAACAGCGCGCGCGCGGTCCCCGCGCGGTGATGTGCGGATGTGTGGTGGTG
>Ga0114933_10005546_pt1 | contig 11450 bp, 26 predicted proteins | sample 4SBtaG_FD_89691 | JGI IMG/M metagenome (GOLD analysis project Ga0114933, IMG submission 89691) | Deep subsurface microbial communities from Kolumbo volcano to uncover new lineages of life (NeLLi) - 4SBTROV12_W25 metaG | ecosystem: Environmental > Aquatic > Marine > Volcanic | place: Kolumbo... | reverse complement strand
TTCCTGAATAGAACATAGTTAGTGCCGTCTTCAGATTTACCTGAATAATATACGTCACCTTTCTTGCTTTCATTGCGGAATAATCCGCCTACGTTTACTAATTCTGTTTGTTCAGCCATTGTATTCACTTTCTCCTATATACATGGGTCTATTTAAAGCTTTTGGAGCTTTCCTGTGTCAGGATTAACAGACCATCCGTATTTTTTTACTTGAGCCATTAGCTCTTTTCTCTCGCTCTCAGCTTCTTTATGGTAATCCATAAAGGCATTAAGAACAATATCTTTCATACCCAAAACACAGTCACCACACAACCAATGTCCACTTTTAACAGTGGCATGTTTGCTTCGATTACCCATACCTTCTATGATATAATCTTTACAGAAGGTGCATTTACCTACTGTAGTTCCTGCTTCAGGTAGTCTCATCCGTGCATTCCTCCACCACCGCTTGGTGGCTGTAGACCTTTAATGTCTATCTCTAATATCTTATCACCAAACTTTTTATGTAAGTCAGCAATAACATCTTTAAAGATTTTCTCAACATCTATATGTCTACTTGGGACAATCTCCATATGAAAACTACCAAATTTTAACAAATGTGTTAAATTTTGGGGCGCTCTCACTGCATCCATTTTAGCTTGGATAAGCTCACCAGCCATATCAGTCATAGCATCATCATTATCTTTAGAAGATAAATCTGTCATCTATAACCTCCAGTTTTATTAATATTTTTCTCAAATTTTTCACCATTCCTTTCACTTCACCTATTTCATTCTTAAGTTCGTCAATGCCAGAAGATAACTCATCTATATGACTAAGTAAGTCCTCAACATTATGAACAAAAGGTGTCCAATCACCTACGTGGTTTTTGGTTCTTTCTCTTATTATATCTTTTAGATTGTTTCTTTCTTCGTCTAACATTTCCTTTCTTATTCCTTCTAAAATTTCTATCCCAATATGGGTTTTTCCACTCTATCTTTCCCCATTTTGTCACTACAAAGGGTTTTATCCAACCCATGTAATATTCAAAACAGATATTCTTAGTAGTCTCCAAGCCTCTAACTGCGACTTTCTGAAGGAGGGATTGTTTTGCTTTGCCCCCCTTCTCCCAGATACGATTAAACTGTATCTTTTTGTCTTTAGTCATTATTCTTCTATCTCTACATTTGCTTTTTTAAGCATAAAACCGTGTTCGGTTTCTACCCATACGCAGTGTCCTGTCTCCTTTTCTAATCCTAGAGCTTCTAAGATTTGCTTTGGGACATATACACGTTCGTATTGGTCTATACGCTTAATTGTTCCTATTTGGTTCATTTTATTTTCACCTTCGTTCCTTTTTCTTTTTCCTCTACTTTCTTAACGGTAATATCTAATACACCATTAGTGAAAGTGGCAACAGCACTACTTGCGTCTACTGTCGGTTTAAATCTACGAGTATAGTTATAGTTTCTGCCCTTATCATTCTGAGCAGACACCTTAATAGAATGTTCTTCTATTGATATATCTATATCTTTCTTTTGCACACCCGGCATATCAATAGTAAAGACTATATCTTTATCTCTATCTTCATATGACATAGGGTTTGCTTTCTTTTTTTGCTTAGAGGGCATTTCTACCCAATTATTCATATCGGCCATTGGTAAAGATATGCTTAACATATCCATCCAAGCATCTAATAGTTCACTGATGCTGTCATCAATCCTATCATTTTTTCTGTTTCTGTCTTTTTTCCACATTTTTTCTCTCCTTGTATGACGGGTGCAATCTCATAAGATTGGCCTCGTCTTCCCACCACTCAGGGTTTATTGCCTTGTTAGGTGGGTTGATTATATGCGCTGGGACTCTACGCCCCAAGTTTCCTTTCTTTCTACCCATACATTCCACTCCAATTCGAGTCAGGCTTAATTTGCTGACCACTTTCTGCTTTCATTTCTTTACCCATACGCCCCACAACTTCAACCTTCGCTATCATTAGCTCAAGGAATTTGACGTAGGCTAAGATAGTTATCTCTTCAGTTTTGTTTAACTTATAAGTCTCAGAGACTTCTTTTAAACCCTTAGCGACACTATCTATCTGTATGGTTTCAAATATATCTATCCATTTCTCCCATTTACGCCTATCAGTTGTAGTAAATAGTTCTTTGATGTCTACCATTTCCTCATCGGAATCTATTAGTTCTACAAACTCTTTTAGCATATTCTATCCATTCTATATGCTCTTATATGTTGAGGTTTCTGAGAACTAAACTGTCTCAAGTTATATCTGTTATCATAACCTACAACAAGCATATTACCATCTTTACTTACTACTATATCTTCTGGAAGTATAGCACGTGGAGAGTGATGGTCTCTCTCATGTTTCCAACTACTAAAGTCATATTCAGTCCTGTTAGCTGGATTGTAATTTATAACCACTTGTTTGTGATTGCCTGTCTTTTGGTAGTGCATAACTGCTTCTACCAATTTGTTTGCTGTTTTACTTTTCATTTTAATCACCTTGTTAATGTCATGGCGAGAGCCTATTTAAAGCTTTCGGTCTTACTCGCCTAAGTTTAATTGATACTCGAATTCTCTACATTCAAAACAGGTATCATCTGTTATATTTTCATTGTGTTGTCCACACTTTACGCATTTGTTATATTTCATAGGTGTTCCTCAAATAGTGGTATCATTTCCCATCTTAATGGGGTTTTTAATCTTTTTAATTCAAAAGCATTAGCATGAAACCATTTCCAGTTTATACTCTTACCATCTTTCTTTTTATATAGATAGTCAGCTTGTTCTGGAGTTATAGCAAATACTCTCTTATTTCTTGGTTCGTCACGTCTTATTAGTATAAACGCTAACGCTCCATGTTGTTGTGCTTGTCTCGCAAGTTTAATTTGGTGCGTAGGTATAGAGCGAGTAGAACCATAATACAAAGGAAAAGAGGTAAGATTACGAGTAGTTTTGCATTCCAATAATACAGGCCGACTACGATACACAGCCATAAAATCGGCAGGTTGTTTTTCTGCGACTGCCTGTTTAACGAATCTGCTGACGTCATTAGTATCCTGTATACGGAACCACCAGCAATCACATGCCTTAAGGCTCCTCCTTATCTCATTCTCAAAGTTCTTTCCTGTATTCTTAGCCATTCCATGCCTACTAATAGCTCTATTAAAGCTATATATCTATATAGAGCATGGTTCTATATAAAGCTTTCGGTATATATATATTAAGCTACTATATATTAGTAGAGCCTATAATAACCATAGAGCCTAAATAGAGCTAATCATAGAAAGGGTCATTTACAAATTCTTCAAATGTCATATCTCTGCAATTCCAATTTCTACTGTAATGTAAATCCCATCTACATTTCTTACAGTATATCTTTTCTTTGCTACGTGTGTTTTTACCACAGTGTTCACATTTATTACCATTGTGGTCAGGTATCACTGTTCCTGTCTTTTTAAATCCTCTCCTACCTATTATCATGCTACTGCCATGAAACATATCAATAGAAATATAAAAACTAACCCTGAAACTCCCATTACTAATCCTATAGCAAATATTGCAATACCATCTAACTCTCTCATCATATTATCTAAACGCAGTTCTTCTTTATCTGCTAATTGAATGTTAACTAACTCAGTAGCAGGTATATGTTGTTTTTTATAATAATCAGGATATTTAATTTGTTCTTTTAATTTTTTTATCTCTACGTCTTTATTGGATAACTCTATACGTCTCCACAATTCTTTATGTTGTTCTTCATGAAGTATATCTTTAAGTTCTTCTATATCAATCATCCCAACTGATTTGGGCTTTGAGCTTCTCGATTTCTTTACGCTTTTTATCTTTTTCGGCATCTCTTATGTTCTCCAGACAGCTAAAACAAGTAGCATCATAAAGTATGAACTGACTAAGGCGAATCCTATCACTGCATATTTTACAGTATTTGTTGTTATATACACTCCAATCTCCACTCATCTAATCTCTTCTATGCCATCCCACTTAATATGGTCGGCATTCTCTATACCATCGATAAGTAGTTTGACAGTTTCTTTAAGAGATTCGTTATCACTGAACTGAACACAGTTATCCCATATCTCTGTCATCATATCGTAAGCGTATGTCTCTGGAATCCAATGACATATAACTTTAACTATTTCTTCTATCTCTTTATCACTCGCTACCATTGTCATCCTCATAAGTATTGTCAGGATATAATCCAAACCTTTTCATATCAGCTAACCACAAGTCCTGTTCTTTCAGTGGCATCTCTGCTTCTATTATACCGCATATGTTATCGATATAATCTAACAGAAGCTCTTCTTTAGCTTTGGCCCCTGCTATTATCTCTTTCAATTCCATTATCTCTTCTTCTTTACTCATTCTTTCATACCTTCTATACTGCTACCACACTTAGGGCAACGATAAACATAAAGTCCTCCACCCATATACAACTCGTCTCTGGGTATATCACAATAAATACATTTGTTAATCAAGTTATCACCATAATCATCATCATCCATATCATCATAAAGACTGCAACATACATATACCATTCGGCTTCCGATACATCTCTACCATCACTGTCCATCTAATAACCTCGTATAACATATATGACAATATGGATTACCAGCAGTATCTCTAAATCTGACATACTCTAATGCTAATCTACATCCACAAGTATTACAAGCAGTATAATTATTCACAACTCACTCTCCCAACGAGTGCCTGTCCTATCTGGAGTAGATACTCTGAACCTATCACCAACAGGCCAATAGTAAGGATATGAGTCAATTTGATTAGCATAGTGAATAGCTTCTTCAGGCCAATGTTGTGAATAGAATTGAAAATCTTTACGCAATAAATTCATACGATGTGATTTATGTATCTTATCATTACCCATCCATTCAGGCATAGGTGCTGATGTATCATAGTTATATAACTCCATAGTATTGTTATAACCTCTATCTATCCATTCTATAATCATAGTGTTGACATACTTTCTAAGCATATCTTCATAACCTTCCCACATTATCTTTGCAGGATGTTTAAGCCAACCTTTCTTATCATAGTCAGGTTGCATAGCATTAAGTAGTTGCATACCTTCTACTCTTTGTTTGCCTAAACGTTTATAGTCTAATAAACGTGCGCTTTCTCTAAAATCACTTGTTGGTAGGAATGTTTGCATTTCTTTTCACCTTTACTTTTTTCACTGCTTTTCTTTTTATTACCTTATTGAAATCTACGAATTGTCCACCTTGTTCAGCACTTGGTGGTAGCTCATAGTTTGAATAGGGCGTTTTAACTTTACGTTGTTTCATAATTATACTATAACTACAGATGGGTATTTAAAGCTTTCGCTTGTATAGTCGTATAGAGAGACCGCACCATACCAAAACTGAGGTTATACCTACCAAACTCATCTGACAAAAGAGTCACGATAGATTTACAGGGGTATATGATAAACTCAGCTTGACTTAAAGGTAGACGCATAATGATTAGCTAATCTCCTAAAATTGGTTCAGCGTAAGAAAATTATTATTTATTCTTTATCCTTCTAGGAAAGGAACCGTTTCTAATCTTACGGAGTATCACCACATCGATACTCAATTTATCGTGTTCGGTCTAAGCATAGATGTGTATCCTAACTCTATAGTGATGTATATCTATATCTCCTCACCAGCAACACAGATATAGAGCTGTCCTACTACCTTTCGTGTTTCACGTCGGCGTGGCCTGTCTATATCTTACTCAGTGGCGTATGGGCGAATGTTCAAGTCTATACGACTATTTATGGGGATAAGAGCAGGTTAAAGAGGTAAACAATGAGTCAATTAAAAAATTGGACCTACTCCTATCCTATCCACTTAGCGTAAAGAGGCAACAGCCTTTTGCATAGCTTTAGTCATCACCTCTTTATCTCTTTTCTTACCATCAGCAGTATATTTGTTTAAGCCGTGTTCTTTTATCACTGACAACATTTGGGAAGCGGTGGGGCGAACAGCGTCATACTTCTTTTTACAAAGTTCACGTATGACCCATATTCGACTAATCTTTTTCTTACTCATATCTTTACCACCTTACGAATGATTTTGGATAGTTGGTCACCGAGTTTATCTGTATCATCTACATATACCCAATTATCAAACATATCTCTCATCATCCAATCGTATGCACCAGCGAATCCGACTTGGATAACACTCCAACCACGTGTTTCTATATGCTTAACACATTTCTTCGTGTGGTCTTTTGCATCACCACCTCTATATCCGTCAGCAGATGGCGCACCATCCGACATGACAATCATAAGTTTATGCGCACCGTTATCCGATTCTGATTTGATTCTATCAGCACTTGCTACTATAGCATTACCGTCACGATTTTCATATCGTGCTTTCATACCACCCATAGCCATAGGTCTGTCTTTCATAGTAGGTGACCAATACTCAATCATATCAGTTCGACCTTTGACACTCTCGTCAGCACTATGTCCGTATACCCATAGGTTTATCATTTCATTATCAGCTAATGCTTCTTTGACAGCGATAGCACCTTGACGGGCATGAGACATAGTATGCCAACCCATACTACCGGACTCGTCTACAAGTATACATATATCTAATGGCTTATCTTCATTCACTATGGTAGCTCTGAAGATATCAGTCATACCCATAGGTATTTTGTGTAGCTGACGCTTATCCAATATACCTCTCTTTTGGTTGTATATATGGTGTTTTTGTAAATTACCATAGAGTTGTAGTTTCTTTTTTAATTTAGAAATCTGTGGTTGCATCCTACTTTTATCGGACTTATATTGGTCTTTGCAGGTTTCATTAGGCATAGCTCGTTGCCATGATATATCTCTCTGACCGTTCTTAAGAGCGATAGCCTTATCGATAGAAGTTTCGTAGTAATCACTATCTGCTAACTCATTTATTTCTTTGCGTAGTGATTCGTCTATCTCTTCAGATATATACTCAGTTATATCTTTAAGAGCTTTCTTTGCTTCTGCATCCCATAGCGTATCTACTGCATCACTTTTGTCTCTCTTCTCTCTACGCATAAGTTTATCGAACATATCCTTAGCTAATGCTTTGACCATCTCTTTCTTTTGGTCATCATCTAAAGGGAAGTCACCAAACTCTTCTTCATATCTCTTGTCAGCATACTCCTTAGCACGTTCGGTCATTTCTTCTTCTATTTCTTCTTGACTCTTACCACTCTCTTCTGCTATCTTTTCAGCTTGGGCTACTAAATATCTGTATACAGTTTCGATACAAGTATATGTAGCATCACGACTGTCTATACCTTTACGAATGGCAGTCATAAATACACGGATGTGGGGGGCGTGGCGTTTACGCCTGTCCATATCTATTTCTGATGGATAGCGAACAAGCATAAGGAAAGTATTAACCATATCACTAAAGTCATTTATCTCACTGTTAATCTTATCAGACTGTGAAGCGAAGTAATGTTTCTTACATGATTCGATATAGTGAACATAACCAGCACATGTCTTATGTAGCTGACGTTCTATATACTCATCTTCGACAATGTTAGCGATAGAGTGAAATAACTCCTGCTGTCCATGCGTCTTACATAACTCATACTTCTTATCATTCTGCCATGCCATAAGAGGCTTAGAATGGATGACGTGTAGCTTTTCGTGTATAGCCAATCCTGACAATACGTCTAACTTGTCATCGTTATCTTTGATAAGATTACCATCAACAACGATACGACCACGCCTCATATCAGTATAACCACTTGCATCAGATGCAAAGTCAAGAGTATGAGGAACGGTTGGGTCAGTAATCTTACACAAACTATCTATGTGAGTCTTGTGTTTAAGCATACGTGATGCGTTGTTATGGGTATAGCTTGTGCCACCCCATGACCACATACTCGACATGGATGAACCTATCGATGGTGACTTCTGCCACCATGATGTGCCACCACCCCAAGTATAACCACTGCCACGATTCCATACGTCTAAGTCTTCATCTAACTCTATCTCGTATGAATCTTCGTCATCATCTTCAGGGAACATACCCTTAGGTGCTTCTTCTAACTCTATCTTATCTTCTCTATCCATGCTTCTACTTTCTCAATTTCATCTTCTATTTCTGCCGTGAGTTTATACTCAAAGCACTTTAAGCTACGTTTATGGCTACCTACGGCACACTTATAGATAAATGTATCTTCAGCTGTGACCATATCTTTAGCTTGTTCTGTCATATCACCGATGGATATAAGATTAGAAGGTAATACTTCTGTCACTAATCCTTCGGATGTAAGCCTACGCTTATAGGCACCAACATGTCTACCTGTCACTTCTGCTAAAGGGAATATAGATTTGATAACCTTAGCGATTTGGGCAGGTTTAAAGCCATACTCAATACATAGCTTTGCTACATTATGCCAATATATGTCTTTCTTTCTACTCTTAGCCATTTACTCACCCATAGCTTGTATAGTTTGTATAACTCTGACTCTCTCTGTATCATCACCAGCGACAATAGGATAGAAAGGTAGACAGGTCATTTTCAATGCTTCTAACAAATCCATGCCGTCTACTACTAACTCTGACGCAGTTAGACACATACGTGTAGATACAGACGTATTAAGTTCTTCTGCTTTATATAGATTCCTAACACGTTCTGCAAAATCAGTAATGTGGTCAGCATCTTTATCACTAAGCTGAGGTGTCCTAAGCATAAGTAATTGTTTCTCTTTACTACGTGGTAAATACTCTAACTCATATATACCACCGGTAAATCTATCTTTCCATGCTCTATCTAAGTCATGTGAAGCACCGAGATATTCCCTGCCAATATTAGCAGTAGCGAAAAAGAACGCACCACTATCTATCTTTACGGTATCTGCATCTTCACTCTCATCTAAGGCTAAATATCTCTGTCCGTCTAAGACAGGCATAAGGATATTAGCTAAGTCACCGGTTCTATCTCTCGTGACTTCGTCTAACATTATAAATGAACCACGTTCATCTTTTAGTGCTGATACGAATCTGGATGGCTTGAACCATGTGCCTTTCTCTTTATCAAACTTAGTGTCACCAAGTAGCTTAGCACTTGGGTTCATTGTATCTCCAAAGTTAAACGCATAGAATGGTTTATCAGTAATCTCAGCAAGTATTTTGCCTAAGCTACTTTTACCACATCCCGATGGACCGGTAATGAGTATACTCTTACCTCTGTATATATTCCTAAGCATAGAGTAGAATGTAGTATCATCCGAGAATTTGAATTCTTCAGGAACGTCTACGCTACCTTTTAACTTAGATATAACCGTTGGAGTATGAACTACAGGTTCTGGTTCACTCTCTACGATTGGCTCACTTGGGCTATCACTACCACCGAACAGTGTTTCTAATCCTTCATGTTCGGATTCAGAGTAGCCTCTCTCTATATCTCTATCTCTCATTGTTTGTTCTCCAATTTAAGTCGTAATTCTAAATGGTCGAGGGGGTATTTAAAGGTTTCCTCGTCCTCTATACTACTATTGTAGTCAACTATAAACAATATATCATCATACGTATATACTCCTATGGGAGTCTCATACTTAAATATACTCAAAAACCTATTCAGTGACATTTTGCCTTCCTATCGGTGTGTGATGTGGGGTGAATGGATAGCGATTAGTGGGCAACATATGATACCTCACTAACCTTATCACTCCAACAGGCACGGCAACTACCACAAACGTTGCCTTGCTTAGAGGCAGGACAGACATAACCCTTTGCCATATGTAGGTTGTCCTTTGTATATACCGTTGAATAATGGGTATGTCCTTTGTAATCTTTATCTATCATTGGCGCACTTACTCTTATCGTTAGATTAGGTGCGACACTCTCTTTATAATCTTTTATGAGTTTATACTCTTTTGTTGGTAGCCAGAAACGTATATTTGGTGACGCCCATGCTACTGTGTTTATATCATTAAGCATGTCTATACCTTGTAGGTCTCCAGAATCAAAGAATCTAAAGTGACCGGTATTGACTATATGTTGTTTGTTGTGCATTAAGTATATCATAGCATCCTTCCACTTGTCTCTATCACTACTCCAAGCATCGAGTCTACGATTAAGCGCACCTTGAACATTATTAAACATATATCTACCTTTAAGCGCATAACAGTTATAGCAAACACTACCTTTAACTTTGGCTAACTTACTACCTGTATTACACTGTTTAGCAGATATACTCCAAGCATATGACGGCATCTTACTCGGAGAGGATAGTCCACCTACTGCTAATTCAGCATCCTTTATACTATTAAATTTATTGATAAACATTATTCCTCTATACAACTAAAGCATGTGAATTGTTCTATACCTTCAGTGTGGCCATATGTAAGGATAACCTCATAGTCACACTCTATACCACAATGATTACACTCCATCAGTTTTGCCTCCTACGTCTAATCAATGTTCGGTCTACTCTACTCTTATCATATCCGTATGTGCGTTTACCAGATATACCACTACTCGTGCCTCTAACTTGATACTTCTTTATGACATTGATAAAGGTAGACTTATCGTGTTCTTCCATATACTGAAAGGTAAACATTATCTCTTTAATCTTACTCGCAATAGCATATGGATGTTTCTCTGTCTCAGGCCATACTCTTGCTACTATATCTTCCATATTCTTATAGGTAGGGTCATCCATACCATTAACATGTATCAAAGGTATCTCTGACTTAGCTCGGATAAAATGTTGCACATCTTCTATGGTTATTTCGGTCATAGGTCTACTCCTGATATAACTTGCTCACGGATAGAATCACTGTGGTCTTTATACTCTTCATATGTAGACTTATATGGTAATGGGGCTACACTAAAGTATAGCTCAGTTTTGGCTATACGCTTAGCTCGGTGTCTTGTATCTACTTTCATTACATTGTTAGTAGTAGTCTCCATAACAGCTTTTATCTGTTCTGGTGTCAGGCTTTCTATTATACTTTGTATATCTCTAATTGTGGTCATACTTTTACCTCTGTTGCCCTTAGGGGGGCGACATTACTACATGGGGGAGAGGGTATTTAAAGGCTTGGGTCGATTTCGGGGTAGCTATATCTCTATACCATATATTACTATATATTATTATATATTATCTTATATTAGCTTAATATAGCAATATAGCTTAGTTAAGGCATTAAAGGTATATTAGTAGAGCCTATTAGCCTTATAGAGCCTTTATAGCTTAATTAGCTTAGTAGGAGTGTGCCCAAGCATATAACACGGCTCCACTTGGCTCTATGGCTCCATTAAGCACACCCCCTATGCTTAGTAGAGCCCTATAGCTCTACTCCGTTCCTGAAATAGCGATATAGAGCCAGATGTAGATGTTTTGTCAGCTCTATATGTCTACCCGTGCCTCAGTTAAGCATAAAGCAAAGGCTTATATAGGGGGTTATATCTCTCAGTGGGGCGAG
>Ga0114933_10005545_pt1 | contig 11453 bp, 7 predicted proteins | sample 4SBtaG_FD_89691 | JGI IMG/M metagenome (GOLD analysis project Ga0114933, IMG submission 89691) | Deep subsurface microbial communities from Kolumbo volcano to uncover new lineages of life (NeLLi) - 4SBTROV12_W25 metaG | ecosystem: Environmental > Aquatic > Marine > Volcanic | place: Kolumbo... | reverse complement strand
GGTCTGGTGCCCCTCGGGCAGGACCCGCACAGCGGCCTGTGGGAGTTCGCCATGCCGCGCCCGGGTGCGAGCTTGCCGGGGGGCGAGCCAGGCAGCTGGGTGATCAGCGGAGACACCTGCATGGTGTTCGTGCTGATCCCCGGCGGCACTCTGCACCAGGGCGCTCAAGGTGACGACCCCGCGGGCCCCGGCTATCTCCCGGGGCTGAGTCGCTCCGAGCGGGGTGGGCAGACCGTCGACCTCGCACCGTTCTTGCTCTCGAAGTACGAGATGACCCAGGGGCAATGGTCGCGCTTCGTGGGCAGCAACCCGTCGCACTATGGCGCCGCGGCGGGCGACGAGCAGGGCCTGGCCCATCCCGTCGAGCAGGTCAGCTGGAACCAGTGCCTGACCACGTTGTCACGCCTGTCTCTGCAGCTGCCCACGGGCGCCCAGTGGGAGTACGCAGCCCGGGCCACCAGCCCCTCGCCATGGTGGACGGGCTTCGCCGACCCGCCGCCGCCGGGCTGCGGCAACCTGGCCGACAAGAGCTGCCTGGACAACATGGGACGTCACGCGGGCATCGATCAGTTCGACGAACAGTACGACGACGGCTGGGAGCGTCACAGCGCCGTGGACACCAGCGCGCCCAACCCGTTCGGTCTGCATAACGTGATCGGCAACGTGTGGGAGTGGTGTCGGGACGAGGGCTGGCAGTACGCCGACTCCCGCCCCCGAGAGGGCGACGGCTTGCGGCTGGCGCTCCAGCCGGGAGCTTTCGAGAATCGCTCACGAGAGCTGCGGGGCGGGTCCTATCTGAGCACCTTCATGAAGTCCCGCTCGACGTTTCGCTTTCTGCAGGCCAGGGAGGGCGCCAACTCGGTGTTTGGCTTGCGGCCCGGTCGCGCCTTGCAGCGCTGATCTGGGCTCTGGGGCCAGGCCTGATGAGGGGCCATGGCAGGGCTGCGGGTTCCAAGAATCCCGAGTACTCTTGTGGGGTGCTCTCGGCTCTTGCGTTTGAACCTGTCGAGGGGTGTGTGCCGTTCTCCCCGGCCTTCGGCCCGTCGCCCCATCCTCTGCTCTGGTTCTGTTGCCATGCGTCTCACTCTGACCCTTCTGTCGCTCTTGGGGCTCTGTTCCCCGGGCTTGCGGGCCCAGTCTGATGGCCCGTTGGTCGCGCCTCCCGCCTTCATCCTCGTGGGCCCCTCGACCGAGTCGTCGTCGGGCACCCTGGCCACCGATGTGTTTCATCGCAAGACGGCGGGCTTCAAGCCCTACGGCCCCGAGGTCACGCCGGTCGGTGTACTCGAACCGATCTTCACCACCACCAAGCTGTTCGGTGGGGGCGTGGCGCCGCCCACCTTCGAGGTCAACGCCTACTCGGTGGGCCTGGACATCGTCCTGGCCACGGTTCCGGTGGGAGGCCTCTCCAGCGTGGCCGTGCCGCCGGGAGCCTGGGGCGCCATCGAGTTCTCGGTCACCCGAGGCACGGCAGGCGCGCCAGGCAGCCTGATCGAGGCCGAGGTGGCCGCACCGGACGGCGCAGGCGCAGACCTGTTCACGCTCATGGTGCCCGGGTCGTTCCTGCCCGCGCCGGTGTTCCCCTGCTACCCGCAAGACCGTCCCCAGCGTGGCCAGGACGCCACCGAGATGGACCTCTACGCCGGCGGCTCACAGGGCGAGATCGCTGCCCTCGATTTCTACACCCCGCTCTACGAGGCCGGGCCGCCCGTGCGCCCGTTGCTGCCGGACGAGCCCACGGTGTTCTTCTCGGTCTCCCACGACGCGGTCTTCCCGCCGGGGCCAGGCGTGAGCACGGTGCCGCCGAGCTGGTTCGGGGGATCGCTGCCTAGCTCGGCCACCATTCTGAGGACCACCTGGATGAAGACCGCGGGCGTCTGGTCCACGCCCGTGGTGCACCTGCCCTACTTCTCTCTGGGCCTCGACGTCGAAGACGACATCGACGCCCTGGCCGTGGAGCAGGGCAAGTGCCTGCTGCTCTTCTCCATCGCCAAGACGGCGACCTCGACCTTGGCCCAGCAGCTGCAGATCGCCAGCTGGCCCTGCCCTGACAGCGCGAGAGGTGTTGAGCCTCCCCCGGGTGGCTACACGGCGGGCGTCTCTGCAGGTGTTTACGTCACGGGAGGTGCCGGTTCACCGTCCGTGGCGGCCCGCACGCAGGTGGGCACAGACGGTGACGTGGACGGTGTCTGCACCGTCGATCCCGGGGAGCAACAGCCCGCCCTGGCGATCTCCTATGGCTCGCCCTACAACGCCATCACGCCCCTGAAGAGCCTGGGCTCGGGCGTCTACCGCGACTCTGGCGCCTCAGGCCCCACGTTGACCATGACCGTCACCGGGCTGCCCATCGGGCCCCTGGCGCCGCCCGCCTTCGCCGAGTTGTGGGCGGGTACGCCGACCATGGGTGGGGGCTACCTCTTGTTTCCCGCGCCGTTCTACTCGGAGCTGCTCGACGGTTCGGTGCCCTTCGATTCTCGGGACGTCTCCTTTACCACCCCGGGCCTGGCCGTGATCTCAGGCCTGTCCGTCGACTTCTTCTGGGTCGTCCGGCCATCGGCGACGATCATTCCGTCGTCGGCCATGTTGCGCATCCTTCTCTGAAGGGATCTGGCGAGGCGTAGAGCGCTGTCGTGCCTCGGCCCGCGGTCTTCTGCGCCCAGGGTCGTGGTGTGGTGTTCTTGGGGCCATGCTGAAACTGTGCCCTGTCTTCCCGACTGGTAGGCTCTGCGGCAGCCTCCCCAGATCGCCGGACAGCGCCCCCATGAAGATCTCACGCCTCGCCCTGCTCGTTGCCTCCCTCTGCGCCTGTCTGTGCATGGTCTTGGAGGCCTCGGCCCAGACCGCCGAGACTCTCGGCGAGAGCGCCGAAGTGCGCGCCGAGCCAGCCGCAGCCCACGCCGAGTCCACCGCACTGCGAGGCCAGTCGACCGAGGCTCAGGGGGAGCCCGCTGCCCTGCAGCTGCAGGCCGGCGACACCATCGCCCTGCTGGGCGGCAGCCTGGCCGAGCGCATGCAGCACCACGGCTGGCTCGAGACCCGCTTTCAGCGCCGTGTGCCCGAGCTCGGGCTGACCTTTCGCAACCTGGGCTTCTCTGCGGACGAGCTGACCATCCAGCAGCGCACGTCGGGCTTCGGCAGCTGGGATGAGCACCTCACGCGCATCGAAGCCGATGTGATCTTCGCCTTCTTCGGCTTCAACGAATCGTTCGCCGGTGCCGAGGGCTTGGCTGACTTTCACCGTGACCTGAATGACTTCATCGATCACACCCGGGCGCAGCGCTACCACGGCGAGGCGACGCCCCGGCTGGTGTTGTTCTCACCGCTGCCCTTCGAAGAGATGGGAGACACGGCGCTGCCGTCGGCTGACACCGAGAACGCACGACTGCTGCCCTATGCGACGGCCATGCAAGAGGTCGCTGCCCAGCGCGGCGTGCCCTTCGTGGACCTGTTCTCGGCTGTGGCGCGGCAGCGCGCTGCGCTCGCCTCGTCTGGGGCCGGGCCTGACGGTTCGCCTGAGGCCGCGCGGCTGACCCTCAACGGCATGCAGCTCACCGAACAAGGCAACAAGGTCGTCTCGGGCATCATCGCTGACGAGCTGCTGGGTGAACTCGCCGAGAGCGAGGCGACCCTGGCGGCCCATGAGTCGCTGCGGGAGCTGGTGCTGCAGAAGAACCTGCTCTGGTTCAACCGCTACCGGGCCACGGACGGCTACAACGTCTACGGCGGTCGCTCGTCGCTGACCTACGACGGGGTGACGAACTTCGAGGTGCTGCAGCACGAGCTGATCGAGATCGACGCCATGGTGGCGAACCTCGATCGGGACATCCACGCCTCGGCGCGGGGGGAGCCCGCGCCCGAACCCTTGCCCGTGCCTGCGCCCATCGACGTCGCGACCAATCGCCCGGGCCCCTTGGCCGACGGCTCCTACCCGTTTGCGTCGGGCGAAGAGGCCCTGGCCTCCATGACCGCCGCGCCGGGCATGGAAGTGCAGCTGTTCGCCGACGAGGCGCGCTTCCCGGCGTTGGTCAATCCGGTGCAGATGTCCTTCGACACCGAGGGGCGGCTGTGGGTGGCGACCTGGGCGACCTACCCTCACTGGGCGCCGGGGCAACCCATGAATGACGCCTTGCTGATCTTGACCGACACCGACGGCGATGGCTCGGCAGACACCTGCGAGCCTTTCGCCGACGACCTGCACAACCCCACGGGCTTCGAGTTCTGGAACGGCGGCGTGCTGGTGGCCAACCCGCCAGACATCCTCTTCTTGAAGGACACCACCGGCGATTGGGTGGCCGACGTGCGCGAGCGGGTGCTCTCAGGCCTCAGCTCGGGCGACACCCATCACGCGGCCAACAGCTTCGTGCTCGGCCCGGACGGCGCGCTCTACTTTCAGGAGGGCACCTTTCACCAGAGCCAGGTCGAGACCATCTACGGGCCGGTGCGCAACAACAACGGCTGCGTGTGGCGCTTCGAGCCCCGCACCTGGCGGGCCCAGCGCTACGTGCCCTACGGCTTCGCCAATCCCCACGGCCACGTCTTCGATCGCTGGGGACAAGACTTCGTCACCGACGGCACGGGCAACGTGAACTACTACGCCCTGCCCTTCAGCGGCCACGTCGAGCAAGGCCGTGGGCACGGCGGGTACTTCCCCTTCTTTCAGCAGCGCAGCCGGCCAGCGGCGGCCACCGAGATCCTCTCCAGCGGGCACTTTCCGGAGGAGAACCAGGGCAACTACCTGATCGCCAACGTGATCGGCTTTCAGGGCATCTTTCAGTACCGCATCGACGGCGACGGCTCCGGCTTCTCTGCCACCGAGGTCGACCCCCTCGTGTTCAGCAGCGACCCCTCGTTTCGGCCCGTCGACATCGAGATGGGTCCGGACGGCGCGGTGTACTTCCTCGACTGGCAGAACCCGCTCATCGGGCACATGCAGCACCACCTGCGCGACCCCAGCCGCGACCGTGATCACGGGCGGGTCTATCGCGTGGTCGCGAGCGATCGTGAGCTGCTGCAGCCCGTGCCCATCGCCGGGCAGCCGATCGACGAGCTGCTGGCGCTCTTGCGCAGCGACGACGATCGGGTGCGCTACCGGGTGCGCATCGAGCTGAGCGGACGGGACAGCGCAGCCGTGGTGGCGGGTGTCGAGCGCTGGGTCAGTGACCTGCACGCCGAAGCAGCGGCGGCCTCGGGCGACATGGCCATGGCGCCGGGCGCGGCCGATGGAGCGACTGCAGAACGCTCCGACGATCTCGCGGGCTTCGACGAGGCCCACGAGCACGCCTTGCTCGAAGCGCTCTGGGTGCTGCAGCAGCACGGCGCGGTCGACCAGGCGTTGCTTGAACGTGTGCTGTCCTCCCCCGAACCCCGCGCCCGGGCCGCCGCCACCCGCGTGGTGCGCTGGATGCGCCGCGACATCGCCGATCCCCTGGCCCTGCTGGCGAACGCCGTCACCGACGAGCACCCCCGAGTGCGCCTCGAAGCCGTGGTCGCCCTGAGCGAGTTCAGCGAACACCGGGCCGCCGAGCTGGCCCTGTTGGCCCTGTCCCAGCCCGGCGACCGCTTTCTCGACTACGCCCTGAAAGAGACCCTGGCCACCCTGGCGCCGGTCTGGAAGTCGGCCTTGGGTGCAGGCGACCCGTTCGCCGCGGACGACGAGCTGGGACTGGCCTACGCCCTGGCGCAGCTCGACAGCGCCGACCTGATGGGCGTGCATCCCAGCGAGGCTCTCTATCGGGAGGTGTTGTCCCGCCACGGCATGGAGACCGCAGACTACGCCGAAGCCCTCTCGGGCCTCGCTGAGCTGCACCGCACCGCGCCCGTGCTCGAGCTGCTCGAGGCCATCGCCGTGGCCGACGCTCGGGCCGACGGTCACGCCGACCACCTGTTGATCGGCCTGTTCGATGTGCTCGCCGGCATGCCGCGAGCTGTCACCCGGTCGCTGCCCGTGCATCTGGGCGAGCTGGCCACGGGGGGACGTCGAGCCTCGACCCGGCGCCTGGCCGTGGCGGCCAAGATGCGCTCCGAAGGCACGGCGGAGCAGGCCTGGAGCGCAGCCAGCCAGTCGCTGGCCGGGCTCACCGCCCTGCTCGACGCGGCGCCCATGGTGCGCGACGAGGCCATCGCCGCCGAGCTGTTCCCCAAGGTGCTCGAGGTGCTGCGGGAGCTGCCCGCGCCCCTCGCCGCTGAAGCCGAGAGTCGGCCTGGAGTCTCGGGCAGCACCGTGCGCATCGAGCTGCCCGGCGCCTCACGCACCCTGACCCTGGCCGAGGTGCAGATCTTCTCCGGCGCCGACAACGTGGCACCCACGGGATACGCCAGCCAGTCGAGCGTCAACTGGGGCGGCTCTCCCGAGCGGGCACTCGACGGCGTCACCAGCGGACGCTGGGGAGACGGCGCCCAGACCCACACCATGGAGGATCAAGCTGACCCCTGGTGGCAGGTCGAGCTGCCCGGCGCGGTGCCCATCGATCGCATCGTGGTCTGGAACCGCACGGACAGCGACGGCCTCATGGCTCGCCTCGACGGGTTCGTGGTCACGATCCTCGATGACGACGGGCGGACTACCTATCGCAGCGCCCCCCAGCCAGCACAGGCTGAACCGCTCACGCTGACCCTCATCGCCCCCGCGTTGGCTCTGCGCCGGGCGGCCGTGACCTGCCTGGGCGCGCTCGGCGTCCGTCAGGGCGAGGCGGTGACCCACTTGTTGGAGGCCGCCAAGTACGGCGGTCTCCGTGGCGCCGCCGTGGCCGCACTCTCGGCGATCCCCGTCGAGCAGTGGCTCGTGGCCGACATCCAGACGGCCGCTCGTCGGTTGTTGACCTTCATGGCCCGAGAGCCCGCCGAGGCGTTCCTGGCACCCGAGGGCCGGCGCATGCTGGCCTTGGCCGATCAGCTGGCGCCCCAACTCAAGAGCGCGTTGGGCGACGATCTGTCCCGCGCCCGCCGCGGCCTCGGCCCACAGATCATCGTGGTGCGCCCGGTGCTGCACAGCCTGACCTACGACGTGGCCGAGTTCACCGTGCAGGCCGGTCGTCCTGTAGAGCTGCTCTTCGAAAACGTGGACATCATGCCCCACAACCTGCTCGTGTCCGCGCCGGGCTCACTGGCCAAGGTGGGCCAGGCGGGGGAGGCCATGGCCCGAGACGCCGACGCCTGGGAGCGGGCCTTCGTGCCCGACCTGCCCGAGGTGCTGGTGTCGTCCGGCCTGCTGCAGCCCGGGCAAGAAGAGTGGCTGCAGTTCGACGCGCCGGACGCGGCTGACGACTACCCCTTCTTGTGCACGTTCCCCGGTCACTGGGTGCGCATGAACGGCGTCATGCATGTGGTGGACGAGTTGCCTGATGGGCCGCTGATCGTGCGCCGTGAGGCTGGAGCTGATCAGCCGTCGTCGGATGGAGTTGCGGGCGAGGCCACAGCGGGCGCAGCGGCCGCAGAGCGGCGTACGTTCGTGAAGATGTGGACCGTCGACGACTTGGCCGATCAGCTGGCCGCCGCCGACAGCGCCGACGTCACCCTGGGCCAGGCCATCCTCGAAGAGGCCAGCTGCCTCAAGTGTCACAGCCTGGACGGCGAGGCCGACGGCGCCATCACCGGCCCGCCCTTCGCCGACGTGCTCACCCGCCACGACCGGGCCAGCCTGCTGACGCAGATCCTCGATCCGAGCAACACCATTCTTGAGGGCTACGAGGCGGAGCAGCTGTTCCTGAAGAACGGTGGCGTCACCGCCGGTCGGCTCATGGCCGAGGATGAGAGTGGTGTGACGATCCTGGCCGACCCGTACAACGACGTGCGCACGGTGGTGCCCCACGGGGACATCGACGAGCGCCGGGTGAGTTCGCTTTCGACCATGCCTGAAGGTCTGCTGATGACGTTTGAGCAGGACGAGATTCTGGCGCTGATCGCGTACCTTGAGAGTCTGCGGGGCGAGCCTTGAGCGCGGGGTGGGCGAAGGTCGCGTGGGCCGAGCGCCGGGTGCGCTGAGGACAGCCACGGTGCTGCTGTTGCTTGCTGCGTCAAAACTCCTCCAGTAGCGGCATCAACTCCAGCCCCTGCGCAGTCGCCCCGTACCTGGTCGCCGGCGGCGAGCCATCGAGCACCTCTCGCGCCACCAGCGTCGCACCCCGCAGATCACGCAGCGCCAGCGCCAACGCCCGATCACTGAGCCGGGCCAAACGGCGGGGGATCTGCGCGAACCGCGTCGGCCCCTCACCGATGGCGTGCAGCACAGGCAATGTCCACTTCTTGAGCGCGACGACTCGCAGGTGAGGTTCGCGCAGGGCGCTGTCGAGGCGCGCGCAGGATTCGCCCAGTCGGTGGCCGTCGCCGTGCAGGATGAACTCCGGGCGCAGGGGGTGGCCCGTGCCTGGGTTGCGACGGACCCAGCCCAGGTCGATGAGGTGCTCCAAGGCCGGGCGCAGGGAGCCGTGCTGAGTCTCCAGGCGGTTCACCAGGGTGACCAGCTTGGCGCCGCTGTCTCTGTGCAGCTCGGCCAGGACGGGCACGGCCCAGCGTCGGTGGAAGAGCAGCGGCAGGAGCTGGGGGCCAGGCACGGCGGGTGGGATCCTCGATGGCGTTGACGAATATGTATAGCAACTATACTCTCTATCCTCGCTTCATGCGACGGAGCGCTCTCGGCCGTGTTGCGTCCCCACGCCTTCTTCATCCCACAGGAGTCTCCATGTCCTCTCCCCTTCAATACGACGGCGGTCTCACCCTGGCTCTCCAGGTGGCCGACATGGCCGCAGCCCAGGCCTGGTATCGGGACGTGCTCGGCTTCTCCCCGCTCTTCGAGGTGAAGGAGATGGGCTGGTGTGAGCTGGCCACGGAGACGAAGGGCGTGTCGGTGGGCCTGTCCCAGGTCGAAGCGCCCAAGGTGGGGGCCGGGCCTGTGCCCACCTTCGGAGTGAAGGACATCGACGCCGCACGGGCCCGGCTCGAAGGCCAAGGGGTGCGCTTCGACGGCGAGACCCAGGTGTTCCCCGAGATGGTCAAGCTGGCCGGCTTCTTCGACCCGGACGGCAACGTGTTGATGCTCTTCCAGGATCTGAGCGGGAACTCCTGATGAGTTGCCCGCGCACGACGAACGCCGCGACGAACGCCCTGCTGATGATGCTCGCCCTGGTCTGCGCTGGCACGGCCATCGGTGCCGCGGTCATGCAAGAGGCGCCCGCTGCACCCGAGCCGCCGCAGGGCATTGCGGCCACGGTCGATCAGCTGGCCTTCATCAGCGGCGACTGGCAGCTGACCATGGGCGACGATCTGCTCGACGAGCAGTGGAGCGAGCCTTCCGGCGACTGCCTCATGGGCAGCTTCCGCTGGATGAAGAAGGACGGCCTGGTCTGGATGTACGAGTTCCTGACCATGCGCAACGAGAACGACGGTGTGACCATGCGCTTTCGCCACTTCGACGGCGAACTCACCGCCTGGGAAGAGAAGACCGAGCCTCTGGCCCTGCGACTGGTCGAGCTCAGCGAACGGCGGGCCGCGTTCCAGCACTACAGCGGCGACGGCGACCCCTGGACCATGGTCTTTCATCGTGTGGACGACGAGGGGCTGACGATCTCGCTGGTGGGCAGCGGCGAGGACGAGTCAGCGGGGCAGGCCTTCGCCTACCGCCGCCGCAGCGATTCGTAAAGCGTCAGTCAGTGTTGACGCTCATATTGAGGATGAGGGTGAGGTGGTTGTTCTCCCACTCGTAGTCGACACGCCCCGGTGACGGGCGAGGGCCGCAGGCTCCGTTCTCCCGGGCCACTTCTGTTGGGCCGAGAGGCTCGCGTCACGCCGCTGACTTGAGGTTCTCACGGATGATTCTTGGGTGCCGTGCCGCGATCCGAAGCAGTGCGATCGCGGGTCCCTCGGGCTGCCGTCGGTCTTGTTCCCAGTTGCGCAGTGTGTGCACGCTGATGCCCATGGCTTCTGCGAATCGCGCCTGCGTCAACCCAACGAACCGGCGCAGCGCCGCGATGTCCTTGCCGCTCTCGAACTTGCCAGCCATCAGGCGCTTTCGGACTCGCGCTGGGATGGCCCCGGCAAGCTGCTTGGGTGTGAGTTCGGGAATGTCGGTCATTCTAGCTGCTCCAATGTCGAGAGAAAGTGCGCCTGCTCGCGCTTGGTTGCCCACCGGGCACTGACGATTCTGACGATTCTGACGATTTCTTCCTCGGGCTCGGTCCACACGATGAGCACGAGGCCACGGCGAATCGGTCCGATCGCGATGAACCGATCTTCCTCGGCGGAGTGCGTGTCGTCGAAGATCTCCAGGTAGCCCACGCCAGAGGAGAACAGCACGGAAGCCTCCTCGAAGGAGACTCCATGCTTGGCTTGGTTGGCGCGGTTCTTGGTCTCATCCCAAGCAATCTTCATTGCTCAATACTACGCCATTGGCGGAGTCAGTCAATGGCGTAGTCGCTCGTTGGGCAATGCGGGGCCGTGTGCGCGCTCGATATGGTCTGTGCTGCCCACATCTCGGTGCGATCTCCAAGCCTGCCGCCCAACCGTGAAGGGAGAGCCGTCCCAGGCGCCCCCTTCTCACACCCCCCGGCTGCGGCGCCGCAGCCGGGCTCACGCTACCTTGACGTGGGTCTTATGGAGCCGTGCAGTGTCTCTGTCAGTCGTCCGTGAGCCCGTGGTCACTGGGCCGCACACCCGTGACAAAGCTGCCGAAGCCGAACATGGTCGGCGCGTAGTCGCCCACGAGATCGACGTTGCTATCCGGCGTGATCTGCTCCTCCAACCCTTGCAGCCAGTAGCAGGCGTTGACCAGCGCTCGGCGTAGCTCGCCGTTGGCCAGGTCGACCGAAGCGCCGATGGTCGAGGTGACCACCCGCTGGGTCAGGCCGTCGCCCTGCCTTTCGCCTAGCCGTTGGCCGACATCGCGCTCTCGCGTCCAGATGATGGGCATCATGGGGCGGTTGCGGCCGTCGTCCACCGCCTGCCCGTCTGGCTCCATGGAGTCGAGCACCGCGCCCCGCACGAGCACGGTGGCGTCGGCGGGCAGCTCGCGCACGGCGTAGACGTCGGTGGGTCCCCAGATCGTGCCCACGCCGCGCAGGATCGGGTGATCGGCCACGTCTGCAGGGATCACGCCTCGGGTGCTTTCCTTGCCGTGGTGTCCGTGGTGCGCGACCCAGGTCTCGCCCAAGACCTGGCGCCCGAAGCCGCCGGGCCACTCGCCGTCGTTCCAGTTCCAGCGAGCGTACTGGCTGGTGGAGTCCTTCTCGTAGGCGAAGGCGTGGGTCGCCGTGCGGATGCCGAGCAACGGCCGCCCCGCCTCGATGTAGTCGACCAGGTGGGCCATGTCCTCGTCGGGTAGGCGCCGGAAGCGTGTGAATAACACCAGCAGGTCGGCGTCGTCGACGATCTGCAGCCCGGGGATGTTGCCGCTGGCGTTGGGGTCGATGAACGCGTCGGCCTCGTCGAGGGCGAAGAGCACGGTGGTGGTGAAGCCGTGGTGG
>Ga0114933_10005542_pt1 | contig 11456 bp, 12 predicted proteins | sample 4SBtaG_FD_89691 | JGI IMG/M metagenome (GOLD analysis project Ga0114933, IMG submission 89691) | Deep subsurface microbial communities from Kolumbo volcano to uncover new lineages of life (NeLLi) - 4SBTROV12_W25 metaG | ecosystem: Environmental > Aquatic > Marine > Volcanic | place: Kolumbo... | reverse complement strand
ACCATGTTATCCACAGAACTCTCCCTTCAATTGGCTCCCTATCCACACATCTCTTTTAGGAGAACAAAATATGTTTGACCAAATAATAGGTTATGTAAGAAAGTTAACTGAGGCGGGTGTAGCCTTGCTCGCACTTGGAATAGTTCTGCAAGTTATTTTTGGTAAAGCTGTGCCGTTTGTGGGCGGGGATATTGTTGGTAATCTAACAGGCATTGTGGCAACCCTAGGCGCCCAGGGGTTAGTTGGTCTCGCCGCTGTAGGTGTGATTTATGCTGTATTCAGTAGAGCATAGATAGGAATGAGGTGTACAACCCCATAGTACCCTCCCCCCTAACATACCATTAAGTAAGGGATTTTTATACAATGGGGTTGTACAACCTCAAGATTATTTATAAGGTTTTTTTTGAGTCTTATTCAGTAGAAGTTTATAAGTAGCATTTTTAATCAACGAAAGGTCAAACCCTTGGTAACGTATCCGATTCAACGGGTGCTATCAACTTATTAGCTAGTGTGCCTAAACCAGAATCATAGGTTATAAAGATTTCATCATTAATCTCCAGGGGAACGGGGAAAACAGCACTTGTACCTAAAAAAAGTCCTCTAACCTCATCAACCCTTATTCTTCTATGATTGAAAAGGTGTATCGCCAGGTTTTTAAGGGAGTGGGCCATATATTTTTGACCCGTTTTTAGTAATCCGGAGTCCATGATAATCTGTCCCTTCCGATATACTTTACACTCAAGTTGAATCTCCTCAATATCAAACCCTTGAAAATTAGAAGTCACAAAGTTCGGACCTAAAGAGGCCATCCCGTCCTGAAATTTAGCATGAGTCAGATACAAAGGGTTTTCAGACTCCCAACCCTGATCTGAAAAATCATTGCCTCCTGAAAACCCAACCAAAGTTGGAATACCTGTTGAACCTGCCATAAAAAAAGCCACTACCTCAGGTTCTGGAGAAAGACGTTTTGAATTAGCAGCTCTCTCCAATTTTCCATTGTGAGGGACACAATGGAAACCAGTACCCTTGAAAAAAATTTCAGGTTTAGCACCTTCTTGTCCCTCAGAAGGGCTTCCACCGGTCACACCTGCTTGGTAAATTTTTTCATAAAAGTTAACTCTTGCTCCTGAAACGTGAATAGCTTCTTCCTCTCTGGCATCAGCACTCCTTTTATGAGTAACACCTGCCCCCCACAACTGAAAGGCCCAAGGATTGCGCGGTTGGTCGATCGGGAGTAAAAGAGTAGGACTTTTGTTTCCCTTCCCTGTGTTAATCAAAGATCGGTAGGGAAATTTACTTATAGAGGTACCTCCTGTTTTAATATTGTTTTTAATCCAGGAGTCTATTGTAATATTTTGGTCTAGTAATTTTCGGAGAAGAACAAATACCGAGTCAATTTCTGGTCTTTGGGCGGTTACATCAATGACCGTTTCATCATCGCTCTGCAACAAACCCAGACCACGCGAAGAATTGCTCGAATATTGAAACTGAAGTAGCCTCATTACCAACCTGATTTTTGTTTAACTTTTTCAGCAATTGCTCCAGGAAGCGCTAATGTCAGGTTTGGAATAGAAAAAACTGAAACAGGAGTAGAATGTGTGACAGCCGCTACTATTCCAGCATTTCCGGGAATACCACTTATATTGCTTCCTTTTTCCCCAACAAATGGTAGATGAATCTCTGCTGCAACCGTTGCCCCGTTTACATACTTAATGCCAGGTGCGCCCCACTCAAATTGTTGGATTTCATTTATATCATTTGATACAAGAGCTGAAGAAAGTCCATATTCCGTGGCGTTTAGAATTTTTAACGCTTGAGAAATATCTTCCTGATAAGAAACAAGAGTGGCAACAGGCGAGAAAGCTTCTTCTGTCAATATCGCTGCTGCAGAGCAAGGATCCACATCACGACCCCAATCGAAATCCATAACACCCAAACTCGGTTTAACAAAGTAACCATCTTTATGTTCTGGTAGATCTTTGACAATGCCACCCGGACAAATTATTTCAGACCAAAACTCCTTTCCATAATCCAAGTGGCACAGGTATTTTTTTACTGCATCCTCATTAATCAAAGGGCCCATATCTATATCCGGATTCATACCGTATCCAACCTTGGTCATTTCCAGTAATTCAGCAAGGTCATTGGAAAAACGGTTAAGCAAATTGGAATGTACGACTATTTTTGAAGCCGAAACACAACGTTGGTTAGTAGTTGCTGTGATACTTTTCCATGCGGCTGCCAAAGCAGTTCCATAATCACACTTGTCAGAAATTATAATTCCATTTTTTCCACCTAATTCCCCAAAGAAAAGTTTATCATTGAACTTAGGATCACTGGTTAACTGATGTAAATGCTTTCCAACCGCCGATGACCCAGTAAATAAAACCGTGCTCACACTAGGGTGAAGGGCAAGAGGTTCCCCTACTTTAGGACCCTCTCCAAATACTACGTTGAACACACCTTTTGGAAAGCCCACCTCATCAGCCATTTTGGCGTATTCGGCAACTAACTCGGGAGAATCCTCAGAAGGTTTCAAAACTATAGTGTTTCCATAAACAAGAGCCGGAGCAGCCTGCCAACCTATGGGAATCATGGCTGGAAAATTCCAAGGGCTGATAATACCAACAACACCTCTTGGTTTTCGCAGGGTATAAGTTTTTTTTCCTGGGATAGACGATAGGTAAACATCTCCTTGCTGTTCTCTGGATTGAGAGGCAAAATAACGCAAAGACAAATTCGCAAAAGCAATATCGCCTTTTCCCTCAGTAATAATTTTCCCCATGCTGTCTGTAACTAATCTTCCCAATTCTTCCTGGCGGGAGTCAGCAAGATTTGCCAAATCCTCCAGTAATGAGGCTCTCGCTCCTATAGACATTGCGGCCCAGTTTTTTTGGGCTTCCCTGGCGCAACCAACAGCTTCGTTAACTTCAGCCTCTCCTGAGTTTGGGGAAATCGAAACTAGCTTAGATTTTGCAGCAGGGTTATAACTCTTTATTCCATCTTGCCCTTCAAAAGGTATCCACTCACCATTAATATAGTTTTGAAGTTTAAAATTATTTGCTTGAGGTTTCATTAGTCTTCTCGTGATCGTAAGTACGGGTTGCTAATTTCTTAACACTTTCGGGAACAATACCATATTCTGCGCTAGTTACCTGGTCCATTCTCGCAACCGGCGGGAGGAATTCTCGGCGTTGTTCAATCCTTTCAATTCTTTTTTGGCCCAAATCTACTCTATTCTCAAACCAAAAATGATCTTTTAAATCTCTTACCTGGATTTCCCCATGTGTAAAAGCCTCGGAATCAATCAAATTTATTTGAAGCTTATTAAAGTCCAATAAAAGCAAATCTCCAGTCTTTAAAAAAAGAATGCCTCCCTTTTCGTAAGCTTCCGGTGTCACATGTCCAAATGCAGGCCCCTGCGTAACACCTGAGAATCGTCCATCTGTAAAAAGAATTGTGGTGTCCCGCAAAAAAGAGTTGGAATTGATATTTTCCATAGGAGTAAACATTTCAGGGATCCCAAAAGCAACTGGACCTTGACCTGAAATAACAAAAGCAATCCTCAAGCATTTGTCATTTAGCATATGCTGATACAACTCTTTTTTTAAGTTCCAATCCGGCTTCGAATTTACCAACGAGCTATTTTTATTTATTTTGGCTATCTGCTGAATTTCTTCAAGTGAAAGAGTATTGAATATAGAGTCAAAAATAACCTTTTCGTTAAGTAAAGCCTGATTAGCATCCTCCTCATTTTCAAAATAGCAAACCACATAAACCTTATTATCAAACATGTTGATCTGATCTTCTGACATCCCGCTGATTTTTACCACGGTAGAAGAAAAAAAGTTTCCCGTAAAGTTATCCACACCAGAACGATTTCTTATCGGAGAATCAGAAAGCATTGCCGACTGCAACGGCAAGAGTCCATCCATCCTTTCTCTCCAGGTTCTCCCAGTATTTGTAACGGCATCCAGGTTCATGCTCACCCCTAAATCATGAAGCACTTTGAAAACAGATTCCATCCCATGATGTTTTTCCTCTTCCTTCTCTTTAGCAAAAAGAAAAATATCTTTTTGCTTCTTCAAGCTATAAGAAAAAATATCGGGGAGACTTTGTTTATTTTTAATTTTAAAAAAGTCCTCAACAGAAAACTCAAAGCCAGAATAATTCATAGCAGAAATAACATGGAGCACCAGGTTAGTGGAACCACCTAGACAACTGTGAACCTTAATCGTGTTCTCCAAATTTTCAAACACCAATTGATTAACACTAAATTTAGGGTTCCCGATAAGTTGAAAAAAGGGGGATAACATTTCAGTAACCTGACCAGCGGAAACTGGCTGACAAAGCAGTTCAACAGATGGATGAACAAGTCCTAATGCAGCCATTAGAAATCTGGACGAGTTTCCGGTGCCGTTAAACGAGCAAATTCCTCCAAGTTTATTTTCAGAGGCGGCAGCGATCTCGTTCTCAAGTAGAAATCTTTCCTCAAGGGTAGCAAGGCCCGCATTAACTGCCCGGTCAAGAATCCCTTTGAATGACTGGTTGGTCGTGCATAAAAGCACGGATGACAAGGTGTCAAGCAATTCTTCTTGAATTTGTGGGTGTCCTTTTCTTGCAGCCTTTTCTCCAATTGAAATTAATTTGTTTCGTGTATGAGCCTTTAAGCTCCCGCCCCTGAGGACATGGATTGGAGCAAACAAAACATTAAGAGGGAGATCGCCTCTTTTTTGCCGGATATTATCCAGCATCAATAATCCATCCAAAATAGCAAATGGGGTTTTGTCACAACCTTGAATAACAACCGCCGCATGATACGAGTGTGCCTCCATTTGAGTGATGACATTCAAGCTTGTCAAGTTTCTGGACAACAAGGAATAGGACATACCAATAGTACTTTGGGCAGTACCGTCACAAAGAGTCGGGATACCAAATATAAAAGGTACCCCACCCTGACGCCAAACCTCTGCAGATATAATCAAAGAAGTTTCATAATCGCTGACATGAGCCGTGTGATCGGCTGATCCCATGATGATGGCTACTCGGGGAGCATTTTTTCCTAGGCGCTTTATTACTTCTGCAATCGAAAACTCTAGGGCAGGAGATGCCCCCAGTTCTTGCGCCCGCTCCAATAAAATAGTAACCGTAGATGATTGCAAGCTTTTGCCTTGAACTTGCTCTGCGTAGGGGTTTCTCCCTTTTAATACGGGAAAGGTCATTTAATTAAATATCCTCTAGCGATTACAGGGCAGCCGGTAGCCCCCTTAATTTTTAGAAGAGCTGTTTGAAGCAAAAATCCATTTCGAAACTCTTCGGGAATTTCTTCAAGATGTACCAGGGATTCGATGATTAGTTTTTCTTTAAAAATCCAGTGAACATCATGAACAGGTTTACTTGGAACCACTTCATCAACCGTCAGCGAATCTATTCCTACGACCTTAATATTATCAAATGAAGCGACATATTCTCCAGCCTCCTTGGAGAAATGAGGAATGACTTCCGGGGAATAAGGTTTATTATTCAATCTCCAGTTTTCAGACCCGGTTCGGACAACCAGAGCCGAAACTTCATGGAGTAGCTTTTCATAAGGCATTAAATGTGCAACGGCAATTTTTATTAATAGCGAAATGGAATCAAAAACCTTAGCATCTGCATGGTGTTGGAGATCAACCAGTAAGGCCCTGTTGAACTCCATATTAAATCCCCAATTTTCTACCCCCTTATGTTGCAAGTCAGGGCACTGGTGATTAGGAGCATCTGCGTGCGGAGCAAAAAAATGATCGCTAATATTATGGACATAATGTTCATAGCCAGTTTGAGTGATCTCAGAAAAAACCTCTCTCTTTGGACAAGGATCACCAGGAAAAATTTGCGAGTCCAAATCCATAACATGCGTCAAGTCTACGACTTGGACTTTTTGGCTCCCAAACAAAACGGTTTCAACCATCATAATCCTATTTCCTTTTCACAAATATAGTCGGCTAATCCACATCGGTGGTTTAGATGGTCAATAGTAACATCAAAAACCACTACATCATATTTTTTGCCAAAATTATGGGTGGGATTGGTTAGCATTCTAAATAAAAGAATTTATTTGATAAGCGCTTACAATAAGCTTAGAAATACTTCTCGAACAAGATTAATCAAATTTAATTTTATTTGAGTCCTATTTCAGTAGAAATTTTCAAAAAAAAAATGTACTTTAAATATTAGTTTTATTTATTTAAGGTTTTGATTAAATGAAAACAATCTTCATCAGAACGTTTTTAACTTTCCTCCTGATGACGCTGTTCATCAATGAAACTGCTTTAGCCGTCTCGAAAACTGATTTTTTCCAAGGCAGTCTAAATTACAAGCCGTCAAAACATATCATCCATACGGTTCAGGAAAATGAAAGTCTCTGGCAAATTGCCAGGGAATTCGATGTCGATTTTAGACAGTTGGCAAGTATCAATGGCCTAAACAACCCGGACATGATTTTTCCTGGAACCAAGTTGATTATTAAAATTCAGGATGATGGTTCTATATGGGTAATGAAAAAAGAGGAAATAGTAATTGGCATATTACCTTTAAATTACACCCCAGCAAAAACTATCGTCCATGTTTCTCTTCCTAATAAGGACGATCCATTTGCTCCGGAAAACCCAACCGTTTCTTATGAGGTTAAGGCGCCCGTTTTAAAACCGGCCGAACAAACTGTAAAAGAGACTCTGGTTTTTAAAACTTTTGAAAAGTTTGTCCGATGGCTTTCCTCCAGTCTCGGGTACTCGAGTGATATGATCCAGACCAGAGGACAGGCAAGTTTTGATCCCCCAACAAGCCCAACATATCTTCATTCAGAAACGCTGCATATAGATAACTCAAGCGGAAAAGAAAGTGAGCTGGCAGTTTTCATCGATAATTTCTCTTCGCAAATCACCAGACCAACAAGTCCCCCTCCTAAATCTCTGTAATTCACCCAGGCAGTCAAACATGTAGAGCAGGATAGGTCCGCTCTAAAAATTTGAACCTTTATTGGGAAATTACATCATGAATTCTTTTTCTGAAGCAAATTTCGATCGCAGTGATCTGGCCAGTCTATTATCCAAAAATATAGAAGTACTGAGGAATATTGTTTCCATTGAAAACTTGGAGGACACCAAATCCTTTAACTCGCAACAAGGTTCTGATAGAAAATTTTCACCAGAAGCTGTTCGAAAACTGGAAGACAAGGTCTCCCGATTAAAAATAAGTTTTGAAAATGACTCGACTATTCTTATCGAGCTTCCTAAAAGAAAACCTGTTGAATACAATTACAGTCAACTGGGTTTCAGGAGTAATGAAACAAAAACCTGGAAAATGCTCATTAATATTTTATCTTCTGCTCCCTACACATTCGAATTCGGGCCTGCATATTTCTATCCAGAGAAAAATAAATCCACCAACAGGCAAAAAATCAGGGAATATGACGCTAAATGGAAACTACTGGATGAACTAAACAAAAAACTACTGGCATTTTTCAGAAACGAGTTCGCCTGGGAGTTTCCGCATGGTTATAAGCTTTATGATTATGCAACTCTCGGGAATAATGGTGAAAGACAATTCAAATTTATCGTACAACCTTCACCATCTCGGGATCATAAAGTATTTTTCTCTAAGATTGAGAAACCCTTTTTATCCCTTGACGAAAATGAACTGATTAAAAAAATCAGGCAGCTCAATAATGATGACGATTCAAATGAGTTACCCGACGCTCTTGTTGCAGCCATAAATGTTGGGGTAGAAAATTTTAGATGGGATGAAAAAAAGATTTTAAAAATTATCAACCACTAAATCCTAGTTTTTTTCCTAGATTATAATACAGCCCCTGAGGCAACTCTGCTCGGGGGCTATTTTATTTTTAAAGCATCTTAGTTCGAGAAAGTAATATTCTCGAACAAAGTCAGCCTCTTTCTACATTTAGCATATCCCCGCATTTAGATTTAAAACCCGCTATTAACCTCATCGTTACCAGTAAAAACCCAGGTTCATCGAGATCTCGAACTGTAAGGATATAGGAAAGAAAACCACACTTCTTGCTCTTAAAGAAAGGAGATTATCCATGATTAATTTTGAAAAATTGTCTTACAGGGAAACAACATTAAATGGCCATACCATCGTTTTTCGGATGGAGGGAGAGTTCGGTAGTTACCGTAATCAAGAATTAAGGGAAAGGGTTATGGCTGCATTAAAGGAATTAAAGAAGAATGTAATCATTGATCTTACCCGGGTAGAAAAAATTGATTCAACTGCTGTTGCATTACTTGTTGAAAGTATAAGGGTGAGTGAAGAAATGGATACATCTTTTAAGGTAATTGGGATCAACAATAAAATTAAATCAACCTTAGAGATGATGGGCCTGCCCACACTCTTTCACGGTATCGAACTCATCAAAGTTCCAAGGACAAGTAACCATTTATTGTATCGACCAAAAATCTTCTAATGAATAAACCGACTTAATATTTTCAAGGTTGAAAGGAAACGGGATGCAAGACAACTTAACAAGAAGGGACGCCATTGCAGTCATGGTAATGCAGGCAATCATTATTAAGCGGGAAGTGTTGCGCCTATCTCCAGAACAGGCTGCCCTGTCTGCATTAGAACACGCTGATGCATTACTCGAAATGATGGAAGGTCAAAACAAATCAACCAAACGTTCAACCAATCCGATTAGAACGAAAGGAACTCTAATAAGATTATGAACATAAGGAAGCACAAACTCTATTTAACAACAAAGGGGACATCATGCAAAACCCAAGAAAAGTATTACTAGCTGCCGCAATATTAATAATTTTTCACTCGGCCCCAGGCTGGTCTGAGACTCATCTTAAAGTGACACAACAAGAAACTCAAAATGAAATCATTAAACTGAAAGAAAATATTGAAAAGGATTATAGAAATATTAAATCTCTTAATGATCTTGGTGTTATTTACTTAAAACTAGGAAAATATGATCAAGCGGTCGAACAGTTTAAAAAAGCACTGGAAGTTGATCCAAACTATACAATGGGTCCTTTCTTGTTTGGCGATATTTATACCGATGCGAAAAACTACCAAGAAAAAATCAATGACTTTAAAGAAGTTATTAAAACAAATCGGGAATATGCACGAGCTTATAACTATTTAGGTCTAACCTACCTAAAAAAGAAGAACTACTCGGCAGCTAAAAACTCATTATTAGAGTCCATTAGAGTAAATCCCAAGTATGCAAAGGCAAACAATAACCTCGGTGTTCTCTATGAAGAAATGGGTGATACGGCTAAGGCTATTGAGAGTTATCAAATGGCACAGAAAATTGATCCAAAAGACCCGGACAGTTTTTATAACCTTGGTCTTGCCTATGATAGCTTAAAAGACGGAGATAATTCTGTTCGGTATATGGTTCTGGCAAAAAAAACTCATGAAGAAAAATTTGGCCAGGAGGGCATTAACCGGATTAGTGAAAAACTTGATCAATTAGAGGAAAAGTACACTGAAAATAACGAAGTTAAATCGGTAGCTTCTCTGCATTTAAACTCAGATGATGAGGCTGAAAGTCCCGGCACCCCCGAACAAACCTCAAGTATCTTTACGGTGAATCTTAAACCACAACTTGATTTATCCAGCGCATCTGTTTCTCCTGCGATCGAAAAACAAATAGACCAAAAAAAATCAACTACAGAAAACACAATTGGAGCTCATCATAACCAAGAAAAAACCGATCCAAATGCAACCACTAATATTCAAAATGAATTAATAGCGGATGCCGTTTTAAAAGAAAACACTTTTACTGACCCCAAGGAAAATCCAATCCAAATCAACCTGCCTTCAAAATCAGAGGAGAAGACCGATGTTACTTCTAGTCCGTCTTCAAATCCTGAAAAACAGGTAATTGCACATAAGAAAAAAAAGAAAACCTGGGCTAGTGATTGGGTTTTTGAATATCCCAAGTAGCCAAAAAGGTGATTATGAAATGGATTGCAGAAATAATAATTGTAGCAGCGATATTTATCACCCTCATATGGGGATACAACATGAAAATAAAAGATCAAAAGCTTGCTGATAAAAAACAGATACCGACCCTTAGCTATGTGGGAGCAATAAATGGAAAGTATCTATTCCAAATGGCTTTCACGCAGAAAGACAATATCTTAAGCGGTACACTAGTAAATACCTTTGAAAAAAAAAATAAGATCTACGGAACCATTGATCATGAGGGTGCATTTCTTTTAACGGAATATGAGGAAGGTGAGAAAGCAGGGGTATTAGAAGGGAAAATTATACAGGGAATGGAGATAAAGGGAACATGGTCTACACCTGATGGAGAAAAATGGTTTCCTTTTTACCTCGTAAAGAAACCAGAATAATTATCAAAGTCGCTCCCCGAGTTGGTGGGGTGGCCATTTAGAATATTATACAACGACCCTCAATAGTTCTAGATGAACCTCCCATTTCTCAAAAAGATATTTTATAAGCTTCAAGAGAAATGCCCGCCGCCTCACCAATTCACCAAAATTTTAAATACTGGAGTTAAAAATGAAACATAAAGTAATAGGATTATTTCTGGCAGTGTCAATAGCGGCTTGTTCTTCAACTTCGAATTCCAAAACTTTTGTTCCAAATAAGATAGAAGAACCTACTGCACAGACTAAGCTCCTGGCACCCAAATGGACTGATATTAAAAGTGGTGTTTATAAAAATTCTTCAGGGAAAGCTGTTTTTTATGGCCTGGGATCAGCAAATAAGGAGGAAATGATCTCGGGCAGCAAAAACCTCTCAAAGGACCGTGCTCGTGATGAACTAACAAAAGTTCTAACTTCCTATATAGAACGGCTCACAAAAGAAATTTCAGAATCAAATTTAAACAATTCCGTAACTGATTTAAATAGAGATCGATTGGAAAGTTCACTAGATGAAGGCACAGCAACTATTATGATGGAAGCAGAAATAATTAATTACTGGTCAAACCCAGATGATGGGAAGGTGTATGCAATGGCTAAACTCGATTTAAGTCGGCTTATAGAAAAGTTGGATAGTTTTAAATCAATTCCCATTGCGGATCGATCCTTTCTAAGGGAATCAATCTTTCGCACCCACGTCAGTATGGCGAATGAACAAACAAATAAGGTTAAATTTATAAAAGAGAATACAAATTCTCAGCCTAAGTTTAACAGGAAGCTTTCATATTAATCCTTGTTAATGAAAAAGACTCTAAAAGTTTTAAGCATATTAGGACTGAGTATATTGTTATCCATAGTCACGTTAGTGACTATTTTTATAGCAGGTTACATTTACGTTGAAGATGACCTCCCCCAGTTGCCGAATAACTTATCCCATACCAACTACAGGCCTCCAACAGAAATATATTCGAGCGATGGAGAATTATTAAAAACAATAGGACATAGAAATTCAATCAGGTTGAATACGATTTCTTGGGAATTTCAAAATGCTATTTT
>Ga0114933_10005535_pt1 | contig 11464 bp, 15 predicted proteins | sample 4SBtaG_FD_89691 | JGI IMG/M metagenome (GOLD analysis project Ga0114933, IMG submission 89691) | Deep subsurface microbial communities from Kolumbo volcano to uncover new lineages of life (NeLLi) - 4SBTROV12_W25 metaG | ecosystem: Environmental > Aquatic > Marine > Volcanic | place: Kolumbo... | reverse complement strand
TTTCCATCATTTAATTGCATTTTTCCAAAACATCCTTCTCATCCATAATTCTCTATATAATTGTTCTAAAACATCTTTACTAATTTTTACCACTTCTTTTTCGAATTTAGTACCTTTAAGTTGTTTATCCACAATAGCGGTAACTTTTTTTTCCAAATCCTTACCAAAGGCATCCTTAATTTCCTTCCTAATCATCACACCGATTTTATTCTCATCAGTTTTGGTTAGTGCTTCTTTAATTATATGGCGTAAATTCATATCTTCCATAAGAGAATGTTTATTAATAAATATTAAAATAATGTAAAAAAAACTACTTTAAAATTAATAAAGTAATGATAGGTAAAATTATAGAACCAGTAAAACCAAAAAACTTTAATACTTTCTGTTTTCTAATTTCTTTTTTCATATTTTTTATAGTATCTTCTTTAAGTTCTATTTCTGTATTTTTATTATCCAATATGGATTGGAAATTAGATACTTGCAATTCCAAATTTTGGGATTTTTTAGTTAACTTTACTATAACATCTTTTTGTAAAGTGATAGTTTGGGTATTTAAAGAATCTTTTTCTTTATAAATTGTAAGCAAGCTATCAACTACCTCATATTCCATAAGGTCACTTAAAATTATTTTGGCATCTTCAAGATTCATTATTACTAATGTATCTCCGTTCTCATTGACTGTTGTTTTTACCTCTCCTTTTGAGATAGTCTGAGATTGACTCGGTAACGCCATCACTATCAAGATTATCAACGATATCAGGTATTTCATCTCTTTTTCTTTCTAATTCTTTTAATTTTATTTCTGTATTCCGTAATAAAGCTTCCGTACTATCAATAGTAAAAAGTATTTGTTGTATTTCCTCTTCTAATTTCTTATTTAATGCAACTATACTATCATTAGAAATTAATAATTCTTTATTTTTCTTTTTTAGAATATTAATTTCATTTTCATATTCCTCAATCGGAACGGATGGCCTAAACAATAAACTTAATACTAAAGCACCCCCTAGTATTAATATAAAAATAGCTTTTAAATCAATATTAATATTAAGCATCTTGAAATGGTGTTTGGGGCATAGTTTCACCTCCACCTTCTTCACCAAATGCTGGGTCTTCTAATGCTTGTGGACCTTCTTCAGCATTTTCTTCGTCTACCAATTCATTTTGGTATTCCTCTGCAATTCTATTCGCCCACTCATCTGACCATGTTTCATAATACCCTACTAATTTTTTAATCTGATTTAAAGTATCATCTCTTAATTGTAATAACTCAGTAGAAATATAAACTCCTCTACTATCATCTAAAGAATAATACCATTCTATCCCATTATCAGTAAACTCCCCACTAAATTCTACATTTTGTGCTTTAGGATACAATTTAAATTTATTAAATTTAACTCTAGGGGTAACAGTATCACGAAACTTCTTTTCCTCTTCAGCTACTTCAGTAGGATCCAATTCTTGTTCAGTAGACGCATTTTGATCTTGTTCAGTTAAAACTTTCCTATTATTATTTGTGTGTTTTCTATTACTTTCACGTATTAGATCTAACATCTTTCTCGTTTCATCGTGCTGATTCATAATTCTTTATTTTTTCTATTCTTTTTTTAAACTTCTTAAAATCCCACGCTGGACTTAAATCCGTTTTTTCTTTATAATAATTACTTCTATAGGTAATACCCTCAAATACTTCGATACCACTTACATAAGTATTATGTCCAACACAATGGTTGGGTATTTCATAATTTTCACATAAATAATTAATCAATTCAGCAGTGGCTTTAATTTGGGAAGCTGTGTAAGGATCCCAATATAAAAATCCTCTCCATCGTTTTTCAATTACTTTTGCTTTTCTTTTATAAATATTACCAACCCAATCAATATACCTATCTTTTATTAAATCTTTTAATAACCATCCCTGATTTTCAACAGTTATTGAAATTATTTTTTTATCAATACGTTTTTCATCAATAAAATCTGAATAGTATTTAGGGTCATAATGTTGGTAAATATTTCCTTTTCTATCTATAGTAAAAGTAGATGTCTTAGTATAATTACCCCCTAACCTATATTCCCAACCTTTAACATGGTGTAAATTGTTACTAAAAGAATTACCTAATACTATTTGATGTTTAGGGAATTCTTTTTTATGGTAGTTAGAATTTTTTAATTTATATTTATTCTTATCTATAATCATTAATCAATTCTTTCTATATTAGTTTTTCCACCACTTTTAGGTGAAATTATCGGAGTTTCTTTAGGTTGTTTTTTTTCTTTTATTTTTGCCTCCATAAAATCTAACATTGCTGTAGGATTATCTGATTTTTTTAATTGGTCTATAAGAAATTTACGCTTTTCTTCTATGGTACCCTCAAGGGTTTCCGTTATAGTTTCTATTTCTTCCACCTGCGTTATAGACTCTTCTAAATGTTCATTATTCTTTTCGGATTTTAAAAGATATTCTGTTTCATCTTCCTCATCTTCAATGTTACTATCACCTTCGTCTACATCAGGTTCATCTTCAGGTAAAGAATTCAAATCAACAGCCTTAGGTTTTTCTTTCTTTTCTTCTCTTTCAATAACTCCGGGTTTGTCTACTGGTAAAGTATCTGGTTCTACCGGAAGAGTAATTTTTTCTACTGGTTGTGTTGGTTCCGGATATAATTCCTCTTCCGATTTAACCGACTCGGATTTTTTTTTATTTTCTTCTACTTTTTCTACTATTAATTGATTACGTTTTTCAAAATAATCTTCTACTTTTTCTTTTTCGTCTGGCTTTAATTTATAATTAACAAAGAAATGTAAAGAAGTTAAAGAGATAATAGGTAATAATCCACCTTCCAATAATGCCAACCATCTTTTAAGTCCTATCGTGTCACTAACATCTGTACCCATTATTTCCCATATTGGTAGTGTCAATTCCACCCAAGATTTAAAAAGTTCTCCATCAGAATCTATTTCTTTAAAACAGAAAAATATATTACCTATTATTTGAATGAATGTAACAATACCAAACATAAACCATACTCCGGCTTTAGATTGGTTATTTACTGCTACCAATGCCGTCATAGCGGCTATCTCAATAGCAATAGACAAATACATCGCCCACATCATAGGATTTGCCATATCATACCACGTTACTACGTGAGATATAGAAATGATTGCAACCAACACTATAGGTACCAGAAACATTGACCTATGAGGGTTGTGTTTAATCCAACTAAGTACTTTTTTCATTAATCTTCTTTTTCGTATTCGTTCTTTAACTGATTGATGGGGACCCTATTTTTATCTGATAATTCCTCTAATTCTAAAGATTTCCAAAAAGGAGTTTCTTTTACTATATCAATCATTTCATTAGTAGTAATAGTTTTACTATTTATTTTTTCTACCACACTATCTAACTCAATAAGTTTATTATCTATTCGTTTTTCGGTTTTTTCTATATTAGTATTCGTAGTACATGTTTTAAAAAAAATAACAATAACTAAAAAGAAAACTAAAATATTACCTTTTGTGTTTATAAAATTCCATATGTTTTTCATAATACTCTTTTTTAATAAATATTCTTTTACAATAAATAATGATAAAATATAAAAAAGTGTATAAAAAAAGGGGGTAAATACCCCCTTTTCTCTATAAAGTTAATTTTTTTTACTCAAAGTAGTTAAATAAATCCCCTACATTATTTCGTATTTTTCTAATTGCGGCTTCTTTAATTTGACGTATTCTCTCTTTAGTTAAATCAAATTCCTCTCCTATTGCCTCTAAAGTCATAGGTTCACCATATATACCAAAATAACAATTAACTATCTCTTTTTCTCTATAAGATAATTTAGACATAACCATTTCTAATTGATATTTTAAAGTGTCTTCTTTTTCATTCATCTTATCGGGACTATCAAAAATATCATCTTTAAGTAAAGAACTTAACTCGTCCCCTTCTTCATTGATGGGTGCACTTAAAGACGAACAAGAAGGAACATGAATATATTCTATCTCATTACAACTAGGTTTACGTTGGTTTTCCATTTCAAACCTCTCTATTTCCTTTTTAATTTTAGAAAGTTTGTTTATCATATTTGCTGGTAATCTAACAGTCCTAGAATTATCATTCAAAGATTGTAAAATAGCTTGTTTAACCCACCATACAGCATATGAGATAAATCTATATCCTTTAGTATGATCAAATCTTTTGGCTGCAGTAATTAAGCCATAATTACCTTCTGAAATTAAATCGGCTAAAGGTACACCTTGATTTTGATATTCCTTTGCCACTGCAATAACAAATCTAAGATTAGCATTAACTAATTCTCCTATTGCGGTATCATCCCCACCTGCTATACGTTTAGCTAATTCTAATTCAAATTGTCGGGTTATTACATTGTGTTTACGTACGTCTTTTAAATACATAGACATACAATCTTCTTTAGTGTTAATAAATCTTTTATTCATAAATTATATTATTTATCGTTAGAATAGTTATTTAATATTTCTTTTTCTTTATTAGTTAAATTTTTAATACCTACTTTACTTATTTTATCTAATATATCATCCACAGTAGGTGTGTCTTCTTGATCCACTTTAAATTTAAAAGGTAAACTACCTTCTTCTTCCATTTCTTCTTTTATAGTTTTAATAAATTCCTTTATACCTTCTGAAATATGTTGGAAAGAATTATCACTATAATGATCTATTTTACCCCCAAATAAGGCGTGTTGGAATTCTTCGTTATTTAGATTAGCTGAAAATGTGGCAGGTAACATTTCAAAAATTATGTAATCCCTTTCATTCATATTAAGAAATTCTTCTATTTCACTTAATACTAAAGCTGACCTAAAAGTAGTAATAATAACATCATTACCACTAACAAAATTGGCGGTAGGTTCCGAAATAAATGAAAGATCTTTTTTTAATTCTTCTATGTCACCAAATCCTGTGAGACAATACGACCTTAAAAACATTTTATTTTCCATCTCAGTGAGTTTGTTTTAAATAAATACTTACAAAATGGGTACCATTACCCATATAATACAAATATACAAAAAATTATTTGATTTGCAATGTCGAAATGTCATTATTTTTTTCTATGGTGATAATTTTGTCAGCCCAATCTTGTGTTATAGGGTTGTGTGTTATCAATAAAATTATTTCGTACATCTTTTTTATTTTATCAAAAAATATTTTCACATAATCTAAGTTGATATTAGCAACTTTACCTAATACCTCATCAAAGACGATAATATTTGGTTTTGGTAACGTGGAAATTCTCCCTAACACACATCTTAATGCTAAAGATGCTAATGTAGTCTCTAATCCAGAACCAGATTTTAATTTTTTAGTAACATTCTTTTTGATAATATTAAAGTCTACTTCATTCTTATCATTCATTTCCAATTCAATATCAAAATCACATACTTCGTCTAATAAACGATTAAGTTCATAATTAATTATAGGTATAACTGAAGATAATACTAATTTAGAAATACCATTTTTACCAATCATTCTATTATAGATCTCAAATATTTTAAGAACTTCTTCTTCTTTTAATATTTGCTCTATTATTTTTTGGTTTTCAATATTCTGTGTTTTTTTAGTTTTACTATCATTCTTAAAGTCTTGTATTTCAGTACGTAGATTATCTCTTTTATTATTTAATTTATCTAATAATTGATTATAACCCAATATTTTACTTTCTACATCTCTATTTTTTTCAATATATTCAACGTTCCTTTCATAATTTCTTAATAAATTCATTTTCTCTTTCACATCTACTCTTAACCCATCTATTTCTACTTCTGTCCTATCTCTAGTTAATTCTAATTTATCTCTCCAATCCGATTTAGATTTAAGATCACTTTGTTGTTCTAAAGATTTAATAATTTTTTCTAATTCTTTATTTATCTTTTTAAGTTCCTTTTGGGTATACTTTAAATGTTCTTTCTCTTGTTTAATTTCTTTAGAATGATCTACATCTTCTAAAGGTCGTTTACAACTCAGACAGATTTCTCCTTCTTCTAAATTTTTTATAACCCCTTCAGTTCTTTCTATAGAGTCTTCTTCTTTTCCTTTACGCAATAGAATATCTCTTTCTTCCCCTCTTATATCATCATGTATATCTTCATCATATTCAACCTTTACTAATTTCTTAATACCACTATTAACAGCATCTAACTCTTCTTTTATTTTAACACCTTTTTCCGTTAATACATCAATATCATCTTGTAAGGTTTTGGGGTTAACATTTTTTATCTCATCATCAATGATATATTTTTCAGATAATAATACTTCCTTTTTACCTTTTGCCTCTCCTATTTCACTATCAACCCCTTTAAGTTTTTTATTACTTTCTTTAATAGAAATTTTATTTTCTTCTATTTGTTGGAGATTTTCTTCGATATCTAATTCTAATTGTTTTGTATTATATACATTAGATTTCATCTTACTTTTAAAATTAGACATCATTCCTTTATTGATATCTTCTTTCTTTTCAATTACTTCTAAACCAATAAATTTAGTTAGTAATCTTCCTCTTTGGGTGGGTTTAGTTTCTAATAAATCTTCTAAATTTTTAGCAGTAGATACAATAGTTAACATAAAATCATCAAAGGTACCAATAGTATCGGAAATCAATTTATCAGTTTCTCTTCGTTGTTCACCTTCTAAATTTTCTTTACTTCCATCTACTAATAATCTATAAAAATTTAATTCTGAAGAAGTTTTATAATTACCTGTCTTTGTTTTTTTCCTAAATAATTTCCTTTCAATAATATATTCATCTCCATCAATATTAATTTGACCACCAACCTCTACTTCATCTTTATCAGTAAATGTATTAAAGATTTCTCCTGCAGTATCCGTTTTAGTAGTTTTACCAAAAAATAAAAATAATAAAGAATCAATACTAAAAATAGTTTTACCTCCTTGATTGGCAGGTAAAGAATTAACAACAGTTAACCCTTTCAAACTATCATATTGTATGGTATTATCTCCACCAAAAGATAAGAAATTATCAATCCAAAGTTTACTAATAGACCATCTTCTATATCTAATATCTTCTTCACCTAAATTTACTAAAACATCATTAACTTTATCATCTAATCTACATAATCTATCAAAATCCACATCTATACCATTCAGTTCAACCCATTGTGAAAACAATCTTCTTTGGTAGGCGGTATCCATAATATTATCTATCAACCCTTCAGTGATATCTACTACTTTACCAGCACTATTTTTAAGAATAGGTATAAAATTTATTTTAATAGATGTTTTAGGTAACTCATATTTTTGAGAGAAATAAGTTTTAACTCTATTAATTGTTTCTAATGTTCTATTTTCAGGATAATCTTGCCAATCTACCCTTATAAACCCATTTTTAGGAACATTAATTAATTTTTTAGTTTTAATTGTATCCATAACACTTTCCATTCGTTATTATTTTTTATCTTTTAAATTAGATCCCCAAAACCCTCCTTTTCCATCTTCGTCATAAATGTCTCTAATTGGCCTACCATCAGGGTGAGGTGCTTTATTTCTCAGTGACACTATTTCTTTTTCTAATTCTAGAATTTTATTATTTAATTCTTTTATCTTATTATCTTTTTTATAATTCTTACCATTAGATTCTTTAACTTTTTCAATAGTCTTATCTTTTTCCTCCTTCACTATTCTAACATTTTCTTCTAATTTTCTAATAATAGAATCTTTATTGTTAATACTTTGATTTTGAGTGGTTATATTTTCTTCTAATTTAATTATTTTTTCCCCTAATTCTTGAACTTGTGTGTCATCGGTAATATAAGTTTCTTTTTCTACTATTATTTCTTTAATAACTTCTTTTTCTACTGGTATCTCTTTAATTACCTCTTTTATTATTTCGACAGGGACTTCCTTTTCTACAATAATTTCTTTTATCTTTTCTATAGGTACCTCCTTTTCCACTACTACTTCTTGAACAAAAGGTGCATTTCCATATTTAGTAATGTTAAAACCTTTTACTATTTGTTCCACAATAAAAGGATCGATATTTTCTATATTATTGATTTCACAATACGCTTTTATTTCATCCCTTATTTTCTTTGGTACTCTCATTATGCATTAGTCAAATATTCTTTACCATTGTCAATATCATCTAAAGAATTAATTTTAAAAACATAATACCCATAATCTGTATCTATATCATGTTCAGTATAATCTAAATGTTCTACATCCCAAATTAAATATCCATGTTCACTTACTCTCTCACCAAAATCTTGTTGTATGAAACTTCCACAATAAGTAATATTTATCCCTTTATGGACAAAATTTTGTCTATGATGAATATCACCCATTATTACTGCGTCACATCCCTCAAATTGTTGTAAATCTGCAGATTCTTCAAATTCAAAACCTACTGAAGTAATAGCACCATTTACTGGTGCGTGAAATAATCCGATATACTTTTTATCATCCCCATATTCTTTACGAGCTTTTTCAATATCTGGTTTAGCATTATGTTCAAAAATAGAATAACTACACCATACAATGTTATCATCTAAATAACACTTACAGTCAGTTAAATAAGAAACATATGGATTATTCATTATCTCAATAATAGGGGTTAGGGAATCTAGTCTATCTTTATTATTTTCTAATAAATCGTGATTACCTGCAATTAAAATGGTTGGGCATAGTTTAGTACACTCATTTAAAAACCACGCTACTAACATAGTTAATTCATTAGATATAGTAATCTTTTGGTGAACAATATCCCCCGCAATCACTATTCTACATTCCTCAAAAGTTAATTTACTATCTTCCATATAAAATTTAACTTCATTTAGGAATTTATGACACACTTCCTTACTTTCAGTATGTCTATTATAGGTACGGAAATGAAGATCCGCAATGTGAAATATTTTCTTAATCATATCTTAAATATAAAGGTTTTTTTCATAAAAGACAATAAATCTTAATAATGACTTATTAAGCTACCACCAAAGTTTTCAACATATTGGTTACATGGTCACTATAATCCGCACATTTAATAACTTTATAGTTAGGGTTGTTTTCATTAAACCAAACTAAATTACAACGTCCTATTTTTAAATTAGTATTTTTTTCTATAATATGTTTGTAAATAGATAACTGTAGAGAGTAGGTATTAAACTCACAATCATCTAACATCCATAAACAATCTTTCATTTTATTTCCATAATCATCTTTCATGTTTAATCGTGTATTGGTTTTCCAATCCCATATTTCTAATGTCCCATATCTTTCATTCCAAAATAATTGATCAACCATACCACATAACATATAATCTTTATCTCCCACTACTAATTCAGATTTAATAGGTATTAACTTACCTTTTTTCACTGTATCATTATAAAAATTATGAAAATACCCTTCCATAACATTATAAGTTTCTTCAATCTCTTCAAATTTTAACCCTTCGGGACTCACCAAAGGATAAGGCATAATCTTATTATTGAGATAATTTTCTATATAATCATGTAATGTATTACCTTCAAAAGTGGCATGGTGATTTTTATAATCCCATAATTTTTGTATATCTTCTTCAGTTACACATTCCGATTCTGGTTTGGGTTTGGAATAATCTGGTCTACCATAAGGATCCTCTTCCATAGGATAAAAATTTTGTTTATGTGCATATCTATCCGCCATTGTTTTTGCCTTATAAAAATGACCTTGTTTTTCTGCCCATTTATCGGGTTTTTCCACATTAGATTCAAAATCTTTACTAAATTTATGTATAAAAGTAGTACACGATATTGTTTTTTCTCCATCAATATAATACTTATGAGGTTCATCATAGTATTTTATGTTGTTAAAGACTGATAATTCTTTAATAATCTCCATTTTTCGCATATTTATTAGTATAAAGATAGGAAAAAAATCTGTAAAAAACAAATATTTTGAGTAAAATAATTAGAAAAGTAACTAATACTAAACCTTTTAATAAACTAGAGCTGGGAATATTAAAATGGATGTTTAAAACATTAGATGGAGAGGCTCCTCGTGATATGTTACGCAAACTGATGAATCAGGATTTTAAAAACATGTTTGGTTTATCAAAAGAAGAAGTAATGTATTTTATAGGGTTATATAACGAAAATTATACAGATATAGGGGATTTTGAGGATATAAAAGAGGTGGTAGTTCCTTTAATGCGGGAATATGATATAGAATATATGCAAGATGTAAGTGCGTATAGAAATCTAGAACATAAAGTATGGGCGGCAGATGAAGACGATGCCTTAGATGCAATGGATTGGGATTTTGATTATGGTTATTATAAAGATAAAACTTTAACATATTATGTAGATGATTTTGTAGAAACCGGAGATTATCACGATGTTTTTGATCAAGCAGTACACCAAAATAACCCCACTCCACTTAATGAAACTAAAATTATTATTAAAAAGATATTAAAGGATTATGGAAAATAAATTTACTATTAAATTTCTTAAATCTTTATTTAAAAATTTAAGTAAAGAATGGAATAGTAGTCGACAAATAGAAGACTTAGAATTCGATGCTTGGGAATTTGAACAATTTTTAGGGGTGTTAGAAAAAATCTATGGATTTACCAATCAAGATGAGAAAGATTGGATTTATGCGTGTTTCATTGAAAATTGGAAAAATCTTGCAGGAGATTTTGATGCTTTAACTGAGGAAAATCTTATTATTCCACAATTAAAAGAAATGGTAGCAATAGAAGATGAATGGTGGGACGCTAGAATTACTAACACTTATAAAACTAAGACTTATACTAATGCGATGTTTAGATCCGACATATATAATGGTTTTGCAGATCCTGACACTGAAGATACAAAGTGGATAGAAAGAACGGATAGTGAGATAGAAATAAATGAAGTAGAGCCTAAAGAAGTAACGGATAATGAAGAAAATTAAAATAACCGAAAAACAATTTGTTAAGTTACAAGAAGACTTAGAATATTGGTCGGTTAGTGATGCATCACCCTCTACAGATACCTACGAAATGGGGGTGGATATAAATGAAGAATCCACTCAAAATATTGTGGATTATAAAAAAGTAATGTCAACTCAACATGATGAATATTTCACCAACACACAAATATTACCCCATATAATAAAATATTTAGATAGTATCATTAAGATAGATATGATCGTTAAGTCGAATGATAATTCTTCAACATACACTGTTTATTTCGATGATGTAGAAGCAATTTCTCAACATTATTGTTACGGTTGTAGTGGGACATTTCATTACCCCACAGGTACGCACGATATATATACGATGACACATGCGGAAGATAACGATCAATTTGTTAGTGCGGTAGAACTGGCATTAATAGATGTGTTCGGTGGAGACTTAAGTAGTATGGAATTTTATAGTGTAATTTATAAATATTTATTTGAAAAAATTAAAAGATATATGGATAATGATAGGATTAATGATTATCCTGAAGAACAC
>Ga0114933_10005534_pt1 | contig 11467 bp, 10 predicted proteins | sample 4SBtaG_FD_89691 | JGI IMG/M metagenome (GOLD analysis project Ga0114933, IMG submission 89691) | Deep subsurface microbial communities from Kolumbo volcano to uncover new lineages of life (NeLLi) - 4SBTROV12_W25 metaG | ecosystem: Environmental > Aquatic > Marine > Volcanic | place: Kolumbo... | reverse complement strand
CTGAACTTTATAATGAAACTCTAATTAAATTAGAAAAGATAGATCCATACAGTAATGAACTATTTATTCTTAAAAATAATAATTCATATTCCAGAAAAAATAATATAAGTAATATTAGAGACGGTATAGCAGAAGTATTTCTAAATAGTGCAGAAATCTTATTTAATGAAGGACTTGATAGACAAGCTTTAATTTATGCTCAAATTTCCTCATATTTAGCACCAAATTCAGATAGTTCATATTACTTATTAGGTAGGATTTTCAAATCTATTAATAATAATGAAAGAGCTCTAAAATATTTTAAAAAAGTTAATGAATACTCATTAGTGACTCATGATGCTAATATTGCTTACGCTGAAACTATATATGATTTAAAGGGTTTAGATAGTTCTACTCAATTTTTAAATAATATTAAGAATTCTTTTCCAGATAATATAAATTATTTAAGAACTATGGCAGAATTATTTTACAAAGCAGACAATTTTAAAAAATCTATTGAATATTATGATTTAATCTTTAAAAAAATTGAAAAAATTGAATTTAAACACTGGCCACTATTCTATTCTAGCGGTATCGCATTAGAAAGAGGAAAAAATTGGGAACGTGCTGAAAAACAATTTTTAACTGCATTACAATTTGTTCCCAATAATCCTCAGGTTTTAAATTATTTAGGTTATTCATGGATAGATAAAGGTATTAATATTAATGAAGCTCTAGAAATGATAGTTAATGCTGCTGAACAAAGACCAGATGATGGTTATATTATAGATAGCTTAGGTTGGGCATATTATCAAATTGGTAAGTATGAAGATGCCGTTATAAATCTAGAAAAAGCTGTTGAATTAGTTAGTGACTCTGTAATTATAGATCATCTAGGAGATGCTTTATTTTTCTCAGGAAGAAAAATAGAAGCTGTATTTCAGTGGAAAAGAGCACTTGAATTTAATGCTAGTGATGAGTTAAAAAATATTTTAAATAATAAAATTAATGGAGATAGCTTGCCTAAACCAGGAGTAAATGCAGTCTCTAAACCAATCTAATATAATGTATAATAAAATCGAAAAAGCTTATGCCAAAATTAATCTTAATCTATGTATTATAAATAAAAGAAAAGATAATTATCATAATTTATATTCTGATATTATTTTTGTAAATATATATGATACGATTACTATTAAAGCTAAAAGTACTAAAAATAATAAAATAAGTTTAATTATTAATGGGATATTCAAAAATACTCTAAATACAGACATTAAAGAAAATATTGTTTATAAAGCTGCCCACTATTTTATGAAAAAATATAAAATTAATAATGATTTGGTTATTATTTTAAATAAATCTTTACCTATTGCATCAGGTATAGGAGGAGGATCTGCTGATGCAGCAGCTACTCTAAGAAAATTAACAGAAATTTTTCATATAAGTAAAAAAACATTTAATAATATATTTTTAAAAAAAATATCTAAAAAATTAGGAGCAGATATTCCTTCTTGTATATTCTCTTCTCCTCAAACTGTAAAAGGTATAGGAGAAAAAATATATTCCCTTCCTATAAGTTTAAAAAAAATACTTCGAAACAACCAATATATTATTTTAATAAACCCAAATGCTTCTATATCTACTGAATTAGTATTTAGTAAGTGGAAAATAATACCTCCGCTTACAAATATTGTTACTTCTAATAAATATTATCCAAAAATAGGTATCAATAATTTAAAGCCTATTGCAGAAAATATAGAACCATCAATTATTTTAATACAAAAATTTTTATCATCACATAGTGATATAAAATTCTTTGGTATGTCAGGAAGCGGCGCCACTTGTTTTGGTATTTTTAATAATAAAAAACATGCAATAAAAGCTAAACATTACATCAAAAAAATTAGGCCTAAATGGTGGATAGAATTTTCTACTATAAATATTTAAAATAAATCTGTTAAATTATTTGGCATATCAATATTATTTCTTCTAGCGCATTGAAATACAGTATTCATTAAAAGACAAGATATAGTCATTGGTCCAACACCTCCAGGAACAGGACTTAAATAAGAAGCTATTTCTTTAACTTCATTAAAATTAACATCGCCCACTAACTTATTTTTACCATCTAAAATTATCCTATTAATTCCTACATCTATAACTATGGCACCTTTTTTTACCCACTCAGCTTTTACAAAATTTGCTATTCCTACAGCGGCTATAATGATATCAGCTTCTTTAACTATTTCAGATATATTATTAGTCTTTGAATGAACTATGGTTATGGTGCAGTCTTCGTTTAATAATAATTGTGCCATTGGCTTGCCTACAATATTACTTCTACCAATAATTACAGCATTTTTTCCTCTTAATTCTGTTTTAATACTCCTTAACATAATTAAACATCCTAATGGTGTACAAGGTATGACACCTTCTCTACTTAAATAGATTTTACCTGCATTAAGTAAATTAAAACCATCTACATCTTTACTCGGGTCAATAGAATCTAAAACTAAATCTGAGTTTATATGCCTAGGCAAAGGCAATTGTACTAGTATGCCATCTACAGAATCATTCAAGTTTAATTCATTTATAAGTTTCAAAAGATTTTTTTCTTCTATATATTCTGGCAATGTATGTTGAAAAGATTTTATACCTACTTCTTTTGCAGATTTACCTTTATTTTTTACATATATAGAACTAGCAGCATCATCACCAACAATTATTGTAGCTAAACCAGGATAAATTTGTTTTTTTATTAATTGAGAAACAGCAAGCTTAACTTGTTCTTTGACTTTACTAGATAATATTTTTCCATCTATTATATTTGCTGTCATAATAATATTGTTTAAACATTTAATGTATTATCTGTCAATTAGATGAGGGTAAATTGAAATAAATTTATAGTTATTCTTGCCTAATTGCCATTCTAACGCTAAATATTCTATTCATAGAATGAAAAAACATATTGGGGCGTGGCCAAGCGGTAAGGCACCGGTTTTTGGTATCGGCATCCCTGGTTCGAATCCAGGCGCCCCAGCCACAAAAAACACTTATTAACTTTTTTTTGTTATCTATATTTTTAAAAATAATATAATATTATTGATAAATTTTAATACTAACAAAAGAGAAGTTATTTGGACGGAAATTCTTCAAAAGTTAAGAATAAAAATATTGAAGAAAACTGGTCAACAACTGTAAGATTTGCAGGAGATTCTGGCGATGGCATGCAACTTACAGGTGGCAGATTAACTTTTGAAGCTGCAATTTCAGGTATGGGTTTAGCTACTTTTCCTGATTATCCTGCCGAAATAAGAGCACCAGCTGGTACTACTTTCGGAGTATCATCATTTCAAGTGAGGTTTGGAAAAGGTCTAATTGCAAGTTCTGGAGACCATGCTGATATATTAGTTGCAATGAATCCTGCAGCTTTAAAGGTAAATATCAAAGAGGTTTTACCTGGAGGATTAGTAATTTTAGATAGTAGTAGTTTTAACGATAGAGGTATTAAGAAAGCTGGTTATGAAGAAAACCCAATGGAAAACGGATCATTATCAGGTCTACAAATTATCTCTGCTGATATATCTAATCTAACTGTAGAGGCAGTAAAAGAATTTGGTTTAGGAAATAAAGATGGCCTAAGATGCAGAAACATGTGGACACTAGGTTTAATTCTATGGTTATTTTCTAAAAATATTCATGAGACCGTTACTTGGTTAGAAAATAAATTTGGTAAAGAAAATATTTTAACTAAAGCAAATATAGCTGCACTAAATGCTGGTCATAGATACGCAGAGAATACTGAAATTTCAAGCGATATAATAAGAAAAGTTGTACCAAAAGTTAAGCCTGCCAAAGGTAAGTGGAGAGCAATTACAGGAGCAGAGTCTCTAGCTTTTGGATTAGCTACTGGAGCTAAAAAAGCAAAATTAAACATGACCTTATGTTCCTATCCCATTACTCCAGCATCACCAATTATGCATTATTTAGCTAGTTATAAATTAAAAGGAATAGGAATATATCAAGCAGAAGATGAAATAGCTGCCTGCTGTTCTGCAATAGGTGTTTCTTATGCAGGTGGGTTAGGAGTTACTTCCAGTTCTGGGCCAGGAATATCTCTAAAAACTGAAGCTATAGGATTAGCAATTTCAGTAGAATTACCTTTAATAATAATAAATAGTCAAAGAGCAGGGCCATCTACAGGTCTTCCTACTAGAGCTGAGCAATCTGATCTTATGCAAGCTATATATGGTAGGCATGGTGAAGCTCCATTAGTAGTTTTGGCACCTAAAAGTCCCTCACACTGTTTTGAAATAGCGCAAGTTGCCGTTCATATTGCTATAAAATATATGACTCCAGTTATGATATTATCAGACGCTTACCTTGCAAGTGCATCTGAACCTTGGTTAATTCCAGATATCTCTAAAATTAAAGAAAATCCGGTATCTTTTGCAGAATATGAAGAAAATTTTATGCCATTTAAAAGAGACTCTGTTACACTTGCAAGAAAATGGGTTAAACCTGGTACTAAAGGCATGGAACACAGAATAGGTGGACTAGAAAAAGATTCTAGTTCTGGTAACATAAGTTATGACCCTGAAAACCATCAAGAAATGACAAACTTAAGAACTAAAAAAATTAAAAATATTCAAAATGAATTGAATGAAATAAATATAACTGGACTAGAAAATGGTGATTTACTAGTTATTGGTTGGGGTTCAACTAATGGTCCCATTTCTGAAGCTCAAGAACAACTTTCAAATAAAGGATATAAGATTTCTCATGTTCACGTTTCATGTTTGTGGCCGATTTCAGAACGTTTAAAAAGTTTAGCATCACAATTTAAATCAATTATTGTTGTAGAAATGAATGACGGCCAATTATTTAATCTACTTAAAGCAGAAAGTATTCAAAAACTGCAATCTTTAACTCAAGTCTCTGGAAAACCTATAAGAGTATCTTACTTATTAGAAAAGTTTCAAAAAATTATAAAAAATGGAAAATAATATGGGCATTAATGAAAAACCTTTACAATTGAAACCTGCCGATTATGCATCCGATCAAGAGGTTAGATGGTGCCCAGGATGCGGCGACTATGCAATTTTAAACGCTGTTAAAAAAACTTTAGCTGATAAACAAGCTAAAACAGAAAAAACTGTTTTTGTTTCAGGAATTGGATGTTCCTCTAGATTACCTTATTATATGGCAACATACGGTTTTCATACTATTCACGGAAGAGCTCCAGCATTTGCTACTGGTATTAAACTTACTAATCCCGAATTAGATGTATGGATAATAACTGGAGATGGTGATTCCTTATCTATTGGAGGTAATCATTTTATTCATTTATTAAGAAGAAACTTAAACTGCCAAATACTATTATTTAATAATGAGATTTATGGATTAACTAAAGGTCAAGCCTCTCCTGCATCTAGAACAGGTACAATATCTCCTTCTACTCCTGAAGGTTCACTAGAATCTCCTATTTCAGCTTGTGAATTAGCACTGAGTGCGGGAGCAACATTTATTGCAAGAGGCGTTGATACAGCAATTAAACAACTCGTTCCAACTTTAAGTAAAGCTCAAGAACATATTGGTACATCCTTGGTTGAAATATACCAAAATTGTATAGTATATAATGACGATGTTTTTAAATCATTTACAGATAAATCAGTAGCAATAGAAAAACAGATACATTTAGAAAATGGCAAACCAATGTTATTTGGGGAAAATAATATGAAAGGACTTGCTATTAATGAAGACTATTCCGCCCTAGAAATTGTAGATTTAGAAAAAAATGCAGAAGAAATTTCAAGAGTTCTTATTCACAATTACAAAAATAAAACTATAGCTAATCTCCTAACCCAGATGGATCAAAATTTAATGCCCGTTGCACTTGGTGTGATATACTGTATTGACAAACCTACTCTAGATAGCCATTACTCAGAAAAAGTAAATAATTATAATAATGACATAAGTAAAATAATGGAAAAGGGTCAAACCTGGACTATATAATTACTGCAAAGTTAATTTACAAACTAAGGATGAATTTATGATAAAAGTGTTATTAATACTATTATACTTATTTAGTGTGAATATAAATATTACTGCTCATGCTGGAGAACCTATAAAAAAAGAAGATATAGTTTCTATCTTTAAAAGATCTATGAGTCATTGGAAAATAAACTATGATACCCTTGATGAAAATAAATCTGGTGCAGCTTGCATACCATGGGAAACAATAGATAAAACTTATATTAAGGAAGGTATTTTCACAGCTCTAGGTTATGGTTTTAACTTATATGATATTAAAATTGCTAAAAAAGCTGCTCTAGAAGGGTGTGAAAGAATGAGAAAGGCAAACAAAATTGAGAACACGTGTAAATGTGAAATGGTCTTATATAATAATGATATTTTGGTAGAATACGAAAATGAATAAGAAAATTGAAAATAGCTTAAATTTATTACTTGATACAGCAAAAACATTAGGAGCTGAATGTACAACTGTAATAGCTAATGAGAATACTTCAGTGAATGTTGCTGCAAGATTAGGAAAATTAGAAAATGTAGAAAGAAACGAGTCTAGCAGTATAGGCCTTGAAATAATTGATCATAAGAGAAAGGTTTCTCTTTCTAGTACTAATTTAAATGAAGACTCTCTTAAAGAATTGGCTAATAATGCAATGAATATGGTAAAATCTATTCCAGTAGATGAGTATTGTGGATTAGCTGATAAAGAAATGCTCTATAATGGTAATTTAGATTTGAATCTAGTCGATAATTATGTTCCAGAAAATAATAATTTACTTGATAACTCGATAGAAGCTGAAGAAAGTGCATTAAATATTAATGGGATTACAAATTCAGAAGGTGCTTCATCATCTTATTCAAAAAATAAATTTTATCTCGCAACTTCTGAAGGTTTTTTTAATACTAGTGATAAAACAAATTACTCTACAGGAATATCTGTAATTGCTGGTCAAGGTACGAAAATGGAAAGAGACTATGAATATCAGTCTAAAGTTCATCACTCAGATTTAGATACTCCAATACAAATTGGAGAAAAAGCCGCTGAAAGAGCAATATCTAGATTAAATCCAAAAAAAGTTAAAAGTAATTCAGTACCAGTAATATTTGACCCACGAGTTTCGGGCAGTCTTTTATCACTGTTTATAGGAGGTATATCAGGGCAAGCAATTGCAAGAGGCACCTCTTTTTTGAAAGATAAAATGAATAAAGATATTTTCAAAAATACTATTCAAATTATTGATGAACCCCATATTCAAAAAGGTGCTAGGTCTCGTACATTTGATGGAGAGGGAGTTGCTACTCAAAAAATTAGCTTAATAGAAAATGGAAAGTTAAAATCTTGGTTGCTTGATTCTCAATACGCTAGACAATTAAATTTAAAGACTACAGGACATTATAGTGGTGTATCCAATTTATATATGTCACCTGGCAAAACATCAAATTTAGAGTTAATAGAATCTATAGAGGAAGGTTTCTATATAACTGAAATGTTAGGTATGTCTTTTAGCCAAGTTACTGGCGATTATAGCAGAGGAGCCTCAGGTTTTTGGATAGAGAAAGGTCAAAAAGTATACCCAGTAAGTGAAGTAACAATAGCAGGAAATATATTAGATATGTATAAAATGCTTACTCCTGCATCAGATCTAAAAATGATTACTGGAATAGATGCTCCTACTTTAATGATTGATAAAATGATAGTTGCAGGATTATAATAAATTTATCAATAAAAGAAGAAAGACATAAAAAGTGTTAGCCATCCTCCTAAATGGAATATACTTTCTGTTATGGTTTATCATAACTCCAATTATTCCCTTAATTTTTCTTTATAGAATATTAATTGGTAAAGAAAGCTATAAAAGAATTAATGAAAGATTTGGATATCCATTAATAAAAAAACCAAAAAAGAACTTAATTTGGATTAATGCAGTTAGTTTAGGTGAATTAAGGTCTACAATACCACTTATAAAAATTCTACTTGAACAAAATTATAATATTCTTGTTACTACAGTTACAATATCAAGCGCATTCCATGTTAAAACAATTATAAAAAAAATAGACAGTAAAAATATAATCCATCAATTTTCTCCAATTGATCACCCACTGTCTAATAAAATATTTTTAAATCATTGGAAGCCTTGTTGTCTAATTTTAATAGAATCTGAAATATGGCCTAATTTGATTAATATTAGCTATAAAAAAAGAATACCCCTAGTTTTATTACAAGGCAGGATTACAGAAAGGTCCTACAAAAGGTGGCTTTATGTAAAATCTTTATCAGCTCTTATCTTTAATAAATTTTGCTTAATAATTGCACAAGATATTATAAATGGGCAACGCTTTGAAAAGCTAGGTGCAACTAATGTAAAAAAAGGAATAAATCTAAAAAATGCTGTTCCTGCACCTTTTATGGATAAAATTAAGGAAAAGTCTCTTATATCTAATATAAATAATAGAAAAGTACTTCTTTTTGCTAGCATACATAATAATATAGAAAATGAAGCAGCGATAACAACTCATATAAAAGTTAAAAAACATACAAAGAATTTATTAACTATTATAGTTCCTCGCCATCCAGAAATGGCTGATCAAATTTTATCTTTAAGCAAAAAGTATGATCTTGATACTAAAATAAGAAGTTATGATCAGTATATAAATAATAGTACTGATATATATATTGCAGATACTATTGGAGAACTTGGAAGTTTTTTTAAAATAGCGGATATTTGTTTTATGGGAGGAACATTATCTAATAAAGGGGGACATAATTTAATTGAACCAGCAATAGAGAAATGTGCTATAATTTATGGTCCAGATGTAAGCAACCATCAAGATATATCTGATATTTTAATAAAAAATAATGCAGCTATTCAAATAAAAAATATTAAAGAGCTATACACGGAAATAATCAAATTATATCAAAATGAAGAAAATATTAAGAAATTTTCTGATTTAGCTTATAACATAACTAATAAATTAGGTAACCCTAGTAGTATAATATTAAATGAACTAAAACCATACTTGAAGAAATAATGGAGTATAAGATTGAAAACACCTATATTTTGGAATCAAAAACAAAGTATTATATCATTACTTTTAATTCCTTTTTCTTATATATGGTTATTAGCTAGTTTTTTAAATAAGAAAAAGCCAAAAAAATTTGATATTCCTGTTATTAAGATAGGTAATGTAGTTGCGGGAGGCGCAGGAAAAACTCCAACTGTCATTTCTCTTACCAAGAAATTAATTAATTCTAAAATAAATACTCATATTATTTTAAAAGGGTATAAAAGCTCAGCCTCAAAAAGTATACAAGTAAAAAAAGATTTACATACCTATAAAGAAGTAGGAGATGAAGCACTTTTATGTGCTGCCTGTGCCACTACCTGGGTAGGTAAAAATAGGTCAGAAAGTATAAATAATGCAATAAATAATGGCGCAGATTTAGTTATATTAGATGATGGTCTTCAAGATGAAAGTATACTTTCTAATTTAAATATTATTGTTTTTAATGGTTATCAAGGTATTGGAAATGGAAGAATTATTCCATCTGGGCCAATGCGAGAAAATATGAGTAAAGCTATAAATAAATCTAATTTAGCCTTAATTATAGATAAAGATGAAAATAATATAGCTAAATTGATAGGTGATACTATACCGATAATTAATTCAAATTTAATAATTGAAGATGAGTATATAAATAATTTTAAAAATAAAAATGTCTTGGCTTTTTGTGGTATTGGTTATCCTGATAAATTCTATAAAAGCCTAAAAGAAATTGGTTGTAATATATTATATACTAAATCTTTTCCTGATCATTATGAATATTCAGATAAAGATATAAAAAAATTACTTAAAAAATCTCAAGAATTAGATACTTTACTTATTACTACAGAAAAAGATCATGTTAAAATAATGGAAGATTATAAAAGTAGAATCTATTATTTTCCTATTAGGATTGAATTAAATAATTATAAAATATTAGATGATATCTTATTATCTATCATTAAGAATAAAAGTTAATATCATGAAAAAATTATTAATTAGTATTATTTATATTATTGAAGCTTTTTTTCTTTTACTCTGGATAGTAATATGTAGGCTTATTGGTATTGATTTATCTTCTAAATTAGGTTCACTTATAATAAAGTTTATTGGACCTATTACAAAATTTGATAAAAGAGCCACAGATAATATAAATAAAGTTTATCCAGACTTAAGTTTAGAAGCACATAAAAAATTAAAAAAAGAAATGTGGGATAATTTAGGAAGAAATATTGGCGAATTTGCATTTGCAAAAAAACTTAACCCTTATAAGAAAAAAAATGTCAACTCTATTAAAAATAAGCCTAGATTTATAATAGAAGGAGAAAAATATTTAAAAGAAATTTATAAATCAAAGAAGGGGGCAATATTTTTCAGTGCGCATATAGGCAATTGGGAAATATGTCCATTAATCCTATCAGCTCAAGGTTTAAAGGTTACGAGTATTTATAGGCATGCTAATAACCCAATTAATGAAAAAATTATTCAATGGTTAAGACAAGGTATTTCCATTTATTCTCCTAAAGGGCCCTCAGGAGCCAAGACATTATTTAAAGTTTTACGAAATGATGAATATGCTGCAATACTTGTAGACCAGAAACTTAATGAAGGAAAAACAGTTAAATTTCTGGGCCATCCAGCTAAAACTGCTACAGCAATAGCAGAGTTATCACTTAAATTGTCTATTCCTGTAGTTCCCATTCACGTAGAAAGAATAAAAGGTGCAAGATTCAAATATGTAATTGAGAAACCTATTTATAATTTAAAGAAACGATATAATCATGATGAAGAACTAAATATACTGCTAGAAGTAATAAATAAAACTGTAGGCGAATGGATACTAAAAAACCCGTCACAATGGCTATGGATCCATAATAGATGGTAGTATTATTATTTTTGAAATACTTTTAAATATTGTGGATCAAGTCTTTTTCCATTTAATTCTGCTCCCCAATGTAAATGAGGACCCGTCGCTCTTCCAGTAGAACCAACATTACCAATTAAATCACCTCTCTTAACAAGATCATTATTTTTAACTGAAATGTCACTAAGATGAAGATAAGAAGTAGTTAACCCTTGACCATGGCCAATTATAATAGTTCCACCACTAAAATATAAATCATTATGGGTAAATAATACTATTCCATCCATAGGAGCAAAAACTCTATCTCCTTCAGGTAGAGCTATATCTATTCCATAATGTGGACTCTTTGCTTTACCATTAAGTATTCTTTGACTACCATAAACACCTGAAATTGGTCCTGTAGCAGGAACATTAAAGCCATTATTGTAAAAAAGTTCTTCAATTAATATCGATTTATTTCTAGATTTTTTTACACTTTTACGTTCTAAATATATTCTATCTAAAAATGATTTTGGAGGATCAACTTTTTCTTATTCAATACCATTTATTCTT
>Ga0114933_10005531_pt1 | contig 11469 bp, 12 predicted proteins | sample 4SBtaG_FD_89691 | JGI IMG/M metagenome (GOLD analysis project Ga0114933, IMG submission 89691) | Deep subsurface microbial communities from Kolumbo volcano to uncover new lineages of life (NeLLi) - 4SBTROV12_W25 metaG | ecosystem: Environmental > Aquatic > Marine > Volcanic | place: Kolumbo... | reverse complement strand
TGCTTTAAATGTAATTAGAGTATTTATTGTTGTTCCATTGGAATAAAGCACCTCAACTAACTCTTCCTTAGCAAGAACATCCCCTCCATCAGGAATAAAAGTTTCCATATTCATTTCTGGAAAATCTCTAAAGGTTATACTAAAATCCATAATATCTGGAACGTTAAAATCGTCCTTAAGAGAATCATAATCAGAATAATATCTTCCCCTTATATCCCCAATAGAATTATTAGAAATAACATCTCGCTCTATAAGATTCCCAGAAAAATATTCTCCAACAGAAGGAGAATTGCAACCTGTAGTCCCTCCAGCAACAAAATCTGGAGAAGAAGTGACCTTATAGGCATCATTTCCTCCTTGAATATTTACAGAAACTAATGTTGAAGAATCTACTCCAGAATTAACAATATTTCCTGTTGAATCCTCAACTATGATATTTGTAAGCCCATATTTGAAAAGCCTTGGTTGAAACCCAATAGAAAAGCAAGATTCCGTCCAACCTCCTGGAACCGACATCATCAAAAAAAGACTAGTAATATTAGTAGAAGCAGAATCCTCAAATGAATCTCCAAGTTCTTCAACAACAGCATGAGGCAATGAATTTGTCTCGTAAGGTTTAAGGGTAATCATTAAAAAAAATACAAATGACATGAAAAATATAAATGAGAATATCATCTCAAAATGTGCAGCACCTTTTTTTAGCATCATTAAATTAAGACAAAAAAGAGATTTATATAACTTATCCTAAAAACAAAGCCTTCGCTCCAGTCGTTATAAGAAGGGTAATTGTGATAAGAATAAAAGAATGTTTTATTCCTTTTTTGACACTTCCTTCAGAGATTTTTCCAATAACTAATCCTGCAAAAAGAGACTGCACCAAAATCATCACAAACAAAGGAGCAGAAAATTGTGCAGTATCTACTTTAGAAGTGTTCAGGCTCAGCCCTTCAGTAGTTGACAAATCAGACACCAACGGCAAAATTTTAAATTCTAAAACTAACATGATTACAATAAAAATCATAAAGATAATATATCCTTGAGTAACCAAATTTGATACTGCCGCCTTCCTTTCTTTTCTCAGAGTCTCTATTTGATTAACAGAATTAGCAACCGAATCCAGAATAGTCTCTATCTTTCCGCCCGCCTTCTCAGCCTCAGTAATAAGGCCAACCGCACGGGAAATAACTGAACTCTTTGTCTCCTTCGCAAAAATCGCAAAAGCCTTATCAAGAGTAATTCCTAAAACTAATTGATTAGCTAATTTTGAAACATGAGGAGTCAATGTTCCATAATTTCTATTCTTTAAATTAACAATCCCCTTACTTATGGGAGTTCCAGACCTAACATTCTCCACTAAATCCCTAGAAAAAGCTAGAAATTTTTCTTCCTTTTCTCTTTGCACATTCTGTCTTCCAACAAAACTTGTCATAAAGGGAATTGCTATCACTATAAAACCTACGACCATTAAAAAATAAGACATCTTCTCTCCAAGGAAAAGCAAGAATGCAATAACAATTACTGCAAGTCCAAAAGAAATTCCAAACCAGTGTTTTTTTTCAAGTTTCATACTTTAGGTTGTTTTAAATTTAATACTACTATAAATATAATGTTTACTATCACAATCCCCACTACTGAAAATAACAATAGAGCCTGTAAACTAAGACCTCCAAGTCCAAGCCCTGCAACATTCATAACAATAAACATCATCATCAAAACTAATGGGGCTGCAATAAGAATAGAAATATAAATATCCATAAAAGTTCCAGCCAAGTCCGAATATTTTTGCCTTTCTAATCTATAATCCAGCAAAAAATTCTCCGCTTTCTTCTCTAAATAATTTTTTAACTCTCCACCTGTTCCGATATTTGTAGCAAGTCCAGAAAATAGCTCTGCAAGCTTTTTGTTAGAAATTCTCCTTGCAACATTCTTCAAGGAGGTAACTATATCATAACCATAAACCTCTACTTGAGAAATCACTTTTCGAATCTCTGTTCCAATATTTTGATATTCTTTTGACATAGCAATTATCTTAAAAATCTTAGTAGGTTCAATATTCGACCCAGCAATTGCCGCCATATGAATTGTTGCAAAGGGCAACTCCTGAGAAATTTTCTTTTGAACAGAACTCGCCTCCCCTGAAGGATATATGTAAAACAAAAGGAATGTAACCCCAGGCAAAACAATTGGAATCCATAAATGAACGAGATTATCAAGACTAAAAGCCAACAAAATTCCAAAAATCAAAACTCCTAAAAAAAGAGATATCGCAGTAGACATTAAAGCCATAGAAATATAAGTAGATAGTAAAATTCTAATATTTGCTTTTTTCAAATCCTCTGAAAGACTACCAAATTTTGGAACAAGTTTTTCAGAATACCTTCTAAAAAATTTATTTGAAAATTTTGCAAAAGGATTTGGTTTTAGGATAGAAGCCTTCTTTTCTTCTTTCTTCTTAATTTTATCTAAACTTGAAAGATTACCCTCAACCAATTTCAAATCTTTCAAAAATGCTTCCTTATCTCCTTTATTTAAGGTAACAAAGCTTTTTTTATTTGTAGTCGGAGAAACATAATTTACACTTAAAGTCTTGTCTTTCTTCTTATTCTCTTTAGACTTCTTAGAAGATAATCTCTTAGACGAATTTTTTCCAGATTTATTCTCAACCTCTACATTTATATTTATTGGAGACCATTCTTTCAACAATTCAGGAACTGCATTGTTCAAGATTTTCAAATGATTCATCAAAGAACTTAAACTTTGAAGATATAATTTTCTATTTTTTTCATCTTTTTTCAATTTCTCTAAAATCTTATTTACATCTTCTATCGTCTTCTTCTCTTGAATAATATTCTCCTTCAATCTATCAAACATCTTAACTATCTATCTCCTCCCCAATTTTTTTATGCAAATCAAAAATAAAAGTCCTCAATTTATTAGCATCTCCAAAATGTTTTTTTGAAATTGTCTCTTCCAACCGAGAAACCGCTTCATCCATAGAGTCCACTAATTGCTCAATAAAATTAATATCCACCATCAATAAACTTAAGAATATTTTCTTTATTAATGTTATTAGACTCTAAATCTTATACCTTTTCAAAACGCTCTTAGGGTCTTTTTGATATTCGTTTATCACCTTTTGTACATCTTCGTAAGAAAGAACTTTTTCTTCATATAGTTTATTCAAAAGTTTCGCCCTAACCTCAAATTCTTTCATCAAATCCTTTTTATCAAGGCCAAATTTTTCAGATATTTTTTCAAAGATTTTACTCTCACTATTACTATGGAATTTATCTTCTGCAGGATTCCATATGAAAGGAGTATTTGTAGTAGCAGTCCCATCTGGTTTAACTTCCACCACTTCGCTAATCTCTCTTAACCTTCTTGTTTCTTGACCTTTAACAATTGCATGAGTCATAATAATCACAGAATCTATAGCATCTACTAAAGTAGGACTAAGATTAATTGGAGGAGTCTCTAATCTCCTAATAACTGCATCCACAGAATCCGCGTGCATTGTGGAAATAGATGAATGTCCAGAAGCCATACCCTGAAATAAAACTGAGGCCTCTTTTCCCCTAACTTCTCCAACAATCACATAGTCAGGATTCTGCCTAAAAGAGCCTTTCAATAAACTAAACATGTCTACTCCTCCTGCACCTTCACTTGTGACTCCAGACCTAACAACAGAAGGCAACCAATTCTCTCGAGGCAAATTCAATTCTCTTGTATCTTCAATAGAAACAACCCTTTTCTCAGGAGGGATAAAAAAAGCAATTGCATTAAGTAAGGTCGTCTTACCAGAAGCCGTTCCTCCAACAATCATTAAATTAGATTGATATTCTAATAAAATCCAAAAGTAAGCAAGCATCTCAGGACTCAAGGCCTTAAACCCGATTAACTGCGTCGGAGTCCAAGGAGTTTTAGTAAATTTACGAATAGTAAAGGTGGGACCTTTAGAACTAATATCTTTTGTATAGGTAGCATTAACCCTTGAACCATCAGGTAGACTCCCATCTAAAATAGGAGAAGCATACGAAACATAACGCCCAGTCTTTTGAGCCAGTTTCTCAACAAAACTAGTCAAAGGTTCAATAGAATTAAATTTAACACTTGTCTTAATATTTCGAAAGACTCTATGAACAATGTAAATTGGCTCTCCAAAACCATTACACTCAATATCTTCTATAAAATAATCTTTCATCATAGGTTCAATTTCATTGAGTCCTATAAAGTTTCTATAAAGATAATAAAAAATTTTCTTAAAAGATTCTTCACTAACTTTCAATCCAAGCTCAGAGATTATCAATCGAGAAGTCTTATCTATATAATCTACAAGACTATCTTGCCCCTTATTTCCCCCAAGAACGTCCACATCAACTATCTCCCTAATAGCATTTTCAATCCTATCTAGATTAGCTTTATCCTCTGCATTAATTAATGGCTCTTCAACATCATAAACAACTTCACTAATCTTTGCATCCCAATATATATGGATAGAAACATAAGGGTCAATTACCATATACCTCACATCTATCTTAGTTTTATCAACAATCTTTGGAATTGCAGGAACCCTTGGATTCAAATTTATCTTCACCCCCATCATTCAAAGATAAGAAATCTAACCTTATTAAACTTTATCAACCTTAGGACTCTGTTTTAAACATATTGAGATTCCTTTAAACTCTGCGAAGCGAAGCTTCGCCCACAATGGGTGGGAAAATATTTCAAAGAAATATTGTTTGGGCGGGAAAATCTCAAAAATAGATGGCTCTAACAGAGTCTAAACTTCTTTAAAATCAACGATGATATTCCCTAAAGAATTCTCTCCATCATTTTCAATAGTTAGTTTATAGGGCGTTGGGGACGGCAAAAATGTTTGGTTACCAACAGAGATATTCTCAAATCTAATGTCAACCCCATAATTCGTTTCCAAGATAACTTCCCAAGGATCATTTTGCCTAGTCAATACATTAATCTTTCCTACAGGAACCACTCTACTCTGTTCACTGTACTGAAAACTACTATCTACCTTCCAAATAAGTCTGTCATTTTCCATATCCACCATAAAATACCCATTACTAATTTTAAGTTCAACAGTCCTTCTATTCCCTGGAGAAGTTCCAAAAACAGTCCGAACTCTATCATCAATATTAGTCAAAGCCTCAATTGCCTGTTCAATCGCCACCTCATCTTTTTGAGCATCAATTTTTGGCTTAGCAAGAGTCAATACAAGACCTATAATGGCCAGACCAATCAAAGTATAAATCACAGTCTCAATCCAAACCTGCCCCCTCTTCTTAATCAATCTCCTCATCTCAATCAAAAACAATCCTTCTTTATAAATTTTGAGTAAACCACTCCCTCTCCCTCTAAGTTTGAGTTTACTAAATCGGCGAGTGAAACTCAAACCAATACCCCTCCACTATCAAAAAATCATTTAGTTAAACAGCCAACCAAAACCTGCAAAATCCACCAAGTCATAAAAACCCGAGGCACTACTAAATTCCCATTCCCTGAACGAAACACTTAAACGAAGTCAAGTGTTGAGCCCACACCATCCAAAAAACAAAAAAACCAGAACGGCTCCAAAAAAAGGAGCCAAAAATAAAAATAAAAAAATTAGTTATATCTTAACTTTATCCACACGCTGGAAGAGTAAAAGTTGCAGCAGTGTCACATGTTTCTTGTGCATTTCCAATTGTTATAATCGGAGCAATAGAAACCGATTGAGGATTTGTTAAGGCCCCAGTAGTAACTAACCTCGCAGAATTTGGACCAGGCAATGTTAATCCTAAACCATTAGGACTTGCAGCATTAAGAAGTGTACTCAAGATAGTATTTCCTGTATCATCATCTACAATAATCCTTATATCATCAAGGATTGTCCCTTTACCTCCAAGCTTAACCTGAACATTTACAATTCCAGTAGTCTCCACACAAGAATACCCTGAACCTCCAATTGTTAAATCGGAAACAGCATCTAAACAAGCACTACCTTTATCCAATTGATTACTAACCATTGGGATAATTGCAGCCCAGATAATTGTAACGGCAGCAACGGTGATTAAAATTATTAATACTGTTGCGACGATTGCCGAAATACCTTTTTTATTATTCATCATTTCATCCTCCTTTCACCTAAATTCACATTGAATTTTTTCTTGAATTTCACCATATTTATTGGACCCTAAGCTCCTTTCCTTGTTCCAAACAAGTAAATACCTTATTTGAATCTTTCCCTTTTAGATTCCCAATCAAAGCTGGATAAACAGTTATCTTTGAAGGCTTCAGACCATTCTCCATATCAAGAATTATGTCCCCTCTCGCCGATTGCCCAGAATCAATATTATATTCAAACTTTCTAAAAATAGAAGTCCCCCTATGAAAGAGTTTAACTTCCAATCTATAAATATCAATGTCCCCTCTATTTACAACTTCTAAAGCTTCTTGTCCAAGCTCCCCTTCTATAATTTCTACGTCAAACTGAACTTGCGAACAAAGAACATCTACTGGTTGCCCAAACTTTTCTATTTGCTCACTAATAAATCCTCTCGCCCATAAAAAAATAAGTGTGGCTAGAACAAACACAAAAAGAATCAAAAGAACACTGGCAATAACTGGTGCAAGACCTTTCTTACCCCTAAAAACACCCTCTTCCATTAAGATGATTGGCACTTCTAATTTATAAATATATTGAAAACTAAAGTTCTGTCTAGAAATGGAAAGATTTTTACAAACTTTTGGAAATAAAAAATAAAAATGGGGTGGGTTTTCGACAATAGTCGAAACTTAGTGGGCATCACGAAAATCTAAAATAAACTATTTCTAAACAGAACAAAAAACTAACAAACTATTTCTTGTGCGGTAAAAGCAGGACAGCTAATCGGGTTCTTTTTAGTTCCCATCCTCGGTTGGACTTCTATAAGTGTGATAGTTTCCAAATCAAAGCTAGAATACTTATTATCATTAAAATAATAATTATTATAATAAAAACTTCCAACAGAAATATTTATCCAAGAGTCTTCCAGGGTATAAAATCCTGAATCTGCACCTGCCCTATCATTCACTCTGATAATAAATCCATCCGAATTGAACAACCCCTTATTTTTCAAAGTAACATTAAGAGAGCCATCTGAACCAGAGGAGCAACTATAATTTTGTATTATTAAATTTACTCCGTCGGGGCACTCAATTATATCTGATTCCCCAACATAAAATCTAAGCCAATTATAAACTAAGGCCGATAATGCAATTGTAATAGAAATAAGCAAAACATAAGCGACCATATTACTAAGCCCTTTCTTTTTTTTACCTAATGGAGACAAAGTTCTCATTTTCAACCTCCTTTTGAATTACAAAAATAACTTGCTTTGAATCTTCTATTGGAAACGCAAATTTATCTCCTCCAATAATTACATCGAGGGTAGAACCTGCAACGAGTGAATTAAACTCAGCTTCCCAAAGATTAGAAGAAGCACTATAACTCCAACTAACATCTTGTGAAGTAGACCCATAATAAAGAGTTCCGTTAAATTTGTTTCCGCCTCCAGGAATACCATTATTACAATTAGCATCCCCACTAGTACATGCATAGACTAATTCTGAACCATAATTTTTCAAATAAAGGTCTGTCGTATCTCCATAAATGAACATAAAATTAGCGAAAGGGTCAGAATCCCTAATATCATCTGCAACATCCCTCACGAAATCATCTATATCTTTCTGGCTTTGAAAATTACTATAAATTTCATATTCAATAACTGACCCAGCTTCCCTTTTCATATCATAACTAAAATCCTCAAAATCTCTAGGCTCCGGATTGACTTCCGCCCCATTATCAATTGCTCCAAAGCTCAAAACTATCGCTGAAATAATCACCGATGAAAGAAGAAAGAACTGCCCCCGTTTATTTAATCGCCTCATCCAAATCAAAAAGAACAGATGTTTATAAATTTAAGGAAAAACGTAGGTCCAGCAAGTAGCTCAAATCCGACAGTCAAGAGGAAGTTGATTATCCTCAGTTCTGCGACCCTTCAAGCACCTAAACTATAACTTAGGGCTGCTTCGTTCCCGATCTGACCCAGTTCATTAAAGCAAGATCAAAAAGGACAAAACCTCAACGTCAAACCAACGACATTAACAGCTTCATCTCACGTCTTGCCTTACAGCTCGCCATAAAGCCCATTTGCGAAACAGCGCGGGGCTAACACGCCAACCTGACCTACATAAATTGAGAGAAGGGAAGGTTTTTAAGATTGTTGGTTTGTATTTTGAGTGCCTATTTATTTTTTCTCCCCAAGAGTTTTTTTCTTTCACTTATTTGTTCTTTAAAATCCCTTATCTCTTTTTTCCAATATTCTTCTGTAGTGTCTTTCTTGCTCTCCCCTTCTTTTATCTTTTTTTCGTGAGACTCTATTTGCTTTTTCAGACCTTCAATTTGTTTTTTCAATCTTTTTTTTCTTTTAGCCATTTTTCTTGTTTTGAATTTTCATTTATTATGTAGTTTAACAATTTCTCGGCTTCTGGAATTGGTAACAAATCTTTTATTTTTCCGTTATTGTTTTTTACATATAGATATCTTTCATAGGAGGTAGTTGAGTTGGAGATTTTTCTTATTAGATTAATTAATTCTTGGCTACTCCATGATTTGTTTTTTCTTAGACAATTGATGAGATATATTCCCCTTAGATGGAGGATTAGTGAATAAGCTGGAGCGTCTCCTGTTTTGGTTTTTTCCAGTTCTTTGTCTAAATCAATCGCAGCTCTTATTACCTTTATTATAGATTTTGTAATCTCTACATGCCATTTCAAATTCTTCCTTGTTAATTTTATATTTTTGTATTCTTCAAGAAGACTTCCATTTATTATTGGTTTTGCTTCTTTTATCATTGGAAGAAGAGGCATCACATTTCTCTTAAGAGTTTTTTCTAAATTATTCTTAGAGATTAAAAGTAAATCATACTTTTCTTTTTTTATTCTTTTATCTGTGTTGTTAGTAATTACTAAAACATCTATATCACTTTCAATAGTTTCTTCTTTTCTTGCATAACTTCCAGTTACATAAATTCCCAAAATATCTTTTAGCAAATTTTCATTTAATAAAATATTGATTACCTCTTTCTCAATATTTCTCGGAGTTAAAGTTATTTTAACTTCTGAATTGAGGTATTCCTTCGGCAAAAGTACTCCTGCGGAATTTCCGACTCTAACGGCTGTTTTTATTAGTTCCATGTTGTTATAACATGTTATAACTTTTTAAATGTTTTGTGGGGGTTTGGGGAGAGAATAATTTTGGGATTAGTTCTTACTTCTCGCCGAACAAAATATACAACATTCACTATTACTTAACCACCTGATAATTCTCCCCTTCTATCAAGACTTATACTACTATGTAATAGCTACAAATAGAAAACTTTAAATAGCCATTTCTTTGACTATAGTCATGGAAAATAGAAATCTGGGAGATCTGACAGACCAACCTAGAGAACAATATAAAGGATTTACATTAGTCGGATTTGTCGGAAAAGACCGTGAGGAACTCATTCAGAATCTAGAGTATAGAATGAAAAGATTGGAAGAGGTAACCACCTTTGAATGTTATTTGGATCATAGGATGCTTGTGTCTGGGATGCCTATAACCCCTCAACCCTTAATGGCCTATAGCGTACAAAACGGTGTTGAAACAATTGAAGAAGCCAATAAAGCAAGAAATGAAGCATTTAGTGAGGCTAATTTCACTAGAATTTATGATTGGGGAAATTTTGACCCTAGTGCTGAAGGGATGGCTACGCTCGATGAAGCTCTAAGGGAATATGACTCAGAGATTAACAATATAATGCAAAGAAAGAATCCAGGTTGGAAAAGAAAGGGTATGGATAGTAGCCTTCCATGGCCTGCTGCAAGAGCCATTGATCTAGAAGAGGATAGTAGGGAGGGTTATATGAATTGTTATGGGTTGACACGAGGTTTAGAATTTTTAGATTTTACCTTACAAGTAATTCCCTATGATCTTAAGTCTGGTCTAACAGACCATCCTACGGTTAGAAAAATATTTGTTAATAATCCCTGTAGGTCTGGTTCTGGTGTTGAACCTTTGGGAGTCATAACTGATAGGGAAGTTCTTGACAAAATTCCTTTCATAGGAACTATTGAATCTGAGAGGCATATTTTTGAACCAACTCAGGAAGGTTTTATAATCTATCACGAAAAATTAAAGAATAAAATTTAGATAGTTTTAGATAGTTCAGTTTTTTCCAAGATAATTAGATTCAAGTTGCCAACTTAAATTTTTGTGAAGCTTAGGCGAGGCAAAAGGTTGCGATGCGTATTATTATACGTGAGCGTTCTTTTAACGAAGCATAAGTTCTCAAAAACCCTCACACCAGGAATCTACTCACAATTTGCATCTCGCAAATAAATCTTTAATTGTTTTGCTCAAAACGAATTATTCGCCTGGGCAACCCAGCTTAGATTCTAACGCTCACACCAGGAATCGAACCTGGGTACCCCGAAGGGTCCGGATTAGCAATCCGGTGCAATACCATTATGCGATGTGAGCCTTACTTACATTACATCCATGAAACATTTTTAATGTTACTTTATGCGATGTGAGCCTAATCAATCCACAAATCCTTATCTTAAAAACCTTACCTTCAACAAAACCCCATCCAAAAAACCAATCAATCAAAGAATCAATCGCATTCCCAAATTCCCCTTCCCTGCAAGAAACACTTAAGAGAAGCAAAATGTTGAGCCCAAGTCAACACCCTAACCAAACCTATAAAAATCGTCCAACCTTCATCTAAAAATGGCTACTAAACTAATCTCTTGGAATGTAAACGGTATCCGTGCAGCCCTAAAAAAAGATTTCCTAAACTTCGTAAAAAAAGAAAACCCAGACATCCTCTGCATTCAAGAAACAAAAGCCCACCCCGACCAAGTAGATGAAATCTTAAAAGACTATGACCATCACTTCTGGAATTCGGCAGAAAAAAAAGGCTACTCCGGAACCGCAGTTTTTTCAAAAATAAAACCAATCAAAATAATCTACGGAGACGGACCAATGAATGACACCGAAGGAAGAGTCATAACTTTAGAATTTGAAGATTACTACTTAATCAACGTCTACACTCCAAACTCAAAAAGACAATTAGAAAGATTGGAAGACAGACAAATCTGGGATAGAAATTTCTTAAAGTTCATAAAAGAATTTGAAAAGAAAAAGCCCGTAATCATTTGCGGAGATTTGAATGTTGCCCATAAAGAAATTGATATTGCAAGGCCTGATTCAAACAAGACGACCAAAACAAAACCCGGAACAGCAGGATTCACAGACCAAGAAAGAAAAGGTATGGACAATTACCTAGACCACGGATTAATAGACACTTTCCGTCACTTCCATCCAGAAAAAATTCAATACTCTTGGTGGAGTTATATGTTCAATGCCAGAAAAAACAATGTCGGCTGGAG
>Ga0114933_10005528_pt1 | contig 11472 bp, 7 predicted proteins | sample 4SBtaG_FD_89691 | JGI IMG/M metagenome (GOLD analysis project Ga0114933, IMG submission 89691) | Deep subsurface microbial communities from Kolumbo volcano to uncover new lineages of life (NeLLi) - 4SBTROV12_W25 metaG | ecosystem: Environmental > Aquatic > Marine > Volcanic | place: Kolumbo... | reverse complement strand
CCAGCACTTCTTCATCTTGGGAGTCTGCAATGACATAGCCCAGACCTGCTTCATCAAGCAGCTGTTTTTCAATCGACAGGTCGGGCCATGCAAAATCTGTTATGAGAAGTTTCACGACAATCTCCAGGTTGAATCAAAATTCGGTAGGAGTTTAACTCTGCTCCATTAGGAAGAGTAAAACGATTATTAATGCTGCTACACCTAATGTAAGACCCACGATCAATAAGATCCCGGTGCCGGAAGTAGATTGGTGTCTACCGGACGCAGCGGAGCGACGAGATCTTGTACGAATCGTTGGTTTGGGAATTGAGTTGGCGGTTGCAATGGGCGGTGGAGTTAGGTTGGATGCAGTCGGTAGCTGGGTGTCCGGTTGTGCCTCTGGTGCCGCGGAATAGGCAGTGAGATCTTCAAGTGGTGGACTATCAGATGTCGTGAGTGGTTCGATTTGTGCCTGAAGTTGTGCGTCGTATGAATTCTTGGTGTCAGTCTTAAGCAGACAAAGCCGTGCTTCTGAAAGCTCATTTAGGATTTGCTGGGATGTGGCAGCATTAGGACTGGACTGAAAAGTCCGAACATATGCCATCTGGCGATTCGCCGCATTTTCAATCACATCCGGATCTTGTTCGAATAGAGCGAGACCGAGCAATCTGTAGTGGTTTGGAGGTTGTTCATCCAAGGGGATGCCAAGCCAAACTCGATATGGATTGAATTCCTCTGACATGACGCCGGTAGTCCGTAGAGAATTGAGTTAGTGTGGCCGTGTTTTGTACCGTTTTATTTTACTTAACTGTAGAGCATCTTCGTCACTCAAACAGCTCTGGATACGGATTCAAGGTGTAGATCGAAAACGCAGTGGATCCGGCATCAATCAGGCATCAAGTAGTTTATGAAGATGGAAGTGAAACTTACCCAATTCACCACCATAGTTCCCAGCGCCGATTTGTACAATTTCATCACCTGCAGCGGCGTGGATTACGGCCGTCATTGCTTCACCGACGTGCTGTTCATCAACACCGTCAATTACGATTTCATATGCGGCTTCGGTGGATTCATGCAGTTTTGTTTCAACGCGTCCACGTAATGTCGGACAGTACGCATCCGATGTGGAGGCTGGTAAAGTTTTGTATCGCGAACCTACCTTGCTACCACTTCTGGCTACCCCGCCGGGAAAGGGAGCAATGACTCCGGAAAGGTCTAGCAGGGATTCGGCTCCGCGACGGGCTGCATCCAGCGCTGCTGACTTGCTGCTTCCCTGGAGGATGACATTTCCACCGGCAACGCCCTGTTCGACTCCGAGCGTATCCTGCACCAGGAACTCCCCGTCCATGACCGGAATCCGCCAATAGCGTGAGTCGCCGATGATCTTGCTCTTTTGATAGCCGTCGCCAAAGAAGCGGATCTGTTTACCCAGTCCAATTCGTTTCTCAGCGTTTGGCAGTCCATCGTATACCGCTGTGGACGGGCATGTCATGACGCACTGACCAACTCGGTTTGGTACAGATTCTTGCAAGCCGTCAGTTGAAAAGCCAAAAATCAAAATCTGAGCACCGCAGCGTCCATCGGGCGATTCGGATTTTGCGAGTCTCTTCTCCACGCCGGTTTCCGCATCGCAGGCAATGACCGAAGAGCTGTAACCGGTCAGTTCATTTATCGCCGCATTGAGCCAGTATTCATCGTTGGCGGTGATAATTAACCGCACGTACTTCATGCCAAACGCTTCAGCAAACGTGTCGACAATTTCAGTATTTCCGATTTTCACGGATAGTCTCCCAGGTGACCTCAACGGTGTTCAACACTTCATCATGACCGAGACTTCAGGCATTGCCAAGACACAAGACTTCCCGAACAGATTGATGTTGGTCGGTGAATCTTAGGCCGGTGATTTTAGGAAGCCTCGCCTCGCGCATGACAAAAGGCAGGAGTACTCGAAAGTTGTACTCCCGCCCAAATGTCCCGCATTGCGATTGGATTTATGCGGTTATTGGCCAGACATTTTTTGAGCGTTGTACTCTTGAATAGCAGCGGCTTCACGTTGAAGTGGCATTTCACTTGAAGGAGCGAAATACTGCACATCATCTTGCATGTAATGTGGGCTTGGTAGGGTTTGACCACCGATTTGGCTTTGACAGCCAACGGATCCTAGTAATCCAGCACATGCAACAGCCGTAGCGGCAAGAGTTGAAAACAGGCGATGCAGTCTTTTGGACATGATTTTCTCTCCAACAATGTACGATCGGCAGTCAAAAAGGGCGGACCGCCTTAGTGAGAGAAAGTCGTCCGTAATGCACTGAATCTTTTGACAAAAGGCAAGGTTGGTGCGAAAACTTGCTGTAATTCCTCGATTTATAACCACTACGAATTGACTCTGGAGATCTTAGTGAAAATAGGTAACTGAATCGTCGGAATCAGCGTAATTCATTACCAAAAACAGATGTGTATTGCTGCATGTTGTCATATAAAAGGGCAAACGGATTGCGGATTGTGGCCTTGCACATTGCCGATACAGATAATGGGTGTTTGCGTTATTTACCAAGTGGTCCGGGCAATGGATAGGCACGATAAGGCATACGCAATGCATCGATAGGAAGGGATCCCGTGATTAGAAAACGACGAGGCATATCGGTTGGTTTCCTGTCTTTGGTCATGACCATGTGGATGGTCCTTTCTGCATCAGTGTGTCAAACCACATCGGCGCAGCAAGTCGTAATGGGCAGTTATCCGCAGCAGAATTACTTTCTATGTTATGTACCGTTTGCCGACGGTGATTTTAGACGCGCAATGCGTTCGTTTTCCTCATCGGGCAGGATTAAGACAGCTGATGGATTCTGGATTGACTCGGTTTGCCAGTTTGCCATGGTGGGTGAGTGCTTATACCAGATGGGGCAGACGGAACAAGCGCTTAAGCACTTTGACGAAGCTCTCAACCTGTTTTTGATTCACCAGCATTGGATGTTACGACTGGATTATCCACAGTTGCGTACATCCGCCAAGTCTCGTCAACCTGTACCGTGGGCGCAGCGGACCAGCAATGCTCCGTTTGCCGATATTCCTGAGACCATCAATAGTGTTCAGGGGCGAATCAACATTACCCAATTAAAGCAGGGTGAGACGGTGTTGCTCGCAGGCGCTCAGTACTATCCGCTTCAAGCTGAGGAAATACAGAGATGTATGACACTGGCTCTTCGACGACGTAATGAGATTCTTGGCCTCGCCGCGATGGCGAGTCCTTTAACAGAGCGATTGGCCGTCAGCATGGCCAACAAGTCAGTACGTATCAATCACTGGTCGCAGAGTTGGCATAGTTTACAACATGGTCTCATCCTGACTGCACTAGGCCAAAAGACTGCGGCGATCGGCGAATTGCAAAAGGCAGTCTTATTAGCAGGCAAATTTGAACATTCACTGAGCTCCGTAGCGCTCGTTGAACTGGGAAAAATCGCATATAGCCAGGAGAACTACAAGCAGGCAGCTCAGTACTTCTTAAATGCATCCATCAGCGCCGGATTCCACGAAAATCCACTTTTAGTGGAGGAGTCGTTACGTTGGGGAGCCAAGACCCATGCGATTATGGGACTCAATGGAATCTATCCACCCTTAGCGAATGCTGTGCGTTGGGCACACAATGAATCAGATTGGTTAGAAACCTCGCTACTCGTCTCCGCGGCAGAGAGCGCAATCTCAGTTAATAATGCTCAGTTGGCCGCTACATATCTGAATCAGGCGCGTGCAGTAATGCGTCGCCGTGAAATGCAGGCTGGTGAAATAGGGGCACGGATTCAATTCACTCAGGCCCGTGTGGAATTTAAGACGGGCAATCAGGCTGCCGGTGATGCAGCTATGTCAGATGTTCTGGCATTTCAAAAAGTTGCATCTTCGAGACTCATTCAGGTTCGAGCCGCTGACAGTTACTACAAGAATGGTGCGGTAGATGAAAACACGGCAGGCCTTCTGTTTGAACATGTACTACGTGATCCGTCAGCTACTGATTGGGCAGATAGCCCGCGGGATTGCCTGGCCTACTTATTGACGCCTCAGTCATCGGCCTTACAAAGCTGGCTGGATTTGGTGCTGGGCAGGAAAGAGTATGAAAAGGCGATTGAAATCACGGATCGTTTTCGCCGGCAAAAATTCTACTCCACATTGCCAATGGGTGGGCGAATGATGTCGCTCAGGTGGGTACTTGAGTCACCCGATGAGAGCTTACCGGATGCCGTGCAACAACAACGACGCCTATTAGTTAACAAGTACCCCGTGTATGGGCAATTACAGCAGGTAGTCAGGCAAGCACAACAAAATATTGATAACAATCCGGTTGTTCCAGATGATGAAGCGGAGGTGGCTAAACTCGGTGAGAGCTATGGTCAGGTACTGAATGCCATACTTGGACAGGAAACGCTCTTGCGAGAGATGGCACTGGAACCTAATGCCGCGGACATGATGTTCCCGCCAATTCACGATATGAAAAAGGTTAAGAACGTCCTTGATCCCGACGAGCTATTGCTTACGTTCTTTATGACGAGCCGCAATATCTATGCGATCTCGATGAGCCAGCGTGACTATGGTTTCTGGCGGATCGCATCTCCGAATCGCGTGAAGACTCAGATTTCTGTGCTGCTGCGATCGCTCGGGAATTTTGACCGCAGTTATGAACTGGACATGGATGATCTTCAATCACAGGATTGGCGGACCCATGCTGAGACTTTGATGAAGACACTGACTGGAAACGCACCGGATAATCTTTTCGACGGTATCGGTAAAGTGACGATCGTTCCTGACGGATTCCTCTGGTATCTGCCTTTTGAATTACTGCCTTCCGGGGATCAGTTGTTAATTGAAAAGATGTCAGTCAAGTATTCACCGACAGGGTCACTGGTTGTGGGAGATGGTCGTAATCACAGACCAATGAACCGAATGGCAGTCGGTACTTCAACGTTTTTTATCAAGGAAGATGAAGCGACCCGCCAAAAGCAGGTTGCAGACTTTATCGCGCAATATCCACAAGCTGAACAGTTAAAACTAAAACTTCCCGGCCCCAGTAGTTTTGTTGCAGGCACATGTCAGCGACTAATCGTATTTGGAGATTTAGAAGGTACAGATCAGCCTTCGTACAACTGGGCACCGGTTTCTTCGGATCGAGCAAATCCAGGAAGTTCACTCGCTGCATGGTTCAGTTTGCCGTGGAGTCGTTGTGAACAGGTGATATTACCCGGTTTCAGAACCGCTGCAGAAGGTGCCATGAAACGTGGTGGCACGGGCGACGAGATTTTCTATTCAATCTGTGGTCTCATGGCTAGTGGAGCTCGCACCGTTGTGTTGAGTCGCTGGAAAACGGCGGGTCAAAGCACGTACGACTTGAACGGTGAATTCTTTAGCCAAATGCAGAATCTAGCTGCCGCTGATGCCTGGCGTGCAGCTGTAGACAAGGTTCGAATGTCAGATGTCGATGCTTCACTCGAACCTCGGTTGAACATTGAAGATGGCCAAAAAGTATCGATGAATCATCCGTATTTCTGGGCAGGATATGTCGTCGTTGACTCAGCCTTAAAGACGAAAGGGCCGTCTAAGTTCGAACGTCTAAATCAAGGTGCCGCCCAACAAGGAAACGCGAACAGACAAGTGGGAGTGCCGGCAGTTGCAGAAATCAATCGCCCTAATCCAATCGCCCTTGCTAAACCAATGCAACAGGTTCAGCAAGGGCCGATGAATCCGATGAAGGTCGCTGAAGTGCCAAGACGTGTAAACTCGGTCGAGCCTGCGGGTACAGCTCCTCGACCGGCGGTTAGCGGTCTGGATGTCCCGGTGGTGATTAAGAAAGAACCGGTGGAATTCAAATTACCGGATTTCGCCAAAGAGAAATAATCATCGCCGATTACTTCATCGCAACATCTAATTCCAACTTGTGGAATATAGGTAAATGCCGGTAATAGACTTCCAAACAGCAAATTGCCATCACGGTTGAGTAGAGTCGCCCACCATTTCGGTCATGGTTTTCCATCGGCGTCCAGCTGCCAGCCTCATGTCCGTTTGTCAGCTGTGACTGGGTTAAGACTTCTCGCATGACACTATTCCATCGCTCCCACTGCGGCCCGCCGAAATGATGCAGCGTCTGCGTGGCGTAATATAGGTAATAGTAATTTGGCTGCCCGTGGTCTGGCGCGTGGCTATCGATGAGAAAGTTAGCGGCAGTTTCAATGTCATCATTTTTCGGTCCATATTCCAAACCATTTTGAGAACCGAGGTACATGCGACACAGCATAGCTTCTGCTGTCATGACATGCGTTGGCCCTTGATTTGGTACATAGCCATAACGAAATCCCTTTTGCACACTATTCAGGAATTGGTGTGCATTTTTCATCGTTTGGTCAGGTACATAAAGCCCCGCGGCTCTGGCGCTTTGTAGTGCCATGACTTGCCATCCCATGACGCTCGTGTCACCAGCCTGGCCTGGTGCATATCGCCAACCGCCTTGAGCATGCTGGGCCTTCACGATAAAGTCGATCGAGTTCTGTGCTGGTTGTTTTAACTGAGAGTCGCCTGTCATCATGTACGCTTCACACAGGACGATGGCACCTTGACCATGTGCGTACATTCTTGCGTTGTGAGTCAGTGTTCCGGCGCTTAGATCACCATTGCTTACTTGATTTCCAATCAGCCAACGTAAGCCTTGAGCAACGTTTTGCTTGTACATTCCGCTGAGATGGGTTTGGCCTGCTCCGAGGAATGGAAGCAAGGCAAGTGAGGTGGCGGCTGAATCTGAAACAGCTGATCCTTTATGTCGACAGTTGCAGTCGAACTTATGGATCGTCCAGTTTCCGTCACTTAGTTGGTGTTTGGCTAACCATTGCAAGCCTCTGGCGACGGCTGCTTCGGTAGCAGTTGTACCACCTTCCTTCATCACCACTTGTGCCCGAATCCTCGGATCTCGTGCGACGATTGTGGTGTTTCTACCCGTTGCTTCATTAATTCTACGTTTGACAGAATCCAAATCTGGCAGATTTGGATTCTCGGTATCAAAGTCCTGCTGAAGTTGTTCTGCAACTTCAATATCCTGACGAACTTTTTCCATTTGCTCGACATTTTCCGGATCTACGTCATCGGGAAGCGGTAATTCATACGCTTCTTCCTGATCGTGATTCGTCTCTACAACGTTTCCACCTTCCTGGTCCATTGCATCGACGACGACAGAAAGCGTAATTGCCGGGCTCTCTATTTGTGGCGTCTGGTCGATCAGACCCATCAAAATCAGCAGGATCACATGTACAAGAAAACTACTTAACCATGCCGGTGTGTTTCTCAGAAGCTTCGTCGCCCAGAGTCTCAGTTGATCTGAAACCGCTTGTTGGCGAATGTCAACGTGAGCCAGCGTTGGCTTGGGCTTATTGAAAACTGCTGCAGGACGTACTTGTGCCGTTGCGATTTCTGATTCTTCAGCATCTCCGGACTCATCAAGTAGTCGACGCACCTGAGCTTCCTGCCAGGCTGTGAGCTGCACAACAGTATCACAACGCCAGCAATTCGCATGCATTAACCAATGACGAATGGATATCGGAGCGTTGCAATCCGGGCAGACGGTCATAATGCTGCCGCCGTCGATCCAGATATCACCGGATTTCATAGGTTGAGTTGCGGACTCAGCTACCGTCTCGAATATGTTTTCATCAAAACTATCCGAAGCGGAATCTGCCCGTCCGGTGTCGATAACAAACTCAAATTCCGGCAATGGCGACTCTGATTCCAATGGCATGAATGACATCGGAGATTCTGCGCCTTCGGATTCCATAGGAATCAGATCAAAGAAGTCTTGCGATGAAGATGAGGATGCCATGAAGTCCTATGACGATGTCAGACGGGCTGTGTTAATGCGCTGAATGAAACCTTTCTCTATTCTAGCACGCCGTTACCATCTGTTTAGTCGGATTGGCAGTTTGCAGCGAGTCCGCATGCCGCAACACACACCGTATTTGAACGATTAACATAGGAGGAAGCGCTATTTACACAGGGTTCAGGATTACAGCTCATGCCGGATACAACTCTGCAAACTCAATTGCAGCAACTTCAGGATCACATCACTTCGGTGGTTCTGGGAAAAGAAGATGTGGTGCGACATTGTATCGTGGCACTATTAACCGGAGAGCATGTATTGCTAGAGGATGTACCCGGTGTCGGAAAGACTCTGGTTGGCAAAGCAATTGCAAAGAGTATTGACGGTCAGTTCTGCAGACTTCAATTCACCCCGGATTTACTTCCAAGCGATATTGTCGGAAGTATGATATTCAATTCAAACACATCGGAATTCGTGTATCAAAAGGGTCCGGTGTTTTCGAATATCGTCTTAGCAGATGAGATTAATCGTGCACCGCCGCGAACTCAAAGTGCTTTACTTGAAGCGATGGGAGATCATCAAGTCAGCGTGGATGGTTCAACCTACGAATTACCATCGCCATTCATCGTAATTGCAACTCAAAATCCATATGAATTCGAAGGCACATACAGTCTTCCGGAGAGTCAGTTAGATCGCTTCTTACTTAGAATCTCAATGGGATATCCGGACAGAGAGTCGGAATTGGGTATCCTGACGTCACACCGTCTTGGTGAGCCAGTTGAGGATCTTGAGCCCGTTCTTACTGCAGAACAAGTACGAACGCTCCAGCAAGCAACACGTGAAGTACAAGTCGACGAATCCATAAGTCAGTACATTCTCGATATTGTGGACGGTACCAGAGAACATACCGAGTTACAGGTCGGTGTGAGTCCGAGAGGTGCTATTAGTCTTTACCGGGCTGCTCAATCACTGGCACTGTTGTCAGGTCGAGATTTCGTTGTGCCTGATGATGTCAAAGATTTAGCTGTAGTTGCTCTTGCACATCGCGTCGTTGCTAGTGGTTTCAATCAAACGGCACAACGTGAGTCTGTTGAGCAGATACTAATCTCCATAATCGAATCGGTGGATGTTCCGGTCTGATCTAGCACTCTATTTGTCATAGGAATTGGATTGCTCAAAAAAGCGAGAATTCGAATTACTGCCCAAGGCGTTTATTACGTTTTGGTTATGTTGTTTATTCTTGGCGGTGCAATAATCCGGGAAGTAAACATGCTCGTTCTGCTAGCGGGTATGCTGATCGGGCCGGTATTGTTGCATTGGCGCGTGGTAAAGACCTCAATTCGTGGTTTAGCAATTCAACGTAGTGCTCCCTCTGTTGTCACAGCAGGGCAGTCATTTCAGGTTGATATCACACTGACGAATTCACGACATCGGCTTGGAAGTTGGGCCATCAAGGCGACCGATTGCTTGCTGTTGCATGATGGATCAAGGAGTGGTTTAGAACTTGATGTTGTGTTTGATTATGTGGGCGCCCAGTCGGATTCCACGATGTCATGTTATTGGCAGATCCCCAAGAGAGGGAAATACAGCATTGCGCTGGGGAGACTTGAAACGTCGTTTCCACTTGGGATATTGCGGTGTTTTACGTCACCGGTGAGTGAATCAGAAGTCGTGGTTATGCCGCATCAGGGGCACCTAACCCCGCAGTGGACCAACGTTATCGAATCGGATCATCACGGATTGAATGATGCCAATCGCAGACGCGGTTATTCCGAAGGTGATTATTACGCTCTGCGGGATTGGCGAAGCGGTGACAGTACGCGGTGGATTCACTGGCGAACGACAGCACGTGTAGGCGATCTAATGGTGCGCCAATTCGAGCAGCAACGAGACCGTGCAGTCGGTGTGATTCTAGATTTGCATAATCCTGAGGACTCAAACAATCGTACCGAATCAAATGAAGAGCTGGCCGATGAACTGGCCGTTAGTATGGCCTCGACGATTGTACGTGACTTATGTCAATGGCACGGTAGTCAGCTGAATTTCTCCTATGCCGGGGAAACACAAAATAGCTGGACAAGCGTCCCGTCACGAGCTGTCGATGAAGAGATCCAGCGCGAATTGGCAATCCTCAGATCAAGTGTAACCAACGACCTGTTTACATGTGCCCAATGGCTAGGTGGACTAAATCAACCGGGGCTTAAGATCGTCGTAATTAGTACCAGGTCGATTACGGATGCACTGGATGCAAATCCGGATTGCTCGGATTTATCCAACGCCTTGTGGGTAAATTGTAGTGACCATCAGCAAGTGCTTCGATACTTCAGACCTAAGACCCGTCGCAGCACGAATAAGCGTGCTGAGTCCGGTGTCCTGACAACTCCGATATTTGAAGGCACGGAGTCGATGGTATGAAAACAGAGAGAACGCTTCAGGTCTTTGTTGTGCTTATGGCAGTGATAAGTACATCATTGCTCGGCTTATCAGAGCAAAACCCAATGTTGCCGTTCTTAATGATAATGATCGGCATCCTTTCTTTTGTGCTGACAGATCGACTGAAGTGGATCAGGCTGCCAAAGATCATCGCCAATCTGGGAATGCTAATTATTGCTACCTATACGGTGATGGAATTTGTTGCTCAACCAAGCCAACGACAGTTGTATTCCATTGCACGCCTGCTGGTATTTGTTCAGATGATCATGCTCTTTCAGGAGAAGACGTATCGAATTTTTGGACAGCTATGTGTGTTTAGCCTGTTACAGGTTGTGGTGGCAAGTTTACTTAGTGTCAGCCTCGGATTTGGGATCTTGCTGTTTAGCTATGCCATCATTGCAATTGTGACGATGGCACTGTTTTCCAATTACAAGTTGCTCAGGCGGATTCAAACAAAAAAGAGTCGCCGGACTTTGGTCGTTTGTGCTGAGTGTATCGACGATGATGATGAAACAAAGTTAGAGAGTCCATGGACATTTCTGCTTGGCGGTGAATACAAGGCGACGGCAAAACGTTCATATGCGTCGCAGTTAGATGGCATCGTCTCCCGTGGATTTTTCAAACACATGTTTGGATCTGCTGCCGTTGTATTGCTGTTTGTAATCGTGTTTTTCTATGCGATCCCGCGCTCAGGTTCATCTGCATGGCAACATCCGGGCATGACTGGGAGACAACGTACAGGGCTAACGCGTGAAATGCAGCTAGGAAGCATCGGAAATATTTTGCGAGATGACTCGCTGGCGCTACGCGTGGTGTTTATCAAGGAGTCGACCGGTGAGCCGTTTGAGGCGGTGGATCCGTACCTTGTCGGGACTTATCTCACCAAATACGACACATCCGACGATGGACACGCAAACTGGCAAGCGCCAACCGTGTCTCTGCATCCTGGAATGTACGAAGTTGAATACTACGAGCGGTACGACGACCATTTGGAATACCTGGTGCGGCAGGACATCACAATGGAGCTTACGTATAACAATCTAAAAAGGTCCTCTCAGCCATTACTGGTCGGTGTCGACCCATCATTTCGTATTCATGAAACACCCGAAAAAGTTCGCAGAAACCCGTATACAGGCCAACTGTTTCTCGACACGCGGTCGCGAACAGCACGTGTCGATCAAATGAGGTACGAGTTAATAACGACTGCCTATGCGAAT
>Ga0114933_10005526_pt1 | contig 11474 bp, 10 predicted proteins | sample 4SBtaG_FD_89691 | JGI IMG/M metagenome (GOLD analysis project Ga0114933, IMG submission 89691) | Deep subsurface microbial communities from Kolumbo volcano to uncover new lineages of life (NeLLi) - 4SBTROV12_W25 metaG | ecosystem: Environmental > Aquatic > Marine > Volcanic | place: Kolumbo... | reverse complement strand
TTAGGTGTTTATGCTCAGAAAAGGGATGAAGATCTACAAAGACAATCTTATGGAAATTTTTTTAGTTATTATGATACTGAAAGAAGCGCTATTTATGGCCAGCTCGATTCCGCTATCACTGAACGATTGAGCATCACAGCTGGGATCCGTTATGAACGGTTCAAAGATAGTTATAAAGATAGCGCTACCCTTAATTCAAGTAGTGATGACAGTCTCCGAACTGGGGATCTAACGCTAACCTACCTTATGGGGGAAGATTTGCTGCTTTATGGAAGTATATCCAGTGGTGCTAAGGCTGGAGGCATCAATACAGAGGCCAGCGCAAAGCTCGCTTCTATGCAAACAGTTTTCCAGACATTTATCAGACCAAGGCTGGTGTTTGGAAAAGAAACACTCGTAAATCGGGAGATTGGGATAAAGGGGTCCTATCTTAACGATCAGCTTACTCTGCGAGCTGCAGCATTTCATATGAGCAGGGACAATGCTCAGCTTGAATCTTGGATGTATGACAGTACTGGATACCTTTGGATTGGTTTTCTAGATAACGTTGATGGGACAAACTGGGGTGCAGAGACTGAGGTCATCTATCAATTATCAGACAAAGTACAGTTATCGGGTTCCCTTGGGTTACTTGAGACTGAGATAGATGAAATTACAACCTACGATCTGGATAACTATGATTTTGTGGTTAGAAAAAATATTGATCAGACAAAATCTCCTCAGTGGCAGTACCATTTTGGAGCTAATGTCTCGCTCACTGAAAGCATAGGTTTTCAGGTGGAGATTGAAGGTCGAGACGCAAGTCATTTTGGCTACTATCACGAACAAAAAATCAAAGGTTACAATCTTTTGAATGCAAGTCTTAATTATCAAATAGGCCGGACTGAGCTGTTATTTTGGGGGAGAAATTTAACTAATAAGGACTATGGGATTCATGGGTTTTATTTTGGGAATGACCCTCGAAAAGGCTGGAAAAATGAAACCTACTACCAATATGGTGAGCCCAGAGTGATTGGCTTCACAGCAAGGTATTCTTTCTAATACCGGGCGTAATGATTTGGAGTTTTTATGAGAATAACAGCTGAAGTCAGTCTTTATCCTTTACAGGAAGAATATTTACCCTCTATTCATTCATTTATTTATTCCATACAGAAGTCTTCTAAGTTAGATGTAACGGTTAATCAGATGAGCACTCAATTTTCTGGTGAGTTGAAAGATGTCATGCAGGCCGTAGAACAGGCTCTTATGATTTCTTTTAACAAAGGGAAACCGGAAGTTCTTGTCGCTAAGTTTTTGAATGCTGAGTTACCAATTAATGAGCTACCACTTATCACTACTTAAAAGAAAATCATCGTGATTGAGGTTTTGGCTGCTCTATTTGCAAGAGTATCTTTTGCTGAGTTCATGGCTGTTTTTCTTGCGATAGCTTATTTGGTTTTAGCAATAAGACAGAATATCTGTTGCTGGTTGGCAGCCTTTCTAAGCTCGATTCTTTACATTGGTTTGTTTTATTCAGCACAACTTTATATGGAGTCCATCCTGCAGGTTTTCTATGCAGTTATGGCAATTTACGGTTGGTATCAGTGGCGTCATGGTGTGGATAAAGATATTGGCATACAAATAAATATTTGGAGCATCCGTCAACATGTTATGGCAATTAGTACTATTGGCACATTATCATTGTTCTTTGGTTGGAGCATGAGCTATACAGACTCCGCATCTCCATTTCTAGATACCTTTACCACCGTTGCTGCAATCATGGCCACCTACATGGTCGCTTGTAAGGTGTTAGAGAATTGGTTGTACTGGTTTATTATTGATAGCGTTTCAATCTACCTTTATCTATCGCGTGACCTGCATTTAACAGCCCTTTTGTTTTTTGTATACCTATTTTTGATAGTTATTGGTTTGAGGACATGGTGGCGAGAGTATCGTGCTATTTGACGAAATGATCCGTGCTAATGAGGTAAAGCATTTATGTGGTCGCCTCAAGATAGATTCAAATCGAGTTACAGTTAAACCTATTTCTAATGGTCTGAGTAATAGAGCTTTCCGTTTTTCTTATGGCAAAAAAAAATGGATGGTACGTCTACCAAAAAACAATCTGAAAGAGCGGTTTCAAACATTAGATAACTCGACAGAAAAACGCTTGCTTCAATCAGTTTCTAAAGCAGGCTTGACGCCTACCGTAATTTTTGACGATGAGTCTACAGGTGCCCTGGTTACCACCTTTTTGAATAATGCTATTACTTGGGATTCAAGTATGCTGTCTCAGCCTGAGAATCTAGGGAGAATAGCAGAGACGCTTTCTTCTCTTCACTCAATTAATGTTGGTTTTAGACTTCCTCTTTTTAAGCCGACCACATTATGTGAGAGTTATTTTAATGTGCTTAAGGGCTCACAAGATCATAAAAATCGAACATTTAATATAGAGCAGAAAAATTGGCAGATAGAGTTAAGGCAATTAGCCATCATGTATGAAAAAACCTTTTCACCAATAACACTTTGTCATCATGATCTGATAGCTGCAAACATACTTGATTCTGATCAGCTTTGGCTTGTAGATTTTGAGTATGCGGTTCAAGCTCATCCGATATTAGATATTGCGAGTCTAATAGCATTGAATGGACTTAATATGAATCAATATCCATTGCTTTTAGAATCTTACTTCAAAGAGGAGTTGATTCCCTTTAATTATAGTCAATTGGATGATGTTATAAGATTAGAGAGGCTAATAAGCTATTTTTGGGCGCTAGTAGAGATGCATAGTTCGGTTAAGATGTCCAAAATAGAAGGTTTTGCCGAGTCCATAGCGGCGATGCTAAGGTAACTACAACTTGGTATTTAGATCAGTCAAAACTCGGAGTTTCCCTTGATAAAAAAAGTTACTTTTCTTGGTCTTGGAGTCATGGGGTTTCCTATGGCCGGTTGGTTAAAGCGTGCCGGGTTGGAAGTCACTGTTTTTAACCGAACAGCTGAAAAAGCTGATCGTTGGGTTAGTGAATATGGTGGTAGGAAAGCTGAAACTGCAGCAGACGCAGTAAGTGATGCCGAGGCTGTTTTTAGCTGCCTTGGTGATGACCCTGATCTCCGAGAGGTCATACTAGGTCAGGGTGTAATAGAGGCAATGTCCCCGGGTACACTTTTTATCGATCATACAACTGCTTCAGCTGATATGGCTCGTGAGCTTGAGAAAGCTGGTTCAGCAAGAGGTATTCATTGTCTTGATGCCCCAGTTTCAGGAGGGCAGGCCGGTGCTGAGGGGGGGCAACTTACGGTGATGGTAGGTGGCGAAAGTTTTGCTTTTGAACAAGCCGAGCCTCTTATAAATTCTTATGCAAAGACAGTTCGTTTGGTTGGCCCATCTGGTTGTGGCCAATTAACAAAAATGGCGAATCAGATTGCTATAGCTGGTTTAGTGCAGGGTTTGGCAGAAGCTCTTAATTTTGCTTTGCAGGCAAAGCTTGATCCTGAAGCTGTTGTAGAGGTTATTTGTGGGGGGGCAGCACAATCCTGGCAGATGGATAACCGTTGGAAGACAATGGTTAACGAAGAATTTGATTTTGGATTTGCAGTGGAATGGATGCGTAAAGATCTCCGAATTTGTTTGAATGAGGCTCGTCGAAACGGTGCGGAGCTCCCAGTTGCTGCTTTGGTAGATCAGTTTTATGCGGATATCATTCGCATGGGCGGTAAGCGTTGGGATACATCCAGCCTAATCGCACGACTAAATCGACATGAAAACCCCTGATGAGAGGAATTCTTACCGATCTATTGAACCTGCTTAAGCTTGAGCAGCTAGAGGATAATTTTTTTCGCGGCGAGAGTCGTGATATAGGAAGTCAACGCGTGTTTGGCGGACAGGTTTTAGGTCAGGCACTGATGGCTGCGAACTATACAGTCGAGGGTTTTGAAGCACACTCGCTGCACGCATATTTTTTGAGACCAGGAGATGTTAAAGCCCCTATCCTCTATGAAGTTGATCGTGCTCGTGATGGGAAGAGCTTTACCAATCGTCGTATAGTTGCGATTCAGCATGGAAGGCCTATTTTTAATATGACGGCATCTTTCCAGGTTCCAGAAGAGGGTGTTCAGCACCAAGCACAAAAGCCGGATGTGCCAGGTCCAGATGACCTTGCTGATATTAGTGATGTTCCTGAAGAAGTTTTTAAAACTCTGCCACTTGAAATCCAACGTTTTTTGACACGCGAAAGACCAATGCAAATGCGACCAGTAGATCCGGTCGATTTCACTAGTCTGGAGCCAAGAGATCCAATACGTTATGTTTGGATTCGGGCAATTGACCATTTGCCTGATGACCCAGATTTGCATAGAAGTTTATTGGCGTACCTTTCGGACTATTATTTTTTTGGGACGTCCACCCAGCCTCATGGTATACGCTGGGAACAACGGAACATACAAATGGCAAGCCTAGACCATGCAATGTGGTTTCACCGTCCATTTAGGGCTGATGAGTGGATGTTATATGCAATAGAGAGTCCGAATGCATCGGGGGCAAGGGGTCTTGTTATGGGACGATTCTTTAAGCTGGATGGCACTCTTGTTGCTTCAACTGTTCAGGAAGGTTTAGTTCGTGTCTGGCCAGATACCAATTAGTACTCATATCCACATAACCATTTGCCTACATCTAATTATCTTTCAAGTGTTCATCAAAAAAAGTCATGTATAAGTCAAAAACCTCTTCTTGAACATCATCAGGGCTTGATGGACCACCAGGTCGTTGACGCAACAGTGAGTAGCCATGTTCAGGATGATCAAAAGATGCCCATGTAACGTCTTTATCAGCTTCTGTTAACCACTCGTAGGCAAGTTGAAAAACGCCCTGTAAATGATCGTTTTCACGACCAAGGATCAATAGTGGTGTTTCTGATTTTACAATTCGCTGCATTGCGACATCTTTGTCGGCAAGGCTCCGCGTAATCTCGATATCGTGAAAATCCCGCTCGCCAGCAGCATTGAGCGCCGCTGCCAACACATCGATCGCAAGATATTCCAGCGCTGCCGCCTCGCTCGCGACACCGGCGCCAATATTGATGAGCCCTGTACCCTTGAGAATGATTTCACCCGAATGACTACTTCCGATTGCGCCGATGCCTTCCGGATCCGTGTATGGCAGCGCTTTCACGTGTTCAACGATAGATATATAGTCATCAGAGTCCAGTGTCGGTACGGCCTGCAACCTACGGTCCCCGCCACTGACAGTATCTGCGAGAAGCTCTGATCGTGCTATATCGTTATAGAGCTCTGGGATTTCATTACGAAAGTTTAGGTAGGCTGCCGCATAACCGCGCTCGACGAACCGGTCCATTAGCTCCTCAACATCCTCCATCGCCTGATCAATCTTGAGTAGTCCGTCACGCCCCTGGCCGGAGCCGATGAGAATGAGTGGAAAGGGGCCGACGCCGTCGGGTTTACGTACCCCGATCGGTATGTAAATCTCATCGCGTGCTAGCACGAGTTGCAGTTCCCAGGCGGTACCGGAATCTGGAAGCATACGCTCAATCACGATATAGGGAGCGTTCGAGTGTTTGATCGCCATACCTGATTGTTGCGCTTTGGCAGACATGCCAATGAAACCCACTGATGCAAGCGCAGTAATTATGACCCTAAATATTGACCTTCTCATTAGACTTTCCTTTTGGCTATTTTTTTGTTTTTTGGTAGGGAGCAAGTTCTTTTCGATAAAGCATACTCCGCTGTACATAGTGTTCGGCATTCTGCTTTATAGAATTAATTTCTTCGTCTGTTACTTCACGGATACGTCGAGCAGGCGAACCAATTATTAGGGAGCGTTCAGGGAATTCTTTTCCTTCCGTGATCAGGCTTTGGGCGCCCACAATAGAGAACTTACCAATTATTGCTTGATTTAGAATTGTTGCACCCATGCCAATAAGAGATGCCTCTCCAATCTGACATCCATGTGCTGTCACGGAGTGGCCTATGGTGACCTCTTTCTCTAAGACAAGAGGTATACCGGGATCTACATGAAAAATCGATCCATCTTGTACATTACATCTTTCGCCTATGGTAATTGTGTCGTTATCACCACGAAGTACCGAGTTAAACCAGACGCTTGAGTCTTTACCCAGAATTACTTTGCCAATGACTGCAGCAGTTGGTGCAACGAAATAACGATCGCCGTGAGTTTGGACGCTATTTTCACCTAGGTTATAGAGCATTTACGAGTTTCCCTTAATTACGTGGGACATGCTTAGCATAGTTCAATCCGTCCAGTCGATGCCTAAATCTTACGCATTCTCTAATGAGTGGTAGAAGTCCGGTACGAACAAATATCCTTATCACTGGTTTGTGTAAGCCTACCAGAATGACATGCTGATCATTATTTTGTGCTCTTCGAATAATATTCTCGAAAGCAAATGCGGTACTGTCATCTATATGTGATACTTCGGATAGGTCTAATACAACACTTTTATGCTGTCCAATGTTGCCAAGTCTCTTCATTAATCCATTAGCTGCCCCGAAAGTTAACGGTCCGCCAAGGTTAATTAATAGTGTTGCACCTGCACTTTCTGTAAGAGAAGCTCGTTCCTCATGTGTAAGGTGAACATCCGTATTGTCATCGGTGGTTAGTTTAACTGTCTCAAGTTCTATGTCTGCCATCCGTTTTACAAGCCCTAGGCTTGCCATTATCACTCCTACTGCAACTGCAGTAACAACATTAATAAATACAGCAAGTACCCACACCACTAACATTATTAAAACACCACTTCTTGGTGCATAGGGAAAGCGTTTTATGTATGTCCAATCAATACTTTGAATGCCGATATGAACAAGTATTCCAGATACAAGAGCTGATGGAATAAACTGGATAAGGTCTCCTGCCACGAACAGTAGAGCAAGTAGAAATAGTGAATGAAAAACCCCAGAAAGTGGTGAGACACCTCCCGAACGAATGTTAGCCATAGTTCGGGACATGGATCCTGCTCCAGGTATCGTCCCAAGCAGGGAGGCCACGAGATTACCGATTCCTTGGCCAACTAGTTCTTGGTCAGAATCATGAAAATTTTGGCTAGCTGTATCAGCAACCATTGATGTAACTAAGCTGTCTAATGAACTAATCAGTGCAAGGGCAAGTGCAGCCACCCACATATCTTTCCATGGCAATGACATCAGTGGTGGCCAACTGATAGTCGGAAAAAGTGTCTCAGGCGCATTTAGAAGTGGCACTTGTATTCCAAGGATATAAATTAACAGCGTTCCGCCTATGAGCACAATCAGTTCAGCAGGACAGATACTGCGTAGTTTCCTTGGCACCAAGTGGCAAGCTGCAAAGGATAAGGAAGCAGCTCCTAGAGCCCAAAGATTTATGTTGCTAATGCTTTCAGGTAACGAACGAACTGCTATAACGGTATCAGTGACAGAGGGCTGACCCAGCAGAGGGTTAAACTGCATCACGATAATGATACAGCCGACGCCTGAACCAAAGCCTGAGATCACCGGATAAGGGATCAAGCTTATATATCGACCTAAATGTAGTGCACCAAATAATACTTGCGTTAAACCAGCTAGCATTACAACACCCATAGCAGCAGCCGGTTGACCAGAGAATTGCAAAAATACGCTTGCCATCACAATAGCAATGGGCCCGGTTGGCCCAGCAATTTGAGCTGGTGTTCCTCCAAAGATGGCGGCAAAAAAACCAGTGCAGATAGCGCAGTAGAGCCCTGCTACTGGCCCAGCACCTGAGACTACTCCAAAAGCAAGGCCTAAAGGGAGTGCTACAGCTGCAGCACTAAGGCCACCTTTTAGGTCCGCCCGCCAGCTAACGGGTGTGAAACGATTCATGTTTTTGCTTGGTTGGCGACTGCTCTAGCTGCTGCAGCAATACTCTCGCTATCTCCAAGGTATTCGGCACGAAGTGGGTTCAGGTCTTCATCAAGCTCATAGATTCGAGGGACACCAGTCGGGATGTTGAACTCTGTTATTGCTTCATCTGACACAGACTCCAGCATCTTAGCAAGAGCCCGAAGACTATTTCCGTGGGCAGTAATAAGAACATTACGCCCTGTTTTGAGTTGCGGGACAATCTGATTTTCCCAATAAGGTTGAACTCGTTTTAGGGTGGTTTTCAGGGATTCTGTGGCAGGAAGTTCATTAGCCAGAAGGCTTTGATAGCGTGGGTCATGTATAGGGTGACGATCATCTTCCTTATTTACAGCGGGCGGTGGAATATCGTAACTACGTCTCCATATCTTGACCTGTTCGGCTCCATGTTGGGCTGTTGTTTCCGCTTTATTCAAACCTTGTAGAGCTCCATAGTGCCTCTCATTTAAGCGCCAGTCTCTATGAACTGGAATCCACATTAAATCCATCTCATCAAGGATAAACCATAAAGTTCGAATTGCCCTTGTAAGGACTGACGTATATGCGACATCAAAAACAAGGCCTTCGTTTTTGAGAAGTTGGCCTGCTGCATGAGCTTCTGCAGTCCCTTGTTCGGTTAGGTCAACATCTGTCCAGCCGGTAAAAAGATTCTTTAGATTCCACTCACTCTGGCCGTGTCGCACCATCACAAGGGTACCCATTTTGCGTGTGTTGTTATTCATTGTTGCAGTATTGTTGGGATATAAGCCCCTTATATCAACCCATATAGTTTACGGAAGATGTGGTTTGGCGAGGTAATCATGGCTTTGCATTTCTTCAAGTCTGCTATGAGTTCGTTGAAACTCAGAGATTAGGCGTTCTCCAATGTAGATTTCATTAATATCCGTTGCAACGGATAAGATTAATTTTACATGGCGATCATAAAATTCATCCACTAGGGCAATTAACCGACGAGTCTGGTTTTCTGATTCTTTTGTCAATTGAGGGATATTGGAGATAAGAACTGTTTGATAGCAGCGGGCGATTTCAATGTAGTCATTATGACTGCGTGGGCCATCGCATATTTGTTTGAAATCAAACCAGACAGCATTCTGTGCTGCATACCTAGTTTCTAATGTTCGACCTAGAATCTCGATTTTCAGTCCTTTTTCTCCTTCGTCAGATGTTATGGTTTTGAAGTATTCAGCTAGCTTTTGATCTGCTGATTTTCCAAGTGGAGTCTGGTATACATCAGCGCGCTCTAAAAGACGTAGTCGATAGTCTAGAGACCCTTTAAGCCTGATGACTTGAGTATTCCTCTCTATTAATGAAATTGCTTTAAGAAACTGTTGTCTTTGTAACCCATTTTTATATAACTCACTGGGTTTTGTGTTGGATGTGGCAACCAATGTAACGCCTTTCTCAAATAGAGCTTCGAAGAGGTTTCCAAGAATCATCGCGTCAGCAATATCTGATACAAAAAACTCATCAAAACAAATAATACGAGTTTTTTGTGCCAGATTTTCTGCTACAAGTTGTAGAGGGTTTTGTTGGTCTTGCACTTCTCTAAGAGACTTATGAATACCGCCCATAAAACGATGAAAGTGTTGGCGCAGCTTGTTTTCAAAAGGTAGGCTTTTGTAAAACAGGTCCATGAGGAATGTTTTTCCTCTTCCAACATCGCCCCAGAGATAAACTCCACGTACCAGAGGTACAGAAGTGCCAGAGCGTATTCTTAATATATTTTTCCAGGTGGGTTGACGTGAGTCAGGTGCAATCAAGGACTCATAAACTTGTTGTAATGCTTTAATTGCAGATTTTTGATGATTGTCCGTACAAATTTTTTTGTTATCAACATAGTGTTGATAATGTTCTTGGGGCGTTCTCATTAACTCAGTTCGCTACAATTTTTGAAGTGATCCAGTGCCTCAGGGTTTGCTAGTGAATCGGTATTCATTGGTTTATGACCGTGCACTATGTCACGGACGGCTATTTCAACAATCTTGCCACTTCGAGTTCGTGGAATATCTGGCACTTCAATTATCTTTGTAGGCACATGCCTAGGACTAGCCTGCTTTTTGATAGCATCTTTTAGACGCTGTTCTAGTTTATTATCAAGGCTGACATCATTTTTTAATTTAACAAAAAGAATGACCCGCACATCCCCATCCCATTCTTGGCCGATAGCAATAGCCTCAATAACTTCTTCAAATTGTTCGACGATACGATAGATTTCTGCAGTTCCAATACGTACCCCACCGGGGTTAAGTATGGCATCAGAGCGGCCATAAATAATAACGCCTTGTCTATCGGTAAGCTCCGCATAATCACCATGACACCATACGTTAGGAAAACGTTCGAAATAGGCTGCCTGATATTTGATGTCTTCTGGATCATTCCAAAAAGAAATTGGCATAGATGGAAATGGTGCTGTACAGACTAACTCTCCTTTTTGTTTATGAATTGAATTCCCGTCTTCATCAAATATCTCCATCTTCATTCCAAGGCCACGACATTGAATTTCGCCACGGTAGACTGGAAGGATTGGGTTGCCAACAGCAAAGCATGAGATCAGTTCTGTTCCGCCTGCAATAGAAGAGAGCTGCAGATCTGTTTTTACATTCTTGTAGACAAAGTCATAGCTAGAAGGAGCAAGAGGAGAGCCTGTTGAGAGAAGGCTTGTAAGGTGTTTAAGGGAAACCTGTTCCTTAGGTTTATAGCCTGATTTTTCAAGCGCGCTGAGATATTTTGCGCTTGTTCCAAATAAAGTTAGACGCTCATGTTCAGCAATTCTCCATAATACGCCTGGGTCCGGGTAGAAAGGGGAGCCATCAAACAGAATAAGTTTTGATCCACTAGCCAGGGTTGAAACGATCCAGTTCCACATCATCCAGCCAGTCGTTGTGAAATAGAAAACTGTATCGCCTGGTTTAATATTACAGTGTAGTAAATGTTCTTTCTGATGCTGTATTAAGGTTCCTCCAACTCCATGAATAATGCACTTTGGCACACCTGTTGTACCTGATGAATACATTATGTAGAGGGGGTGAGCGAAAGGTAGGGCTTTGTATTCTAGCTGGGCTTTTTCCTCAAGAATATCGCTGTATAGTATTGCATTAGGAAGTGCGTTCAAGCTCAGGTTTCTATCTAGATTTGGAACTATGATAAGCGCCTCAAGTGTTTTTAACTGTCTTGCCACCTCTGCTGCAGTTTCAAGGCAATCAATTGCTTTGCCGTTATAGAAATATTCGTCGGTTGCAAACATGACTTTAGGTCTGATTTGGTCGAAACGATCTAAAATTCCTTTTGGACCAAAATCTGGTGAACAGGAAGACCAGACTGCACCAAGGCTGGCGGAAGCAAGCATTGCAATTACTGCCTCAGGGCGGTTGGGTAGTAGTCCCACAACTCGGTCCCCAGGTCTGACATCATATTGCTTAAGCGCGCTGGCTACAGAGGCCACATTCTTTCGTAATTCTGCCCAACTGAGTTCTATACGTGTACCAGTTTCATTATAAAAAACGATAGCGGTGCCGTTATATTCGGGGCGTAGCAAATTCTCAGTAAAATTTAGTGAAGCCCCTTCGAACCAACGTGCACCCGGCATTTTTTCAGGTTCTGATAAAACC
>Ga0114933_10005522_pt1 | contig 11480 bp, 11 predicted proteins | sample 4SBtaG_FD_89691 | JGI IMG/M metagenome (GOLD analysis project Ga0114933, IMG submission 89691) | Deep subsurface microbial communities from Kolumbo volcano to uncover new lineages of life (NeLLi) - 4SBTROV12_W25 metaG | ecosystem: Environmental > Aquatic > Marine > Volcanic | place: Kolumbo... | reverse complement strand
GGATCGCTATCTGGCAATTGCCATGCAGAGTGCCGCCGGAGCCAACCTGTCATTCCTTCGCGACAATATCATTTTGAATCAGGACGAGTTGCTGAAAGACGAGGAACAGCCGGACGTCTATCAACGACTGGATCGAATCGCTGAGAAGGTGCCGGCCGGAGCTCGCGGCATCCTTTACACACCCTGGCTATTTGGCGAACGCACACCCGTTGACGACCCAAATGTTCGAGCGAGTCTGCTGAATGTCTCCATGGAACATACCCGTGAAGATATGATTCGAGCCGTCCTTGAAGGTGTGGCTTTGAACACACGCTGGATGTTGAGTTCTGTTGAGAAGTTCTTGAAACAACGCAACATCAATGAAATTACGATCGTCGGAGGAGGAGGTGCCTCCGATGTTTGGTGTCAGATCTTCGCGGACGTGATGAATGTTCAGGTACGACAGCCTGAGGCTCCCCTGCAGGCGAATGTGCTGGGATCAGCCTTCATTGCCGGCGTGGGTATTGGAGCAATGACGTACGACGATGTTCCGGCACGCAGTCCGACGAAACAGACATACGCACCTAATCCACAGCACAGAGCTACATACGACGAAGCTTTTGATCTCTTCCGGGATGCCTATCGTCGATTGGCACCGTTCTACCGACAGCTCAATCTTCGCCGCGAATCGCGCGCAGCTTCTACGTAGTCCCCCTTTTTGACTTGCGAATCAATGACACAATCAGCGTCCAACGAATTTCTTACCGAACGAGAAGCGGTTTGTGAGACGTGTCGCCTGCTTGCAGACAAAGGCTATTTGGCCGGAACAGGAGGAAATGTCGCATTACGTGCGGGGGATTTTAATTTCTGTGTCACACCGTCGGGCACGGATTACTACACCATGTCTGCAGAAGATGTTTGCGTACTTCGACTGGAAGATGGCGAACAGATTTCAGGAGCCAAGAAGCCATCCGTGGAAAGTGGTCTGCACGCACTGGTACTAAAAGGCCGTCCGGACTGCGTGGCCAGTATTCACACTCATCAACCGATTGCCAGCGCGTTCACATTGCTGGCGACTCCATTGAAGGTGATTTCGGAAACACATCGCCGGATCCTGGGAGACGTCGTGCCCTGCGCAGGCTACGCCCCTTCCGGTACGTCCTGGCTGGCCGGAAAGGTGGCCAGGAAAGTGCAACCAAACGTCCATGCTTACCTCATGCGAAATCATGGCGTCGTCTGCGTCGGTGAATCGCTTGAGGCAGCGATCCAACGTGTGACAGTTCTGGAGCAGGCATGCGCGGAATTCTTCAACCAGCAACTGGCACTCAACAGCAGTGTTCCGGAAGGTGTTGCTGATGCAATCCGAAGTAAACTCACTGCCGTCTAAACAAGGTCCTCCGCCCTTGCCCTCGAGTGTGTGGGAAGTTGAAACACACGATGAATTTTTACCGCCGAGCCGCGACCGTTCGTCGCTGAGGTGTTGGGAAACACCAAGGCGAGCCGCAAAGAGAAATCGCAACAAATTCCACTCCTAACGATTACTGGAACGAACTCATGAGTACCGCAGCTCCTGTTGAACCTCCGATCACCGGCGATTTTTCAGTTTCCGAGTGGTGCGATTCCGAATCGATTCTGGCACGCATTGATAAGTTGCTTGATGAACCGGTACGGCCCATTCCTGATTCTGCAATGGAGAAGATCCACGAGTACTACAATGAGCGTTGTCAAAAGTCGAAACAAATGGCGGCGGCGGCGGATGCTGTCATTCCTGGCGGAGTTCAACACAACCTGGCGTTCAACTATCCGTTCGCTTTGGCAATGAAGTCTGCTCATGGTGCCTGGTTGACTGACGTTGATGACAACCAGTACATCGACTTTCTGCAGGCGGGCGGGCCAACGCTGCTTGGTTCGAACTACCAACCTGTGCGGGAGAAGATCCAGGCACTGCTGGAGGAATGCGGACCGGTGACCGGGCTGCTGCACGAATATGAAGTCAAGCTTGCAGAGAGGATCTGCCACCACTTTCCAGGGGTGGATATGTTTCGCATGCTGGGGTCGGGCACCGAATCGGTCATGGCCGCCATTCGAGTGGCACGCGCACACACCGGCAAAAAATGGGTCGTCAAGATGGGGGGCGGCTACCACGGCTGGTCAGATCAGATGGTGTATGGCATCCGCGTCCCGGGGACGGGTCGTCTGGATGCTGAGGGGATTCCGAGATCAGCTGTCGCGAAGATTCAGGAAAGTTTTCCGCATGACCTGAATAGACTGCACCGACGGTTGTCACTCAATCGACTGCGCGGCGGAACAGCTGCAGTGATCGTTGAACCTTTTGGGCCGGAGAGCGGCACTCGGCCGGTCTCCAAAACGTTCAATGAAGAACTACGGGAACTGTGCGACGACTTCGGCGTGGTCCTGATCTACGACGAAGTGGTGACGGGGTTTCGAGCGGGGCTATCGGGCGCTCAGGGATATTTCGGAGTAAATCCGGACCTGACTGTATTCGGCAAGTGCATTACCGGTGGGTATCCGATGGCAGGAGGACTGGGCGGCCGCAGAGATTTAATGATGAACCTCGCAGGCGGCATCGCTGGTGGCAGTAAGAGCAAAAAGGTTCTGGTCGGTGGAACGCTGTCGGCGAATCCACTGTCCTGTGCCGCCGGCTACTATTCAATTTTGGAAATGGAGCGTCATCAGGCGGCTCAAAAGGCTGGCCAAGCCGGCGACCGGCTCCGTGTCGGTCTGGACGAAATCATCAATCGACTGGGGCTGCCGTTCGTGGCCTACAACCAGGGTGCGATCGTTCATCTGCAGACTTCCGGTGTCATGCTGATGAATGCCGGGAATCCTCTGAAGTTGTTGCGTCTGCTGAAAGAAGCGAAATCACGCAAACATCAGATGGAACAATTTGGAGCCGCGTATTGTGCTCATGGTTTGATGACATTGGCTGGCAGTCGACTGTACACGTCGATGGCCGATACCGACGACGTGATTGACGAAGCACTCAATCGATTCGAAGACGTCTTTAAACTTGTGGTCTGAAAGCACGCACAACATGGAACAGGAATTACGGCAGCAACTTATCGATGCCGCGGACCGGCTCACCCAAAAGAAATTGTTTGGGCGTCCGGACGATTCGATGTCATTGCGGATCCCCGGCACACAAAACTGGATATGGGTGACATCGGAGGAATTGACCCCTCAAATATCCGGGCAGTATCAGTCCGACAGTCGACTACAATTACATGATGAGCTCTACCGGCACAGATCAGATGCTGGCGCGCTATTGTTCAGTACAACCACCTGGTCAGAGCAATTGGCAGCATTGCAGAAGGTACCTCCGACGTTGTTCGACGAGCCGGCTCGACACATTGGTCCGGTTGCGAAGCCAGTGCGTGATGGGGACACGGCGGGTTTATTGAAGGCCGTCGAGCGTCACAGCAACGTCGCTGTTTACGGTTCACAATTGCTGCGAATCGGTATGACGGCGGATCGAGTTATCTTCAATACTGAGCTGTTCGAGAAATGCGCGATGGCTTTTGTGATTGCGGATAGCAGCGGACGACGGATTCGTACAGTCCCGGGCTGGGTGCGGTACATTGCTGGCGGTCGTCTGCAGAAAGATCAGAAGCGAGCGACAGAGAGCTATGCAGAAGGCAAGATCCCTGAGGGCATGAATGCCTATTGAGGTCCCTTCCACTTCGCTGATTGTCATTGGTCAGCTGGAAATCTGCCAGGTCACAATTCTACGCTCAAAGTTGTCGGAAGGTTACGGACTGTCTCATGAAACCGAACACTGAAACGGCAGTTCGACGCATTCCGCAACAGGAGCGCAGTCGGCAAAAAGTCACGGCGATTCTGGAAACTGCGATGACCTTGTTTCAACAGTTCGGCATGGATTCCATCTCAATGCGAGAGATTGCTCGTGAAGCAGGAATGCCGATTGCAACTGTCTACCAGTACTTCCCCAACAAGCAGTCAATCGTTCAGACGATCTGGGAGAACCATACTTCCGATGTTGAACAATTGCTGGAGACTGAGCTGGGCACGTTGTTAAAGGATTCGTCATCGCAATCGCTCAAGCGGACGATGAGTCGCATTATTGACAGCATCGCCGACGTCTATGATCGCAACCCGGCATATACTGAAATCCGACAGTGTGTGGCCGCCACACCGGATCTTCGACGTCTGAATCTGGACAATACACTACGAATTTCTAAGCTGCTGAAACAAGTGATTGTGTCCGTCAATCCAGGGGCCAGTCAGTCGGAAGTTGCCAACTACGCCCTGATTGCGACGGAAGCAGCCAGTTCGACGGTGAAGCTGGGTCAACAATTGCCAGCTGACCGTCGCAATGAACTTTATGAGTCACTCAAGTCCTTTCTTGTGGAGTTCTTCCAGTCGCTAAGCAAGTGAAATGGAGTAAACGCTTTCGGTTGGGGTGAATTCGCCAACAAATCTTGAATTGCCCGCAGTAGTTCGGATGGCCGAATTGGGATATGATTGTCGATGTTCGGTCTGCACGTGTTGTTAGCAGTCTCCAGTTATCCTGACCGTCGGAAACCACGAGCCGTTGAGTCGCGAAGTCCCCTATACCCCGGAACAGTTGGCCACGTTCGGTTTGGAACGTGCCGGTATGCCGCGACATATCGCCGTTATTATGGACGGCAATGGCCGTTGGGCTCAGGAACGCGGTCTTCCGCGAATTGAAGGGCATCGCCGAGGAGTCACATCGGTGCGGGAGATCGTGGAAGAGAGTTCCCGGCTGGGAATGGAGCAACTGACGTTGTTTTGTTTTTCCAGTGAGAATTGGAAGCGACCACCGACCGAGTTGTCCTTTCTGATGCGACTGCTCAAGAAGTATGTCGTTGAAGAACGTCGGCGGATCAAAGAACAAGGCCTGCAGTTTCGGGTCATTGGTCGCATAGAAGAACTGCACACAGACATCCAGGATGAAATTGCAGCGACCACCGAAGAATCTGCCAACAACGACGGCATGATGCTGTGCCTTGCTCTGAATTACGGTGCGCGAGCAGAGATTGCTTATGCCGTGCAGCAGATTGCCAGCAAGGTTCAGCGGGGACAGTTGCAGCCGGAAGACATTACGAATGACACGGTCGCCGAGCATTTGATGACATCGGGAATGCCGGACCCGGACCTGGTGATTCGGACGGCGAATGAGATGCGCATCAGCAACTTCTTGCTGTGGCAAATTAGTTATGCGGAAATCTGGATTACGGACACCTACTGGCCGGAATTCCGTAATCCTCATTTGCGTGAGGCGCTGCAGGACTTTGCAAAGCGCGATCGCAGATACGGTGGACTGAATACGTCGTCCGCAGTGTCTCCACAAAACTGACTTCAAAGAAACCTGGGGCTCTGGATGCTCGCCTGGCGACTTGGAATAGCGGCAATCCTGATCCCTGCCATTCTGGCTATGTTTTGGCTGGATGCCGTCCAGGGCCCCAATGCCACCATTTTGATGTTGTTCTGTGCGCTGTTATCGGTTCGCTGTAGCTGGGAAATGACGCAGCTGTTGACCGTTCGTTCAATGCGGCCGTCGTTCCCACTCACCGCGATCTGTAGTCTGATAATTGTATTCGCGGCCTGGGGCCACACCATTTCGGCACCACCCGGAGCCATCGCTCGCTTACTCGTTGCGCTGGGCGAGATCGGCATCGCTCTGACGTTTGCATTTACGTTTCTGTTCATGCGTGAAGCATGGCGGTTCCGCGAAGCAGGTTCGTCGATGGAGACACTGGGCGCAGGCTGGATTGGAGTAATGTACAGCGGTGGTCTGCTGGCGGTTACCAGTCAGTTTCGCTGGTACCCGTCACCAGAACTTGGCTACTACGCATTGATGTCACTAGCGGTCGCCGTCAAAAGTGGCGACACGATGGCCTATACGTTTGGTCGGTTGTGGGGCCGACGCAAGATGGCTCCGGCACTTAGTCCGGGCAAGACCTGGATGGGAGCCATTGGTGCGGTCGTTGGTGCGATCATCGGTTCGGTTTTGTGGTTGCACTCCGGTGCACGGCTGTTCGAAGCCTCGCCTGAGATCACCAGTTATCCTGCAGTGATTCTCTACGGAGTGCTGATGGGAGTCGTAGGACTGGTCGGTGATCTGTGCGAGTCATTGATCAAACGAGACGTGGAGAAGAAGGATTCCGCATCGTTGATGCCGGGTTTCGGCGGTCTGCTGGACCTGCTGGACAGTGTCCTGTTCGCAGCACCATTTGCCCTGGCCTTTTGGGTGCTGTGGCCACCAGCTGCCGGTGGATAGTTCTGGCGCAGGCCGGACCAACGACGAAAGTTGCTGTGTCCAGCGATGTCACGAAGGTCGGCGCATAAAGAAACCCCGGAGTGCTTAGGTGCGACTCCGGGGTTCAAGTGGTGTGAGGCCGACCGTCTTCGAATTGGCAACAGAGACATTTCGAAAGCGAAACATCCTGAGCGGTCGGGACAGTCGCGGTCGGGTTCGGAGTAGCGGTCGCGATACTTCGCAAAACTCGATTAGCTCAAGTCGCTTCTTGTGATCGACTCTGGGCTGAAATCGACTCCGACTTCTATTACCCACACCTGATTATAAAAGAGCTTTGAGGTCGGTTCAGTTTTTTGACCCTACGGGAGTGAACTGCCCGCTGATCTAGAGCTTCAGGGGCTGTTCAACCGGCAAAAGTCAGGATGAAACGCATCCCAATGGCTAGTCCAACAGTCCACTTGGTGTGGAGTCGGGAATCGTGGCTTCCAATCGCTGCCTGAGCTGTGGTGCAGTCAGCGCTTCCAGAAACTTCACGAGTCGTTTGACTTTTTTGTCGTTGAGGTGGGGGACGCCGACGTTGTCGATGCCGAAAACAACCCCAAACTGATTCTGGATCGTATAAGTCTCAATGACTTCTTCCTGCTCCATGAAGTCTTCAGGTTCATACGTAATCAGTGAAAACAACGGATGGGCGTGATGTCGGACAACATCTTCCAGATCGTCGTAAGCTCCGTTGTGCATGTAGGGAAAGGTCTCTTCGCAGTTCCTCAAGGCCGGGGTCCGAAAACGATAGCGATCTTCCGGAATTCCGGTCTCACGGCCGCGGCCGTGGTCCTCGGGGGCTTCTGCCCCCTTACCCGGCCCCAACTGTGGTACGCCAAGATTGTAGTGTTGCTGGTCCGTCATCAGGCTTCCGGAATGGCACGTCGAGCAATTTGCGCTGCCGTAGAACAGGAGCGCCCCACGCTTTTGACCGGATGACAACGCATTGTTGTCGCCTGCCACATATCTGTCCCATGGACTGTCCAGGAAGGTGTACGCATCGATCTCAAACGCTGCAAGAGCCCGCGCTGCATGCCCAAAATCAAGGTCATCGACGGCAACATCCGGGAACGCGTCTGCGAACAACTGCTGATAGCCGGGTAACGCGAGGAGGCGTTGCATGATCGCAGCCCATTGGCCCGGCAAGTCCGCGTCGTCAATCAACGCCAATTCGTTCACTTCACCGAAACTGTCAAGATCCCCGACGGCCCCCCGCATTTCGTCACGGGACGTGACCGGAAACATGGCCTGGACAGCCAGGACATTGGGTAATCCGTCCGGTAATGCGGCGCCGGCCGGGCTAATGAACCCGGTGCCCGTGCTCACCACGCGGCTATCCCAAAACTGTGAAAACCAGGCACTCGATCCACGGTTGAATACGTCCGGAGCATTGCGCGGCATCAATTCTCGCCCCGGACCGAGTTCTCGATCTGGGCCAAGCTGCCCTAAGTCGACGGGGGCAGTCCCAACGGAAAGAGACAACTGATCGGCTGTCCCAAGCGTTGGGTGATGGCAAGTAGCACATGCGGTGTCGCGATTGCCGCTTAGCTCCCAATCGAAGAACAAAGCCTGACCAAGCGCCACTTCATCCGGGTCCTGAGCCGGGCCGGCATCTAACGAGCCAACGCCCTGCTCAGTAAGCAATTGCCGAAGTTTAGTGTCCAGTTTTTTGTTGCCCGCCTCTAGGTCAGTGGAAACAAACGCAATGGCGACAAAAACTGCCAACACCTTTGGAGTAACTTGGACTTCCATTTCATTCCCGTCTATTTTAAATAAATTAACTAATGGGACAAAAATTCCCAATTACCGCAAAGCATGCAGGCTCTAGGTAACTAATGGGACAAAAATTCCCAATTACCGCAAAGCATGCAGGCTCTAGGCGTAAGAACTATCCCTTGGGTGGAATAAAACGATTAATCTGTTGTTTTGCAGCTCGCAGGATCAGGATGCAGATGGCGCCAGTGGCGAGTTTCACAACAGGTTTCATTTCACGCTTCCCAGTGAGAGATTTGAACGCGGTCACCGCTTTGCTTGAGCGACAAAGTTGCAACGCATAAACCGTGCCTAACGTTAAACGAAGTGTTTCGCCGGGGTGCTAAAGAGTGATTGAAAAAGAACTTACGTCCAATCATGCGGGCCAAATCCGCGATCGGAATCGCAATGAAGCGTGTTGCATTAAGATTCGAGTAACAGCCGGAGGTGTTCTGTTTCGAGACAACTTCCAGAACCAGCAGGCTGATAGAAACTCAGCCTCATAGGGTCAAAAACCTCCGCCGACCTCACAACGCCGTGAAACACAGGGTTCCGGGAACTTCAGTGGCTCTGATCTCAGCCGCTTCATTTCATCCGTCGTTACCGGACACGGACCGGTTTTGGCCGCCGAATGTTTCCTGCATCCTCCAGCCATTGCACCGCTTGCTGGCCACTCTCTGCGCCCTCGCGAACCAGCGTCAGCAACAGCTCCTTGAGTTCCAGAACGCTCAGATCGAAGAATTGTTCAGGCAACTCAGAAAGCAGCGACTGCTGCTCGAAGATGACCAGCGTTGACTGCCTGCATTCAAGGCCCATGCCATCGGCCATCAGGCTCTGCGCGAATTCACCACCACCTTCACCCGGGACACGATCCTGCGCTTGGCACCGTGAACTTGTCGCCAGGAAGTCGAACCTGAGTTCACTCCGGGAGCCCTGGTTTCGCAGCCTCAGGGCAGAATGCCTGCCCGGGATGATTCTCTTTGGACGTTCATTCTTCGGAGCGAGCCGTTTTCGAGGATGTCCAGTATTACCACCCGGAACGGAATCATCGGGGATCGGGCAGTCAGTTGATTAAAACTGAAGTAACAGCTGGTTCAGATGTCGGTTGCATCCAATGCCGAGAGCGACCGGGTGAGGTGTTGAGGTACGATCACCGACACGTTGCGCAGCGGGTCTTGTCATGAGTCTGTCGTCAGGCTTCTGCGATGAAGGTACGCGCTCACCGTGAATCGAGGGTCGGTTCGATGGCCTCTGGTCGCGTTTCAGCATCGACCGCGGAATTAAGTCGGTCTCGATTCCTGTTGATAACACCTGTTTGTTAAAGATCTTGTAAGCGTTCACGGGCTGATAAGGAGTGAATCTGCTTTTTGGTTTTGCAGAGCATCCCGTACATAGCTGGTTACCGATCGTTTCTGCTGTCGGCAGGTCTCAATGACGGTCAGCATAATCTGCACGAATCGGTCTCCTCGTTCGCTTTGCGTACCGAAGCTCAGCTTGCGCCAGATCACGCCATGACGCAGGCTTCGCTCGGCTTCGTTGTTCGTCGGTTCGACGTTGGGATTCTGTAAGAATGTCCACAGATGATCGCGGTGCTCGTGCAGTTGTTTGCACATCCCATGCGCTCCGGTCCCGAAGCCGCGCAGCAGAAGGGACTCCACCTCGTGGCACACCGGAGCAAGATTCTGTTGGAGTTCGCTCCGGGTGATTGTTCCATCCCGGCTGCGGGAATATTCGGCAAACAGTGTGTTGGTTTCTCGCATCAGATCACGACCAAGGCGTTTGAGCTGATGGTCATCCGAATCAATCAATGCCTGAAAGTCGCGTTTCAAATGCGCCCAGCACCATTGCAACGTCGGATGCTGGAAATACATCTTCGCTCGATCACAGTTGATAATGCCGGTAAAGTCCAGGCCGATCGTTTCCGTCAGCACGGTGGCTTTGCGCGTCGGTCGCAGCACGAAAACAGTGAAGCCGGTGGCCACGAATGTCCACAGCCATGTTTTCATTCGGCCTCATCGAAACGGTGTTTCATCAATCGCCAAGGTGGTCTGATCGGGCAACGAGGCAGCCAGTTCATCGTAACGATCCTCAAGCAAGCCGGCCGCTCGTTTTTCCAGTTCACTCACATGACCAACGCTGCACGGGACACCGCACACATCATTGCTGAAGGCAGCCGCTTTACGACGGGATGTCCGAAACCACGAAGTCATCAGCACCAGAATCCTGGCCAGAGTTGGCCCCGTGCGTCCGGTCACGGAATCCGGAAGCGAACCACACGTGCCCATGCCACAGCCGCATTTCAATCGGTGCAGCAGGTATTCGGTGACCACCGGTCGAATTTCAACATCCCAGACTTGTTCGCGAATCGGCGAACGATCCGATCCTCTGATGCGTTTCCCGCATCCTCGACAGCATTTCGGACGGCAGGGAATGACTTCCTGACACTCTGCTGCAGGAATCAGCGAACGCTCAAATCGTTTGTGACCCGGCTGTCCGCCCCGCTTGCGTTTTGACTTTGTGTTCGGCGGTGGATCGGGTCTCGCGTGCGGATGCTCAGACGACGGCGGTTTCGACGAATTCCTGGGCGTCTTGTTCAGCCGGGCCTCAAGCTCCTCGATCTTGGCCAGCAACACACGGATAATCATTTGCGATTCCGGCGGCTGTCGAGCAATCATTCTCTTCCGTGATCTCAAGCGACATGAACAGTGTTGTCGCCAACAATTCCGCACAGGGCCAGGTCAATTCCTGCGTTTTCTGCTCACAATCCGTGAACGCTTACGATCGACGCGGCCCGCCACACTAATCCTGGCGGCTATGCTTGTCGTGGCATCTGCTCGCCTGGCAATGAATGGTTCAATTGCCCTGCTGGCGGTCAGTATCTGGCTGCTGCTGGCTTTGCCCTATTGTCTTCGTCAATGGCCTCCATTTCTGTTTGAAACATTGGCATTCGTGGCCCGCTTCATACCACTTGGACACGAGTTTTTTCGAGCAGTGAGTCGAGAGCCTGGTTAACGAAACCGTGACCCGGTGGAGCACATTCGCCGCGACAGATTCGCGGCAATTGCAATGCCTGTGCTAAGCGCCGTTGGCTTCAGTTTTATTTTTCTGATGGCCAATCCTGAATGGGTACGGCGAATGTCTGGTTATCTCGGAGACTTCTTTCAACTGCTGCAAAGATGGCTAAACAACTTCACGCTTTTCGAATTCGCATTTTGGGGAGGAGTCGCATGGCTGACGGCGGGAGCTTTGCGTCCGATTGCTGCGTATGTTTCGCAACCACAGGAGAGCGAGGTGCCTGTATCTGACTCACCGACCACGATGTATGACGCTTTTCAGCGGACGTTGATAACAGTCATCGTTCTGTTCGTAGGGTACCTGGTGTTCGAGTTTCATACGCTGAGATCAAATGTGTACGAACGAGGACTTGGTTTTTCGGACTACGCGC
>Ga0114933_10005521_pt1 | contig 11481 bp, 9 predicted proteins | sample 4SBtaG_FD_89691 | JGI IMG/M metagenome (GOLD analysis project Ga0114933, IMG submission 89691) | Deep subsurface microbial communities from Kolumbo volcano to uncover new lineages of life (NeLLi) - 4SBTROV12_W25 metaG | ecosystem: Environmental > Aquatic > Marine > Volcanic | place: Kolumbo... | reverse complement strand
GGCGGCGGCAAGGAATACCGCGTTCATCGATATATGCCTCCAAAAAATTTCATTGGTTCCCTATACCCGATTCGCAAAAGGAATTTGACGTTGTCCGTTGCGGAATGCGAAAAGTGCGCGCCCTGCGATAGACAATTTGAGGAAGAGGAATATGAGCGGTCCGTTAGCCGGCCTGAAGGTTTTTGATCTAACCCGAATTCTCGCGGGTCCCCACTGCACGCAAATTTTGGGTGATCTTGGCGCTGAGGTAATTAAGATCGAGCGGCCCAAGGTCGGCGACGATACGCGTAACTTCGCGCCGCCCTACCTGCCAGATGACAGCGGTGCGGACAGTTCCGAAAGTGCATATTTCGCGGGCACCAATCGGAACAAACGGTCGATTACGCTCAACCTATCCGACCCCGAGGGTCAGGCGCTTGCTAAAAATTTGATCGCCAAATGCGACATACTGGCCGAGAATTTCAAGACCGGGACGTTGGCCAAATATGGCCTGGGCTACGAACAGCTCCACGAGGAGTTTCCACAACTTATTTACTGCTCTATCACAGGCTTTGGGCATACAGGTCCCTATGCAGACCGACCCGGATATGACGCACTGATCCAAGCCATGGGTGGGGTCATGAGTTTGACCGGTGATCCGGAAGGCGAGCCGATGAAGGTTGGCGTGTCGATCGCCGATATGATGGCCGGCATGTATGCGGGGATGTCTATCTTGGCCGCTGTGCGGCACCAGCAATTGACTGGGGAAGGCCAGCATATTGATATTTCGATGCTGGACACGCATGTGGCCTGGCTCGCTAATCAGGGTATGAATTATCTGGCGACTGGGGAAAACCCGCCGCGTCTCGGCAACTTACATCCTAACATCGTGCCCTATCAGGTCATGCCCACGTCGGATGGTTATTTTGTGTTGTCGGTGGGCAACGATCCGACATTCGAACGTTTCTGCGAAGTGGCAGGTTGCAAAGAGCTGCTCGAAAATTCGAAGTTCAACACAGCGGTTGAGCGGGTCCGAAACCGAGATCACGTCACGGCGACGTTAAATGAGATCACGCGCCAGAAAGCGTCATCCTGGTGGTTGATGGAATTGGAGAAGGCCAAGGTCGGTTGCGGCCCGATCAACACACTGCAACAGGTGTTCGATGATCCGCACATCAAGGCACGTGAGATGACGGTCGAGATGGCGCATCCGGCGACGGGCGACCGGCCTGCAAAGCTGATTGCCAGTCCTATCAAAATGTCGGAAACCCCGGTCGCCTACCGTCATGCGCCACCTATGCTGGGACAGCATACCGAAGAAGTTTTGGGCGAGATGTTAGGCATGGCGGCAAGCGATGTTGCCGAACTGCGTGACAAAGGTGTTATTTAGACCTTAATGAAAAGTAGGCAGAGGATAGTCACGAGTTTATCGGTCGTTAGGTCGTAGAGCTAGAATGTCAGCCGAATGTGGTAAAACGGGTTATGCCGAAACCCTGCTGCTCTCGCCTGTATGCTGACAGTTTTAATGGTCAGTAAAACCGCCGAGCCCGACAAAGGTGAGTGCTTCTTTTGGCGCGATTCCGGCTATCAACAAGATGTTTTCCATGACCTGCAGGCTTAAACCACGTTGTACAACTAAAATGCGAAGCCCAAATGAAACGCCTAAAGCCGGCGAAAGCCAATGCAGCGAATGTGGTGAGCTGATGTTATTTGAAAAGTATGCCTCCTTCGCTCGAGTAGGCGAGACTACCGCTTTAGTGGGGTCTATCGACACGATAAATTCGCCGCGAAAAGTTTGAAATTGACGCCGTCCGTCGCATAAACCGAAACTCCTCTAGTATAGTAAAATATTCGTGACGTGCTGAGCGTCCAACATCCGTTCTGCATCGCTGCTTACTGTGTCGTTACTCACAAGTTTAAGGAATGCTTTCAAGTATTAATAAGCTTGGACCGGGAGGGTCATCACTGATATTTCGATTTGACATACTGGGGCACCATCCCTATTTTCCGCGCGTTCTGACTGAACCTGAAAATTAAACGGAATTCGGCTATGAAAGTCGTACGCTCGCTGAAATCGATGAAGAACCGGCACAAGGACTGTCGCGTGGTGCGACGTCGGGGTCGCGTATACGTCATCAACAAGCGAAACCCACGTTTCAAGGCACGTCAAGGCTGAGCTGAACTCTTGTAGGGTCTTCGGAACCGCGCTTCGGCGCGGTTTTTTGTTTCCCGAATGACGCTAACGCGCTAAACCGAAAAGGTAATCGCGGGTGAATAGTCATGGAAATGCCAAAACCCGACGACGGTGTCATCGCACGGCGGCAGGAGATTGCCTCAGCCCTAAGCCAGATCGTGCCCGGCGAAGGCGTCATCGTTGATAAGGATGCGTTGCGGCCATACGAGTCGGATGGGCTTACCGCCTATAGGACCTTGCCATTAATCGTCGTGCTGCCGGAGACGACCGAACAGGTCAGCCAGGTATTGCGGTATTGCCACGAAAACACGATCAAGGTGGTGCCTCGTGGCGCGGGCACTTCGCTGTCCGGTGGCGCACTGCCGCTCGCCGACGGGATTATTCTTGGACTGGGTAAGTTCAAGAAAATTTTGGAGATTGACTACGATAATCGCTGCGCTGTGGTCCAGCCCGGTGTTACCAATTTGGGGATTACAGATGAAGTGCGCGACGATGGGTACTACTACGCTCCGGACCCCTCTAGCCAGATCGCCTGCACAATCGGCGGGAATATCGCGGAGAATTCCGGCGGCGTCCACTGTCTGAAGTACGGGCTGACAACGAATAACTTGCTCGGACTGGAAATCGTCATGATGGATGGCGAGGTCTTGCGGATCGGTGGCAAGCATCTCGATTCCGAAGGTTACGATATTCTTGGTCTGTTAACGGGGTCGGAAGGGCTGCTCGGCGTCGTGACAGAAGTTACGGTGCGGTTACTCCGGGCACCAGAAACGGCACGGGCAGTGTTGGTCGGATTTCCCTCTAATGAGGCGGCGGGTGCCTGCGTTGCTGGCGTAATCGGTGCGGGGATTATCCCCGGCGGGATGGAAATGATGGACAAGCCAGCTATTGCCGCCTCGGAGGCCTTTGCTAAAGCGGGATATCCGCTTGATGTTGAGGCTCTGCTGATCGTCGAACTCGACGGGCCAGAGGTCGAAGTCGATTATCTGATCGAGAGGGTCGAGGGTATAGCGAAGGAAAATGGCGCTGTTTCGATCCGCATCTCGAACAGTGAAGAGGAACGCGCCCGCTTCTGGGCTGGCCGTAAGGCGGCGTTCCCTGCTATCGGCCGTATTTCGCCGGACTATTACTGCATGGATGGCACGATACCGCGCAGCCAACTGCCCAAGGTTCTCGCTCGAATGACGGAACTCTCGAACGAATTTGGCCTGCGTGTTGCCAATGTCTTCCACGCCGGTGACGGAAATTTGCATCCGTTAATCCTTTACGATGCCAACGAGCCGGGTGAGTTGGAAAAGGCGGAAGAGTTTGGGGCGGAAATCCTCAAACTCTGCGTCGAGGTCGGCGGCGTGCTGACAGGAGAACATGGCGTCGGGGTAGAAAAACGCGACCTGATGGGCACGATGTTCACCAAAGACGATCTCAACCAGCAGCAGCGGGTCAAATGTGTGTTTGATCCCAACTCACTTCTCAATCCAGGCAAAGTCTTTCCCGAATTGCACCGCTGCGCCGAGTTGGGCCGCGTGCATATTAAGCGCGGTGAGATGCGCTTCCCTGACTTGCCGCGGTTCTAAGGACGTGGCGAACCTTCTGAAACCGGAGACTGTAGATCATGTCCGTGATGCGGTTGCTTGGGCCGTGGCGGAGGAAATGCCGCTCGAGCTGGTCGGAGGCGGTACGAAACGGGGCGTGGGCAGGCCAGGTAATGCAGCGCATACGCTGGACATGTCGGCTTTTTCCGGCATTTCTCTGTACGAGGCAGAAGAACTTGTGCTGTCCGCCGGTGCGGGTACACCGATCGCTGATATACACGTTGCTTTGCAGGAACAAAAACAGGAGCTTGCCTTCGAACCGCCTGACTACGGTCCTTTACTGGGAGGATCGGAAGGTGCTGGAACGTTGGGCGGCGTGCTAGCCGCTAACCTGGCTGGGCCACGGCGTATCAAGGCGGGTGCGGCGCGTGATCATTTCCTTGGTTTCTCTGCCGTCAGCGGTCGCGGCGAGCTGTTCAAGTCTGGTGGACGGGTTGTAAAGAACGTTACGGGTTATGATCTCTGCAAGGTTATGGCGGGGAGCTGGGGTACGCTTGGCGCCATGATGCAGGTAACCGTGAAGGTGTTGCCGGCGGCAGAGAAACTCCGCACCGTGCTCGTCTTCGGCTGCGACCCAGAGAAGGGGGTCGAGGCCCTTACTCAGGCATTGCAAACCCCTTATGAGGTTTCAGCTGCCGCATGGTTGCCGCAGGCTTTGGCATCTCGTTCGACCGTTGGCTATGTGCGGGAAAACGACATGTCGGTTACGGCGATCCGGATCGAAGGGCCAGGCCCGTCGGTTGAATATCGCTGTGCGACTTTGCGCGAGGAACTGGCGCGTTTTGGCAAAACGGAGGAATTGCACGGACATAATTCTTCGAATTTCTGGCGGGAGATTCGAGACGTCCGGCCATTTGCCGCGCCGGGGGATGCGCGCGTCGTTTGGAAACTGTCGGTGCCGCCACAATCAGGAGCCCGTCTTGCAACTGAATTGGCGGCGGCGCTTAGCGGGGAATTTTACTTCGATTGGGGCGGTGGGCTGATTTGGCTTGCGGTGTCGGAAGCCAGCGCTGGCGGAAACAACTTGATCCGCGCTGCCATTGCCGAAAGCGGCGGTCACGCGACGCTTATCCGGGCGCCGGCGGAGCTGCGTAGCGCTATTCCGGTCTTTCAGCCCCAGGATCTCGGTCTAGCGCGTCTTTCCCAACGACTGAAGGAAGGATTTGATCCGCGCGGCGTGCTTAATCCTGGCCGCATGTATCCAGGCTTCTAGGCAATGCAGACGCATTTTTCCCTGGCTCAACTTGCCGATCCAAATGTTGCAGAAGCCAACCAGATCCTACGGAACTGCGTGCATTGTGGGTTCTGCACGGCAACCTGTCCGACATATGTCTTACGCGGCGATGAGCTCGACAGCCCGCGGGGACGGATCTATCTGATCAAGCAGATGTTAGAGAGCGGTGTGGATACATCAGCGCGGGTTGTACGCCATATCGATCGTTGCCTGTCCTGTCTCTCCTGCATGACAACCTGTCCCTCAGGGGTACATTACATGCATCTGGTTGACCACGCTCGCGAAGTTATCGAAAAAACATACAAGCGGCCGTATGCAGAGCAGACACTTCGCATTCTTCTAGCTTGGCTTTTGCCCCGGCCAAATATGTTTCGGCTAGCGCTGTTGGGGGCCTGGCTTGCAAAGCCGTTTGCGGCGCTGGCACCGGGTCGACTGAAGGCGCTTCTTTCGATGGCGCCATCTCATATACCTGCGCCATCTTCTGTAGACCGGCCACAGGTACATGCTGCTGAAGGGTTGCGTCGGGGCCGGGTTGCGTTGCTTATTGGCTGCGCACAAAGGGTTCTCAACCCCTCAATTAATGAAGCCTCAATTAGGCTATTGAACCGTTGTGGTATCGAAGTTGTTGTTGCGCGAGGCGCCGACTGTTGCGGCGCACTGACCCACCACATGGGCCTTACTTCCAATAGTCGGGCCAAGGCAGCGACTAATGTGCAGGCTTGGACGGCTGAGATCGAGGGCAAAGGGCTCGATGCGATCATCATTAACGCGTCGGGCTGCGGTACGACTGTAAAGGATTACGGTTTCATGTTCCGCGGCGATCCGGCTTTGCGGGAAATGGCAGAGCGGGTGTCAGCGCTAACCCGCGACATCAGTGAATATTTGCTAGAAATTGGGATAGACGCGGCGGCGGCACCAAAGGGGCTGAGCGTTGCCTATCATGCGGCTTGTTCCCTTCAGCACGGTCAAAAAATCACTGAGGCACCAAAAAAGTTGCTTGCTGAGGCTGGGTTTGACATCAAGTTGGTACCGGAAGCACATCTGTGTTGTGGTTCGGCTGGAACCTACAACCTGCTGCAACCGGTTCTGGCGACCCAATTGCGGGATCGTAAGCTCGCGAACATCGCGCGCACCGGCGCCAACTTAGTCGCGGCCGGCAATATTGGTTGTATCCAACAGATCGCGGCGGGCGAGTTACCGGTCGTACATACGGTTGAATTGCTTGATTGGGCGACAGGTGGTCCGCTTCCTGTTGCTTTGCATGGCACCGTTACGGATTAACCATGCGCGCCGTGTGGCCGTGAGGTGAGCCTGTTTTTCGATGTTTGCGCCACCAGCAATGATACGCTGGAATGGGTTGTCTTTAGATCAGGGTTTGCAGCCGGTCGTGGTGCTTCTGCCAGTGGTCAAATAAATTAACTTCGTATCTGGCTGACGTGAAGTCACGCAACGGATGGGACGCATTGCCGCCTCTAGGACCCGGTATCAGGTTTCTCATAGGGGTAAGCCTGCCACTGTTTGGGCACAAAAGGGCACCCCAGCAGATACATATACCAGCGCCCTCGATGCCACCTTATAGGAAACCTTAAGGGCGGCACTCTACGAGTGTGATGAAATTAGCTTGGCCGTTACCTTATGGTTGCTAGTACAAAAATCAAAACAGATAATTTTACTAATCATTTGTTATAATTATCTAAATTGGTATGCAAATAGGGCCCGAACCCCGGATCCGTTGGTTAGGAGTCCTCAAGCCCGCGCAAAAAAGCACCCCGCGCTGTAGCGGCCGCTATAATAAATCCTAGGTCCGCACCGCCAAGGATTAAGCGTACACCTTTTTCGACGAATTTAGCGACTAGCGCTTCGTCGTATATGCCACCGAGCCCGACATGTTTTCCATGTTTTTTCGCGGCCGTGAGCGCTGCATCGTATGCGGCTTCAACTAGCTCATGACCGAACTCTCCAGGAATACCCATCTCGGCGCATAAATCATTGGTACCGATCAACAGAACATCGACGCCGTCGACTGCGGCGATCGCATCGGCATTCTCGATGGCTGTAGGCGTCTCAAGCATGATAACCACCATGGACTGCTCATTGATCAGCTTTGGTTGTTTGGCTACACCGTGGTTTACAAAACTGACCTGTGACAGTCCGCCAGTCATCGAGCGGTGGCCGAGTGGCGGGAATTTGACATGATCGACCGCCGCCCTAGCCTCTTCGACCGTATCAACATGAGGAATGACGACGCCCATTGCGCCATTATCGAGAATGCGCGCGGCATGAAAGTGTTCGTGGCCAGAGACGCGCACAAGCGGCGTTATTCCTACATCCAGTGCAGCGACGCAAATTTGCGAGGCGGTGTCTAGATCCATCGCGCTGTGTTCCAGATCCACAAATAACCAGTCATAGCCGCAGGTCTTCGCGATTTTAGCGATATCCACTTTGCGTGATTGTAGGACGCCAAATCCAAGCGCCAGCTTGCCGGCATCAAGTTGCTGCTTGCAATGATTTTTTATGATCGACATACCGTTCTCCTTCTCCTTAGGCGCCCCAGACTTCCTTGAGCACACGCATCCAGTTTTCACCCATCACCTTACGGATTTTTGATTCGGGCCAGCCGGCCTTTTCCATCGCCGCCGTCAGGTTCGGAAATTCGCCTATCGTGCTCAAACCGTCGGGCATTTTGGTGACGCCACCAGGGCGTTTGGGCACTAAACGCCGGCCATGTCCCTTGTCGAGCGATAGGTAATCAAAGAAGGCGACGTCTTGATCCTGTGTGAAGTCAGTGCCTATGCCGACGCAATCTTCTCCGACCACATTAATGACGTATTCAATTTCTTCGATGCAATTATAGATATTAGTTTCGGCTCCCCAAGGAAGGAAGGGCGGATAGGTGCAGACGCCAACAAACCCGCCGCGGTCGGCGATGAATTTGAGCTGCTCATCGGTTTTGTTGCGCGGATAGTCTTTCAGCCCGTTTGGCGCGCAGTGCGTGTAGGCAACGGGTTTCTTGGAATGAAGGATAGCTTCTTCGCTGGTCTGAGCACCGACATGAGAGAGATCGACCAGAATACCAAGCCGGTTCATTTCCTCTATCACCTCACGGCCGAAGTCGGATAGGCCGCTATCGACACTTTCCCAGCAGCCGGTGCCAACTAGGTTTTGTGTGTTATATGTCAACTGCATCACGCCGACGCCGAGTTCCTTAAACAGACGCAGGAATTCTACCCGGTCCTCAATTCCACCGGTGTTTTGCCAGCCTAAAATGATGCCAACTTTTTCCTCTTGCTTGGCGAGCCGGATATCTTCGGTAGTGAAGACCTGGGTCAGTAGATCGTCATTCTCCTCGAACCAAATTTTCCATTGAGCGATGTTCGCCATCGTACCCTTGAAGCCGTCCCAGACCGAACATGTGCAGTTTGCCGCCGTCAGGCCACCACGTTTCATGTCCTCAAAGACAGAGCGGCTCCATTTTGAGATAACCAGACCATCAATGACGATGGCATCCTTGTGTAGATCGCTCATGAGATAGTGTGTCTCCGCTGTGTTAAAATCTTACGGGTAAGCTAAACAATACGACCGCCGGGGCCAATCGGCGATTGCCCTTGACCTGCTGATGGTAAGGGCTTGATCATGGTGGCCGAATTTACTTAGACAGGAAGGGTATCGCGATGGCGGATATCGTGATCATCGGTGGCAGCATTATGGGGTCAAGTATCGCCTATCATCTGGCGGTTACTGGTAATGCGGGCGATATTTGCGTTATTGAGCCTGATCCGACCTATGAATTCGCTGCGGCACCGCGCTCGTCGGGCGGTGTACGCCTGATGCATGGTTTGGCTGAAAATATCGAAATGTCGGTTTATGGTCAGGAATTCTATAGAGATTTCGCAAACCGAGTGGATGTGGATGGTGAGCCGGGCCGTTTCGACTTTTTAGAATATGGCTATTTGCACCTGCTTGCAGGCATCGACGATGTCGGGGTTGCGGAGCAAAATTGTGCGCTTCAGAATGCACACGGTGCGTCCAATGAGATGATCGACAGGGATGAATTGAAGCGACGCTTTCCTTCGATGCGAACCGACGATATCGACGCTGCGCTGCACGGCCCGCAGGATGGATTTATAGATCCCTATGCGGCCGTGGTTGGCTTTCGGCGCAAAGCGCGGAGCCTTGGAGTTGAATTTATTCAAGACCGTGTAGTGGGATTGGAAACTGACACGAAGAAGGTCCGAAATGCTGCACTCGAATCCGGTGGTAAAGTCGATGGCGAGGTCTTCGTCAACGTGGCCGGCGCCTGGGGACCGGAACTTAGTGCATCGATCGGTTTAAAATTGCCGGTTGAACCGCTCAGTCGATCAACTTTTTATGTCGAGACACGAGAAGAACTTGAGACAATGCCATTGACCAAGGACCCGTCGCATGTGTCGTTTCGACAGGAAGGGGCGGGCTACACCGTCGGTCTGACCGATGTCGACGTACCGGGTGGTTTCGATTGGGAAGTGAAGCATAATTTATTCGACGAGATCATGTGGCCAGCCGTGGCGCATCGAGTGCCAAAATTTGAGAGCCTTAAGGTGATGCGCAGTTGGTCGGGGCATTACGCCTATAATCGGATGGATGGCAATACAATCATCGGCAATTGGATTGGCGGTATGGAAAACTTTTATTTTGCGACCGGATTTTCCGGCGCGGGCTTGCAAAAGGGGCCAGCGATCGGCAGGGCCATGAAGGAGCTGTTACTCGACGGCGGGTACCAGACGATCGATCTTAGTCGGATGTCCTATAAACGTGTGCTCGACGATGCGCCGTTGCTTGAACTAGGTTTTTCAGCGTAAGGGGCGGGAGAACAAAATATGGCAATGCTCAGATCGGAGCATATCAAGCTCTCTGAAATCTATGTGCCGGCGAAGCGACGCAATGGGTTGGAGCCGGAGAAGATTGAAGAACTTGCGGAAAGCATCCTGGAAGAGGGTCAGAAAGTGCCGATCCAGGTGCGTCGTGATGCCAAGAAAGGCTTCATCGCTGTCAATGGCGCTCATCGTATGGAGGCAGTGAAACTACTTGGAGAGGACACTATCGAGGCGTTCATTGTGCGCGAAGGAAATTATAGTCTATAGGGGGAAAGATGGTTCAGGCATTCGATCTATCGGGTCAGCGGGTTGCGATCACTGGCGCCGGGGGTGGTATCGGTTCGGAGACGGCACGGCTCGTGGCCGGTATGGGAGCAGACGTATTGATCGCCGATCTGGAGGCGCCAGAACCGCTGGCGGATTACTTGCGGAGCCAGGGAAGAAAATCGGTGGCAACCGCACTGAACACAACAGATCGCGCCGCGGTCGAAGCCTGGGCCGAGGACTGCGGCGAAGTCGATGCACTGATAGACTGCGCAGCGATCTGCCCCTTTGATGATTGGAATGACGATGGGTGGGACGAGGTTGCTGGACGCGTTTTTAACGTTAACCTGCAAGGTCCGCTGAATGTAACCCGGGCGTTTTTCCCCACCATGGTCTCCCGCAAAAAGGGCCGCATCGCGCTGGTTGGATCGATTGCTGGCCGGATTGGTGGAGTTCGAGCAGCGCCGCATTACGCAATGTCAAAGGGCGGCATCCACGCCTTCGTCCATTGGTTTTCGCGCCGTGGCGCGCCTCACAACGTGACGATCAACGCCGTCGCGCCCGGACCGGTGGAGACCCCAATGACTCAAGGCGAAAATTTCCAGCCGGAAACCTTTCCGATGGGCCGCATGGCCCGGGCCGAAGAGATTGCTGGTCCACTCGCATTTTTGGTCTCGCCCTCTGCGTCATACATCAATGGTGCCGTCCTCGACATCAATGGCGCGATGCATTTCAGCTAGTTGTACTGCAGCAAGTGGTCGCGCTGGGTCTTGCCAGTGTAGTGCTCGCGGTAGAGGCCGCGGCGCTGTAATTCTGGGACCACATGATCGACGAACTCCTCGATTGCGCCAGGGCAATAGATCGGCGAAAGCATAAAGCCGTCGCCACCGACCTCTTCGATCCAGGCTTCCATCTGGTCGGCGACGCTGGCAGGTGTCCCAACAAATTGCGGCAGGCTGACGCTTTGCCCGTGCCGCGTGGCAATTTCGCGTGCGGTAAAGGAGCCGCCCTCCGGCTTAGTATAACGTGGTCGCATGCGCTGCAGTTCCGGTTCCTCTCGGCTCGCCATCTCCACATCGGGGGATAGCTTTGACATGTCGAAATTGAGATGAGCGGAGAGGATGGCCATGCTACCTTCTTCCGGTACCAGCTCGTTATGGAATTCTTGCTTCTCGATAGCCTCCGCTTCGCTCTCGCCGATGATTGGCTGCATACCAGAGAGGATTTTGCAGGTGTTAGGATCCCGGCCGATCTCTGCCATACATTTCTTTATGTCTGCATAGTAGGAAGCTGCGTCGCGTGCGTGCGGCTGGATAGCAAAGATGGCGTCCGCGTATTTCGCCGCGATCGCCCTGCCTTTTGGGG